>Ga0208161_1001593_pt1 | contig 12012 bp, 18 predicted proteins | sample CB_VirMetaG_3_FD_184538 | JGI IMG/M metagenome (GOLD analysis project Ga0208161, IMG submission 184538) | Freshwater to marine saline gradient viral communities from Chesapeake Bay - CB_1508_1S Viral MetaG (SPAdes) (version 4) | ecosystem: Environmental > Aquatic > Marine > Coastal | place: USA... | reverse complement strand
CCTCTGAGGAGGTTGTTGAGGTCACTAACGTCAGTGGTACTACGTTGACGGTGACTCGTGGTGTTGATGGCACGTCTGCTGTGTCTCATTCTGCTGGAGCTGTGTTTAGGCATGGTGTTTCTGGTAGGGATTTTGATGAGGCGAACAGCCATGTGAATGATACGTCTACGGATGTTCACAGCCAGTATGTTCTTAAGTCCCTGGTTGACGCCAAGGGCGACCTGATCGCTGCCTCTGCCGATAACACTCCTGCCCGTCTGGCGGTCGGGACTAATGGGCAGATTCTCGTTGCAGCCTCCGGTGAGACAACGGGGCTCGCGTGGCAGGGTCAGTCTGAGGTCATCGGTGTGGCCTGCTCGGATGAGACGACTGACCTGGCGACAGGTACGGGGGTTGTGACGTTCCGGATGCCGTTTGCGATGACGCTGACGGCTGTGAGGGCGTCGGTGACGACGGCCCCTACGGGATCGACGGTGATCGTGGACATCAATGAGGGAGGCACCTCGGTCCTGTCTACCAAGTTGAGCATTGACGCCTCGGAGAAGACCTCGACTACGGCTGCCACGGCTGCCGTGATCTCTGACTCTGCCTTGGCTGATGATGCGGAGATCACCATAGACATTGACCAAGTGGGGTCCACGGTTGCGGGTGCTGGCCTCAAGGTGTGGCTGATTGGTACTCGCGCATGAGTTTCCTCATCAACCCGTTTGCTTTTGCGGTGGCTGGTGGTGACTTTGAGTCGATTGCCACGGTGACTGTGGGCAGCGGCGGTAGTGCTTCGGTGCTATTTGATAACTTGCCCACTGGGTATCAGCATCTTCAGATTCGCGGTGTTGCTAGAAGTGAGTACAACACTACTGGAACGGATGACATCGCCGTAAGATTCAACGGCGATACAGGTAGTAATTACGTTACACACGCGCTTTACGGAACAGGGTCAACTGCGGGCGCTACATCCACAACAGGTGGAACTTACATGCGCCCAATACGGGGCGCCCTGCTTAGAGATGCTTATACGAATGGCATGATGTGCGGCTTCGTTATTGATATTTTAGACGCTTTTTCTACGACTAAGAATAAGACTGTTCGTGGGTTCGGAGGCTCCGACCGAAACGGTGGGGGCGAGATAGTTGTCGGTTCGGGATTGTGGCTATCTACTGCGGCGATTTCTAGCATCACTCTGATCGTCGATGCTGGCTTTGACTACGATCAGCACTCCACGTTCGCCCTCTTTGGGGTGAAGGCCCCATGACCGGATCGCTAATGACACAGTATGCGACGGGGGTGGATTGTGGCTAGTACCTATGAGCCGATTGCGTCCACGACTCTGGGCTCAAACAGCAATTCGGTGACTCTTTCGTCAATTCCGCAGACCTTCACCGATCTGATCGCCGTGTGGGACTTTGCCCTGTCGGGCGCTAGCAACAATGTGCGGCTAAGGATGGGCAACTCGTCAGTCGATACGGGCAACAACTATTCGGGGACATATGTCTTGGGTAGCGGCTCAATCGCCGTTTCGTCGCGCCGCAGCAACATTCCAAGTTTCTATCTAGCAGACGCAGGCAATTTGGGGACAGGCCGCGTGGTCATCGTTTCTTCAATCATGTCCTACGCAAACACTAACGTCTACAAAACAGTCCTCGCCCAATGCGCTTCACCTGGCGTCTTGGTCAGCAGGGATGTGGGTCTGTGGCGTAGCACCTCCGCTATTGACGTCATTGAGTTCATTTCGGCTGGCTACGACTTCGTATCGGGGTCCACATTCTCGCTCTTTGGGGTGAAGGCCGCATGACGCTAACCCATGATTTGCGGACGGAGGTGCGCTGATGGCGACAACCTGCGAACTGATAGCCAAGAATGTGTTGACCTCCACCGCTACGGACATTGACTTCACCTCAATCCCTGCGACGTATGACGACCTTTGGCTACTTGTGTCGGCTCGCACCGATAACGCTGGGCAAATTTACGGAAGCAAGCGCATACGGGTGGGCAACGGTTCCATTGACACCGGAAACAACTACTCGTGGCGCTACTTGGAGGGGAACGGCGCGAGTGCCACTAGCGGCGCTACCAGCAATACATCGTTCCTGTTTACTGGTGGCGCTACCGGCGCGACCGCTACAGCCAACACATTTTCCAGCATGGAACTTTACATTCCCAACTATGCCGGAAGTGCCAATAAGTCCATGTCCCTGACTATGGTGCAAGAGACGAATGGGTCAACGGCGTACATGGAGGCGGTTGCTGGCATTTGGAGTAGCGGCAGCGCCATTACGCATCTGAGGATTTACACCTTGGAAAACTTTGTTTCCGGTACGTCGGCGTACCTCTACGGCATCACTAAGGCGTAAGGAGCCTCATGTCAGAAACACCCATCGCCGTCATTGTTGATTGCTCTGACGGCACCGTCACCGAGCGACCCCTCACAGCCGAGGAGATCGCCCAAAGAGAAGCCGACGCCGCCGCTGCTGCGGCTGCTGAGGCCGAGCGACTGGCCGAGGAGGAGGCCAAGGCTGCGGCTAAGGCCAGTGCCCTCGCCAAGTTGGAAGCCCTGGGGCTGACCGCTGATGAGGCGTCTGCCCTGCTTGGCGTGTAGTCGCCAACCTAGGGGTTGACGATCCCTGTCCATTTTTCCCTGTTTGGAGTTGTGATGGATGACGACATCTGGGACTTCCTCGGATACGTCGAATACGACGAAGACTGACCCGTACTACTGCGCCCTGTGTGGGCGCTTTTTTGTTGTGCCTTCATTAGCTCGCTCCTGCGAGGAGAAACATTGACTGTCCTCACCGACATTACAGACTCACCGTTACTTGATATCAGTCTCGCCTACTCTTCAAGCCTGACCCAGTTCTCTCTGGGTGCGTTCGCCTACGAGTGGGCTATCGCTGGTCAACCGTTCCTCGGTGTTGCCTCTGACGAGTTCCCGTTGACTCGCGGGTTCACTGCCTCCAATAAGGAGCAGTTTGATAATCAGCGGGATCCTGGTGAGCAGTCGCTGTCTGGCTGGTGGTTGCGGAGCCAGAGGGATTTCTCTGGTGGTGCGGGTATCACGTTCTTGGAGCCTGCTGATGATGAGCGGACGATGCGCCGGTTCACATCGAGTGTGGGTGTGGATGTGTGGACGCCTGGTGAGTTCAAGCTGCTGCGGAGTATGAGCCAGCAGGAGTCTTCGACAGGTCAGTCTCGGTGTGTGTCTGTCGTGAGTGCTGGCACGAACTATGTGTATTTGACGACGAACTCAAAGGTGTACAGGTCTACGGGTTCTGGTTCTTCGACGGAGATTACGTCGTGGACGGCTAACCCTGACTGGTTGGTGTCCACGGGTGATGGTGTGTGGGGTTTCCACTCCACGGGTATTGATTTCGCTGCTGCTTCCGGCACGACCGCATCCTCGAAGTGGACGAGTGCTGCTTCTTCCGGTAAGGGCTGGTGGGTTAAGCAGCGTCTGATTGCCGCTTATGGTGCGGCCTTGCATGAGCTTGGTGGTTTTACAGGTGGAACACTTCCTTCGGCCATTTACACTCACCCTCAATCGGGTTGGGTGTGGACTGCTGCGGTTGATAGCCCAGGTGCGATCCTGGTTGCTGGATATTCAGGAAACTCTTCAGCGATCTATAAGTTCACGGTAGATGAGGCTGACGGCACCCTTCCAACTCTCAGCTCTGCGGTCACAGTTGCAGAACTCCCGGTAGGCGAATACGTCACGGGCATGTTCTCCTATCTGGGTTCTCTGCTGGTGATTGGCACGAACAAGGGGATCCGTATCGGTCAGGTGTCTGACCAGGGCCAGGTCACTTACGGTGCGTTGACGTATGAGTCGTCTGCACCTGTGGAGCATTTCACGGGGTTTGACAGGTTTGTGTTCGCTGGTGTGAAGGACACTATCGACGGCAAGAGTGGGGTGGTTCGTCTTGATCTATCTGATCTTGATGCGTCGGGCAGGGCTGCCTACGCCTTCGACGTATCAACCGGAGTTACGGGATCCGTCGATGGAGTGTGCCTGCTGGGTTCCTCTGACCGTGTCTGCGTTGGAGTCAACGGGTCAGGGACGTACATAACGTCTGCTTCTGAGCTGGTGTCTGAGGGCACGTTGTATACGGGTCAGGTTCGGTATAACACGCTTGAGAATAAGTCGTTCCGGTTTTTGAATGTGCGTCGGTTCGGTGAACTGAAGGGCAGTGTTGCTGTCAGTACGGTGCAGCAGGGTGGCACTGAGGCGAGTATCTACACGTTCCCTGAGGGTTCTTCGAATGTGGAGGTGCAGGTTGTTCCGTCTGTTCCTGTGGAGTCGCTTGGTTTGAAGTTTGTGTTGTCTCGGTCTTCGGGTGACAACACGAAGGGGCCGGTGATTCGGGGTTGGCAGTTTAAGGCGTTGCCTGCTGTGCCTCGTAAGCAGGTGTGGCGTTTGCCGTTGATGGTGTTTGACGCAGAGGTAGATCGCTTTGGTCAGAAGATCGGCTATCCCGGTTACGGGTTGGTCCGGTGGCAGAACCTGCGTAACGCTCTCATCGCTGGCACACCTGTCGTATTGCAGGACTTCCTCGCTAAAGAGACGTACACGATTCTCATCGAGGACATTCAAATGGTGCAGACCTCTCCCCCACGTCAACAGTCAGGACTTGGCGGTGTGCTGGTCGTGACGTGCAGGGAGTTGTGATGGAGTACGCAACCCCTGACTGGATCGCTGTTGTCCGTGACCTGGGAATTGTTCTGGGTGTCATTGTCGCTTTTGTTTCTGCTGTTGTCGCTGTTGGTCGCTTCCTGATTGTGAAGCCGCTTGAGAGGTACATCGACGCCCGTATGCCGAAGAACGGTGGCAAGTCTTTGGGTGAACTGCACGACAAGGTTGACGATCTCGTGAAGCGTATTTGCCGCATTGAGAAAGAGATCGTTCGTATTGATGAGGAGTTGGAACACATTGCTGATTGAGAAGGCTTTCTGGATTGCTGCCGGGGAACGTGCAGTGAAGACTTTCGCTCAGGCCCTGGTGGCTCTGTTTGTTGCTGGTGTGACGGTTCTGAACGTGGACTGGCAGCAGGCTCTTGCTGTGTCTGCGACTGCCGCACTGGTGTCTGTTCTGACTTCTATCGCTTCGGTTCGGCTTGGTTCGTTCGAAGGTCCGTCCCTTGCGGGTGAGGCTGTCGTTGAGGATCTGCCCGTGTATGAGGTGGATCTGTGAGTGGTGTGTGGCTGAAGGATCTGGTGAAGGTTCTTCGCAAGGCTGGTGTCGAGGTTGAGGGTATGACCTACACCAGAGGCCGCTACGCGGGTAAGTCGTGGAAGCAGGTTGGTTGGAGCGGCATGGGTTACCGCCAGCTTCGCGGGATCATGTGGCATCACGATGCCAGCCCTGCCGGTGACTCCCCTGGCGCTTTGGATTGGTGCATGTATTCGGATCTGGCTCCGTGTGCAGCGATTTGGATTGACCGCAGAGGTAAGTGGTTCGTCTACGCGAGCGGCCAGACGAACCATGCAGGTGTGGGGTCCAGTGCCCTTGCCCCTAACTCCACGGGTAACCAGTATTACTTGGGCATTGAGACGGATATGGGTGCCCCTGGTGAGGCGTGGCCTAAGCCGCTTCTGGATTCGCTGCGTAAGGGTACGGCTGTGCTGATGGAGCACTATGGCTTGGACCCGAAGGTGGCTCTTGAGTTTCATAAGTCTTATGCCCCTGGCCGGAAGAATGATCCGGCTCATCTTGATCTGAAGAAGGAGCGCCGTAGGGTGGGTCGCCTGATGAAGTCAGATCAAAAGGGCATCAAGGCCCTGCTGGACAGGTGGTTTTCCATCAGCAAGTAAACGGCTCTGTAAGCAATTCTAAGCGACGATCCCCCTCCTGGGTGTAAGTACCCTGGGAGGGGGATTTTGTCGCGTCTATGGGGCTGCTAGGGGCCTTTAAGGGGCACCCTCTGCTTACAGGTTATCAGGTCCGATAATTGTCTTCTTGATCCTGGCCTGAGGACGGACATTATTGATCCTCGCCCGTCGTCCCAGATCAGCCATATCGCCCATGCGGTTGCCGTAGCACCGCTCACACAGGTCAATCTCCCAAGGCCTGCCCTGGGCATACTTCCACACGACTGTCATCGTGCTGACATTTTCATCAGACCTGCACAGATCACAGATCACTCGCTGCTCAGTAGCCAACTTCAGCCTCCCGTCCATTGGCTATACCGCTTTCAGTTCCGAAAGAGTACCTGGCTTGCGAGCGTCAGGGAACATCGGCTTACCTGCCAGCATCTCGTTACGCTGCAACCTCTCCACCCCCAGCGATAGATACCGTTCTGTAATGATCGAGTTAGAGTGACCCAGCATGGACTGCACCCGTTTGAGGGCACCGTCGTAGCCTTCGTGACGGAGCCTGTCGAACAGGGCACGGGCACCTGAGCGCCTGAGAACGTGCCCACCCACACCCTTCTCCTCCATGCCGATAGCCCTGAGAGGCCGCTGCGAAGACCTGTACGGGTGACTCATGGGCCTGGTTGGGCGAAGCAAGGCTGGCTCCCCTGTCGGGGCCAGACGCCCCAGGCTGTGATTCCAAGCCATCGGCAAAGGTCCCTTACTCGGGACGAGGAACCAGTCAGGTTCAAGCCTGCCCTGCTGTGCCCGGTACTGGTTCAGCCACAGCACCATCTCCTCAGCCAGCTCAGACACCAAAGGCAGGTCGTCTGCCTCTTTCGTCTTGTGCCGGTACACGCTGACGATGTTCCGGTCAAAGTCAATGTCCCTGACCCGCAGTGTCTGGATCTCACTGGCACGACAGAACGTGTATAGGCCTAGGGCACACACGGCCCTGTCTCTGGGATCGGTGGCTGCTTCCAGCAGGCGAGGGAAATCCTCAATGCCGATACGGGGCATCTCGATGTTCGGCACCTTCAGCATGCGCCAGGTTTCTGTCGGGTCATAGTCCTTCGGCATCCAGCCATGGCGACGGCAGTAGGCGAAGAACTGGCGGTACTGACCCAGGTACAGGTTCCGTGTTTTCGGTGCCCACCCATGGTGGGTGAACAGCTTGTCGATGTGTTCGGGCTTGATGTTTGACACGTAGATGTTGCCGATGAAGGTCAGGGCCTGACGTAGCGGTACACGGTGAGACTTGATCGTGTTCGCTTCCAGTCCTCGTGCCTTTAGATGTGCCAGCCATTCGTCCATGGCTCCACTGAATGTCATGTGCTTCATGCTTTCTGGCCTCCTGTGATCGTTAGTATCTGATGCTTACACTCAATCCTGACGTGGGCTTACTTACTCCATACTAACATTATCAGGCGGGGGTTCAAGTCCCCCCTCGGACACTTTCTATCTTCCACTCAGTCTGACGTGGGAAAACGCTCCAAAAATCCTCGTACAGATGTTCTAATTTTCAGAAGCATAGTTACCCACGGGTAACTTCCTGTCTTTGACCGTGTCGTCGTTTCCTATTTAGTTAATGACTGCCTACACTGGGTAAGTATTTTCCTTACAGTCGGAGGCACCGAATGGCACCTGCAAAGTACACACCCGATAAGCCGACCTTTGAGCGTTGGCTGGCCGAAGGCCTGACCCATCAGCAGATGGCAGACAGGGTCTTCGAGCAGACAGGACACAGGATAACCCGTGCCGCAGTAACGGTGGCTTTGAGTGGATATGGACTGACAACTCCTAAGCCTCGCTATAAGGACACGATCCCCTGGCGGGTGAGGGTTGATCATGCCAAGAGCTATCCGGTGAGGATGCTGAGGTATTTGGGACGTAGGCAGCAGGGATTGCCCTTAACGGACAAAGAGAGCAAACTACTCGATGCCTGGTTGCAGTCGATGGCTGAAGAGAATCTGGTCACGGCCTATGACCCCGATGACGACCTAGGTTTTCACTATGTGGATGCCAGTTTCAAAGACCACGATGGCGAAGCACCTATCAGAATAAAAACAATTCACCTATTAAAAACCTGACAGAAGTTTCTCTGTAAGACTTATAGACCCCAGCCCTAAGGCTGGGGTCTTTTAGTTATTTCTACTGACTGTCAGATGTAGGTAGTAGATTCTATATATGTTCAAGTCTAATCACAGGTGCCTACGTGTGAAGAAAGCTTTCAGCCTTCGGCGTGTCGCATGTGCGCCTGTGACGTAAGTCATTACGATTTTATGACGATATCTGAAGGAGGTCATAAGCATGCTAGAGAGTTCGGGGGGTGGGGGGTTGTGTTCGTGAGTATCGCTACTGCCGGGAACCTGATCGTGGTGTCCTGTGCCCCTGGCTGGACAGAAGCTGATTGGGATGCCGCTGTCACTGCTGCCGATGTCGATCGCAGTGCCTACCTGGATGCCGAGCAGATCGAGTCCGATGGGACCGAGATTTACTACCTGACCACTGCTGCTGTGGATGCGAGTGTCCTATGAGTGAAGACAAGCCCATCCCCCACATCAGCTACAGCCAGTTCTCCACCTATGTCGATTGCGGGGAGAAGTACCGCCTGACCCGCATCATCGGAGTCCAAGAGGACCCTGCCTACTGGTTCGCCGGAGGCACCGCTGTTCACACAGCCACCGAAGCCATTGACCATCACTTGTTCAAGGAGTATCAGGCATGAACCCATTGTTGGAGATCGGGCTTGATGCGTTCCGCAAGTCCATGGAGCAAGAGGTTGCTGCGTTCCCTGAAGGCCGTACACCTCGCGCGGGTGGCAGACCCACGAAGGCGATGCCGAACGGTGAGGACTATGCCTGGTGGATGAACAACGGTCCTGCCTATGTGCAGTCGTGGATCACGTGGCGTCAGAACAACCCGAGCCTGCACATCTTGACGATGGAGGACGGCTCTCCTGCGATTGAGTTGGATGTGCGTGTCGATATCGAGGTCGGTGATGAACTGATCCAGTTGAAGGGTTTCATTGACCGGGTGTTCGTTGATGCGAATACAGGTGAAGTTCTTATCGTGGACCTCAAGACAGGCAAGACCACGCCTGCCCCTATGCAGCTCGCCTTCTATCGCAGGGCCTTGAAGGCTGCCTACGGGATCGACGCACCGTATGGTGCGTACTGGATGGCCCGTGAAGGATCCCTGTCAGCGATCCACAACCTGGCCCCGTACACCGACGAGATGGTGGACTACTGGGTGGCGAAGACCTACGCCGGAATCCAGTCAGGAATCTTCCTGCCCCATGTCACGAGCATGTGCCGTGGCTGTGGTGTCCGCACCCACTGCTACGTCCACAACCCCACGACTCATTTTCCATTGCCATTCACTAACACTACGGTAGACAGCAAGGAGGCTGTTCATGTCTAGCACTGAAGCACCATTCTCCGCGAACATGCGGGTCCGTATTGCAGACCATGATGTTCAACTCACCGTTCGCGGTGAGACAGCAGCGGATTTCAACATTCGTTGGGCTGACCTGGCTGAGAACATTCAGCACTTCACTGACTCTGTTGCGCTCACGGTCGCTGCCGTGAACGCCACCCCCATGACCCAGCAGCAGGTTGCGCCGCCTCCTGCACCTGCTGCTGTTGCTGACGGCGGCTGGAATGTCGCGCAGCCAACTCCCCCGGCTGCTCCCCCTGCGGCATTCCAGTCCGCTGTCGCTCCTGCCTGCGCCCATGGTGCCCGTAACCCTGTGTCGAAGGTGGGGGCGAAGGGACCGTGGAAGGCGTGGATGTGTAACGCACCTCAGGGCAGTCAGAAGTGTGACCCGATCTGGGTGCAGCGCAACAGCCCTGAGTGGAACAGCTTCCCTGCCTAGGCGATGAGGCGACTAGACCGTGCCGTCACGCAACAGGACCGGGGCGGGGCAATTATCCCTGTCCCCCTCCGGTCCTTTGCGGACTACCAAATCAGCATTCGCCGTGGCGAAGTCAGCCTCTTTGGGGGCAACCCCGGTGCAGGCAAGTCCACAATCGCCCTGTCTATCGCTGTTCTGTCGGGTGTCCCGACGCTCTACTGCTCCATGGATACGCATGAGGCGACCATGGCGCTGAGAACAACAGCGATGGTGACGGGCCTGTCGCAGACAGAGGTAGAGACGAGGATTCAGCAGGACCCGAAGTGGGCTGCTGATGTGCTGTCCAAGCAGGCCAGTCACATCTCATGGATGTTTGATCCCTCACCTTCCTTGAACGATCTTGCTGACGAGATTGCTCTGTATAGGGAAGTGAACGGGGACTATATGCGCCTTCTGGTGGTGGATAACGCTATTGACGTTCTGCATGAGTCAGGTGATGAGTTTTCGTCGCTGCGTTCTCTGATGCGTGAGCTGAAGTTCTGGTCGCGCACCACGGGTGCCGCCGTGTTGGTCCTGCATCACACCTCGGAGTCTTATCAAGGAAATCCGTGCCCTCCGAGGGCAGCACTCCACGGCAAAATTAGTCAGGTTCCGAGTCTTATCTGCACTGTCGCTTCACCGTCGGATGGACTCATGGCCCTCGCGCCAGTAAAAAACAGGTACGGGCCTGCCGATCCGTCAGGGTCTACTGCCCTGTGGCTGGACTATGACCCTGCCCGTATGCAGATCAAGGACATCAACCTGTGAACGAGTGTCCGCATGAGGGAACTGTGCGCCTAGTGACGTTCGAGGGTGACGAGAACGCGGTGTGTTGTGACTGTGGGGTGGAGCTGCATGACAGACGCCAGTAGCAGGGCTAAGGCGAACAAGCGCAAAGGCGCAGCCTTCGAAATAGACCTCGAAGGATTCTTCGCCAACCTCGCACTCAAAGTCATACGCCTCGTTCGCCGGGGCAAAGACGACGAAGGTGACCTGCTCATCCGTATCGGCAACCTCGCCATCATCGTGGAAGCAAAGAATGAGAAAGCCATCGACCTCGCTGGCTACCTGACCGAAGCCACCGCTGAAGCGTTGCGGTGGGAACAACGACACGTCCACGACGTTGACGCACCCACACTCACCATCGGTGTAGCCATCGTGAAACGCCGCATGAAACCAATATCCAAATCCTACGTCGTCATGGAGGTCGATGACTTTGCCGAACTCCTCCTACACCTACAGGAGAGGTGACCTGTGGGCTGTGTTGAAGCACTACGGATGGAAGGTGCCGAACCCCAGGAATGGGTGGCAGACCGTGTCATGCGGGATGCACCGGGATCTGACCCCGTCATGCCGGGTGAACAACGAGACGGGCGGGGTTGCCTGCATGTCATGCGGGTTCAAGGGCGACGTAGTTGGTCTGGTGAAGGAGATCGAGGGAGGTGAATGGCGGGATGCTTTCCGAATCGTTGAGGCTGTCTCTAGCGGAAGCCGTGACTCAGTATCACGGGAGCGTGGACGAGGTAGCGGGGTATCTGGCAGCACGCGGGATTACCAAACAGGCAGCAGAGGCTCATCTTCTCGGGTTCGTCACGGAAAATAACGTCGCTGTCGGGCATGAGCAGTTCATCGGTCGCATGTCCCTGCCCTACATCACGCCTACAGGTGTTGTGGATGTGCGTTTCAGGGCTGTGACCGATGAGCAGTCCCCGAAATACCTGTCCCGTGCAGGCACCGAACACATCCTCTACAACGTGATGGCCTTTCGTCAGGCCTCCGATGTGATCGCCATCTGTGAAGGTGAGATCGACTGCATCACGGCACACACCCTGTGCAACATCCCCGCTGTTGCTTTGCAAGGCACCTCCGCATGGAAGCCGTTCTATGCACGGGCATTCCTTGACTATGAGCGGGTGCTGGTGCTGTGTGACGGGGACCAACCTGGCAAAGAGCTGGGAAAGAAGATCGCTTCCGTTGTCGATCAGGCAGTGGTGATTCATATGCCTGACGGCATGGACGTGAACAGCACGTTCCTTGCTGAAGGTGCTGACGGTATTCGTAGGAGGGCTGGTGTCTGAGGTTGCTGGAAGAGGATTGGGACAGGCTCACGTCCGCATTACTGGGGCTTGGGCTAGTGAGAATCCACCTGGACAAGCGGAAAGGTTTTATCGGGGGTTACCTGCCGCCGACCAAGGACTAGAGCCGTCGTTTCTGATCGCTGTCGCAGGTGTATTCGATGAGGCAGAGGATCTGATGATTGGCCGTCACAGAGATTA
>Ga0208161_1001589_pt1 | contig 12024 bp, 19 predicted proteins | sample CB_VirMetaG_3_FD_184538 | JGI IMG/M metagenome (GOLD analysis project Ga0208161, IMG submission 184538) | Freshwater to marine saline gradient viral communities from Chesapeake Bay - CB_1508_1S Viral MetaG (SPAdes) (version 4) | ecosystem: Environmental > Aquatic > Marine > Coastal | place: USA... | reverse complement strand
TCATTTTGTTTCTCCTCTTTTAGTAAAGTTTTGAATTACAATAAATTTGTCTTTTGGTAGGGTGCCTGCTACACAAACTTTAAGTTGGTCTTGATTAGACCAGGCACCAGATTTTACAAGATCTTGTAGTGCGATTGATAATTGTCCCAACATATCTGCCGTCGAGTGAGTAGTTGAGACTGCGGCAGAAGGAGCAAATGGTGGGACATCTTTAGGTATACTCACAGGTTCTCTTCTTGTTCAGTCAGGATAACACAGTCGCTGGTGGGATATGCAACACAAGTGAGCACCCAACCATCAGCAATCTGATCATCATCAAGGAAGGATTGCTCTTCATTATCTACTGTACCAGAGATAATCTTACCAGCACAAGCAGAGCAAGCACCAGCACGGCATGAAGAAGGAAGATCGATACCTGCCTCCTCAGCAGCTTCTAGAATATATTGATCATCAGGGCACACAAAAGTATTTTCGGTGCCATCTGGTGATTGAAGAGTAACGTTAAAAGTAGTCATTAATAAGTCTCACAAATTTTTTCTACGGATGCTGCCAGTAAAACAAAAAAGGCAACAGATGTTATTGTAAATAAAATCTCTGTCATAGTCAAGTGCTTTGTTAGAAAATCCCAAAAAACAGTTTGCCAGTAGCAGCATATGAGATGGCACCAGCAATAATTCCCATCATCGCCCAACGCCCATTATACATCTCAGTCATCTGCATGGGTGTGAGCAATCCCTTGCGGTTATACTCTTGATAAACCATGTCGGGCTCTTTTGCCCACATATTCTGCTGACCGAATTCGTTAGTAGTTACAGTCATATAAGATTTGTAAAGAACTGTTACAGAATTATATAGCAAAAATAAAGGGAGGTCAAGCCTCCCTTGTTACGGTTTCCACACCTTATGAGTATAAATGCTTACTATTTTCCTTCCCACCCAGGAGGAAGAGTTCCAAAATAAGGATCATAATCAAAAACAGAATTCCAATCAGAAATATCAGAAGACTCATTCCTCCAAAATTGCCACAAACCATCATAACTAGATCTGTGGAAAACATCTATATGATCTTTATGAATAGTAGATCCCAATTCAATTTTATACATAAACAAAGGAATTGCATATGTATTTCCAGAATTGTAAATTAGATCATCCGCAACTGCTCTTGGTTTAACACCATTATCTAATTTATACTTATCACCTCTACAGTGAAGATTAACCAATTTTTGAGCATGATGCCTTGTAATCAAATAGCAAGCAGTTGAAAAATCATTAACAAATCTTTTATGCAATTTCATATGAATTTGTGCTGGGTTAATTATTGCTAATTGAATAACATCATAATCATATGGAATTTTAGAATAAAAGTCTTTCCAGGAAAATGACCAGTGCTTAACAGTGTCTAGATCACAATCATCTTCCATCACTAATACACATGGATCATCAGAATTTTCTAAGAAATGTTTTAAGCATTTTAGATGAGAGGTAACACACCCAACTTCACCAGAGTTCATCATAGATGGATATCTACCTTTAATAATATCACTTAAGTCATCATCCCGCCCATCATATGCAGAAATACGAGTATAATTTTGAACTTCCCAGTATTTAAACTGTCCTTCCATATATTCTGCTCTTTCTGGTTGCCCATCAAGATTTAAATAATAAATTGGAGGAAGTCCCTTGAGTTTATATGATGCTTTGTTTTTATCCATAATTTTAAGTAAAGGAGTTTAATATAAAATCAAGAGCTTCTACTTTTTTAGATTTTCCAGATACATTATAATTATTGTGCCAGGAACAGGCATTCCTAAAATGTAAAAACTTTTGTTCCAGATGAAGTTCAAATCCATATCCATCATCATTTTCTAATAAATTTAAACCGTTAAAAGTATCTGGATATTCTACATTTGATGGTTTGAATGTCAATTCTTTCAAAAGAGGGTAAGTACCTCCACCCGTATCAAGATTTTCCCCACCAACAGTACATGGAAGGAAGTTAAAAGAAATATCCTTAGTCTTGGCAATATCTAAGATAGTAAGACCTGGCCAAACATAAGTTATATTCCCCCTTGATTGAGAAAGACCAGAAATATCACACCCCTCCATATATTCTTCAAGATTGAATTTATCAATTAAGAACATATCATGATCCACAAGAAGAGCATACTCATCCAAATGATTTTTAAGCATTACATTTTCATATGTCCAAGTAACTGCTGACCCATGATAAAAACTTGGACTTTGATTACCTTGTGATCTGTGTGGGTAGAAAGATGCTCCTTCTTCCAAACACATATCCCTAAACTGATTTAGATACTTATCATCTCTATAATCACAGACTGCATTTAGTTGATATTCTCCAATAAAATATTTTTTAAATAATTCTATTTGCTTTTTAAAAAGGTCTGGTCTATTAAAAACAAAGGTAAAAATTTGTGTTTTCATAGTTGTGCAGATAACCAGTCTTCGAGTTTCATAGTTGGAGACCAACCAAAAGTCTTACGGAGTTTTTGATTGTTAGCAAGACTAACTCTTGCTTCTCCTGGACGCGGAGTAATATTTACAGTCTCGTGATCAAACATTCTAGCGATCTGGTTAATAGAATAATTATTACCAGTTCCAACATTATAAACCTGTCCGAATGCTTCTGGATCAGGATTAGAAATGGCTGCCATAATATTTGCTCTTACAACGTCACCAACATAAGTAAAATCACGACGCTGATTTCCATCTCCAACAATAGTTAATGGTTCACCAGCATCACGTTGACGAAGAAAAATACCAATCACAGGTGCATATTGCCCACGGAGAGGTTGACGTTCTCCATAGACATTAAAATAGCGAAAACAAACAGTTTGGAGTCCATAAAGATCGGTATACATTTTACAGAGTTTCTCACCATTAACTTTCGAAACTGAATAAGGATTTAAACAATCGTCTAGTTGAGTTTCTACATTAGGAGTTTGATTCATTCCATATCCAGAAGAAGTGGAAGAATACATCACTCGTTTTACCCCAGCCTCGCGGGAACACTGTAATACTGTACATGTCCCTACCGAATTAATACTAACTGCTTCGATGGGATTTAAAATAGCAGGTTGAATACGTGCTTCTGCTGCAATATGAAATACATAGTCTACTCCATCATAGAGAGGACGTGTGTTCTCATAATCACGAATATCATACTTATAATTTTGTGCTTTATCATTCCAGTAAAACTGATCGTGAGCATCAGAATACTCATTATCAATCACTACAACCTCATGTCCCATCTCAAGAAGACGATCTACGAGGTTAGATCCAATAAATCCAGCACCACCTGTAACTAAACTTTTCATACAATTCTTAATGGTAAATAAACACTTGGAGATCTATTTAGATCTGGGACATTTTGAAGCCTAGAAAGATCATACTTAACACTATCAAAAAATCTTTTAGCGTCGCTTACATGAATTCCAACATCTTTTATTTTACAAGTTGTAACTGCATTATTATATCCACTTTGATTAAAGAAAGGATCATTAACAGAATATACGTTGAAATATTTTTGAACTTCTGCAAACCCCGTATCTGGATTATATCCGATTATTTCGGAGGCATGAAATGATATTCTTTTACAAATATCAGCATATTCTTGGCTAACATACATTATAGCATGAGTTGCAAGCATATTATAAACTCGAACTATTTCATGATCAACAATATCATAATGAACAAACGGCCCAGAAAAAGACATATACCTTCCCCACTGAGATATTCCCAAATAAACAGCATCTGCATCATCAGGCACTTCTATAATTGGTTTAAAATTGTGAATTTGACAATCATCTTCAAATAAAATAAAAGGGGCTTTAATTTTAGAAAGACCAATATAATGAGCTCCAGAACATCCTGCAGGAGGATTTTCTGGATTATATGGACCCTCAACTCTGATAATATTTTCAAAACCACACTTTTTAAGTAAGTCTTGAGTTTGTTTATTTTTTTCAGTATGATGCTTAAGATTAATATAAACAGCAGGTACTTTTCTTAAATCAATTTTCATAGTGGATATTGACCCATATTAATTTTTTCCTGATTAAAAGAACTTTCTTTTTTAAGAGCAACTATTTTTGGTTCGAAAGGATACTGTGGATGACCAATCAATTCTTCTGGGAACATATAACTTGGAGATAAAGACACTGGAGGATTTTCATTAAAATACTTATTTAAATGACTTTCATCGTGCCATTTTGCAATTATTCCATTTTTTTCATCTTGATCAACTCTTTCAGAAATAATTTTTGACATTTTTAAAAAGTTTTGTGATTTTCCACCCACAAAAGCAGCGGCATAGTACCTATTGTGATTTTCATCGGAAATATAAGCAGTTGATTGTTTACGTTTTTCATATGGATATATTTCTTTAGATTCCATAATTTTATATGGATGCAAAACACCAACAAGTTCTTGAAGTACTTCATCACCAACATTATCTAGAATACCAACATCAGAATCAAACAAATAAATATAATCAAATTTTTTTAAATATTCAGATTGTGAATTAATATAATTATATTTTTTAAGTGCTGGTTCTGGCCATGGTTTATGAGAAATTTGAGAAACTTTTACATTATCTGATGCTTCCACTTCATGGTCAGTGAAAAGAAGACATTCTATGTCATGCCCATTTAAAAAATACTGATCCACATCATTAAGAAGTCTTTCAACAAATTGAATATACTTATTTGTTGCGATAGTTACGATGCAAATTTTCATGTTGTTATGATCCAATCTTTTAAATACAAATCTTCCGTATTATGATTTATACAATCACCACCAAACCAATTTTTAGGCGCAACTGTTTTTTTACTTTTTGCTAACCAAGACCCCCACCAACTAAAAGAACTATTACAAATTATGTGATAATCACATAAACTCATAATACAAAGATCTATATAACAATTACCACTTTCAGATATTAAAAATCTATCATCTGAAAAAATTTCTTGCTCTTTACACCAAGAAATATCATCCGATAATATTAAAACTGGTAAATCAGAATCAAAATACTTAAGTGCATTTAGGTAATAATCTAATGTTTGGATTGGGTGATTTGGATCAGAGAGATAATCATCTCTCCTTATATGAAGAGATATTGCTGAACTTTTTCCAACAATAGATTTAAATATTTCTATCGTTGGATCATAAATTTCTGGAATAAAACAAAAATCTTTTCTTATCTCATCCTCAATATGTTTAAAGTATTTTTCAGATTGAAAGTATCCCAATAAATCTATATTACCAGAAATATTAAATAATTTTTGATCAAAATTAAACTTAGTCTCTGCGTATTGTGGAAAATTTGTAATTGATCTGTTACATTTAATATCAAAGCAAGCATCGATATTACTCCTTGTATTATACGCTTTACCAAAATATTTTGTTTCTGGTATAAAAAATTCTGTACTATTTTTATTTGCTATTCCTTTAGTTGATGCATACTGGAACATTTGATTTCCAATATGCCCATAATTTCCAAGATAATTAAATGATATCATATGTATTTGTTATAAAATCTTCTAATACTTCAAATTGTTTTACTCTTTCTAAATTATCTTTAATTGCATCCATTTTATTATAATACAATTCTTCAGATATGTAAAATTCTTCTGTTAAATCCAAAATTCCATCTTTATTAAAATATGTTCCAATATCAGATGTTCCCAAATAAATTGGTATAGTTCCCGTTGCAAAACAATCTAAAATTTTTTCAGTAAAATATGTTTCATAAAAAGCATTTTCAATTGCAACAGAAAACATATATTCACATAAACCATCTTCTTTATTAGGAATTTCATTAAATCCTCTACCATAAAGATCAACTTGATCTTTCAACATTTCTACCCACTGCAATCTAAGTTTATGTCCAGGAATAAGAGATTTATTCGAAGTAATAAAAGAAATCATTTTAGATTTTGAGTAAATTCTAGCATCCTTTATCCAAAATCCACCAGTTGGGCACCATTTAAATCTCTCATCCAAATCTAACAGTTCTTTATTATTTGTAAAAATATACCTAAAAATTTCAAAATATTTTTTATAATTATGTTTTACTTGATCGTGTATATAAGGAATCATATCTCTCGATTCAAGAAGCCATCCATACTTAATACCAAATATTTTATCGTGGAAAGCATTATTGATTGCACCATCAATATAAAAATTAATTCCTATAGATTGATCAAAAACCCACTCAATATTTTTAGAAATTTTTCCATGAACAGAATATCCCTTGTTTCCATGGGTTAAATGAGTAAAAGCATTTCCTATTAAGTTTACTTTAGTTCTGTTCATGCCACAATTTGATCAAAAATATTTTTTAAAAGATTAATCTCCTTTTTGCCTATCAAATGATTATTTCCCAAATATATTCCATTATCATGCACATAATCATCTCATATCCAGATAAAAATGGTTGCTTAAGTAGATTTCCACTAATAATTGGTCTGTGCTCAATACCGACTTCGTCAAAAATTAATTTTAATTTATCAGATAATTCTTTGGTTTTGCATATTAAAGGAAAACAAAAATTACTACAAGTTTGCGGTATTAATGGTATATAAAAATTAGATTCATACTTAGAAATTAATTCAACAAATTTTTTATAATTTTGATTACGCTTTTGAATGTACTTATCAAGTCTTTTGAGTTGAGATAAACCAATTACAGCACAAAGTTCATGATTTCTGAAATTATATCCATCAGTTATAAAAAGAAACTGATTTGAAATATCTGGATATTGTTCAGAATACTCTCGATATCTGGTAGATTCCCTTGCCAATCCATGACTCCTTTTCATACGCATTAAGTCATACAATTCATAGTTATTAGTGGATACCATTCCACCTTCAACTGTCGTCATATGATGCCCAAAATAAAAACTAAAAGTAGCACCTAAACTATCAGATCCTCTTTTAGATCCATCTAGTGATTTACATCCATGAGATTCACATATATCATCCAAAATCAAAGCGTTGGGAAAAAGAGTGCGGTATCTTTCAGTATTAGCAGAAAATCCAATTAAATGTGTAACAAATATCAATTTAATATCAGGATGTTTTTCTGCAATATATTCAAGATCTTCTTCACAAAAACTAAAGTTTTTTATATTAATATCACAAAAAATAGGAGTAAACCCTAATTGAATAACTGGTCCAACATTAGTTACCCAAGTACAAGATGGGACTAAAACTTTATCACCATCCTTCAAATTATAAAGTTCTTTAACTGCAGAAAGAAGCAAATAGTTTGCAGTACTTCCAGAAGAAACATATAAAGAATATTTTGAACCTAACCACTTACTCCATTCATCTTCAAACTTTCTAACCATTTTACCATTAGTAAAACGATCAGAAGTTAAAACAAATTTAGCAAGATTAAATCTATCACTTAAAGTGATATTATTTTTCATCAAGGGCCATTTAAATTTCATTTTTTTTATACCATTCGTATGTGTTTTGAATTCCTTCCAAAAGATTAATTTTTGGTTTCCAACCAAGTGCTTTGATTTTATCTATATTTAATAACTTTCTAGGCGTACCATTTGGTTTTGTAATATCCCAGTTAATATCACGATCATACCCAACAACATCAGCAATAGTTTTTGCAAGTTGTTTAATAGTTACATCTTCACCAGTGCCAACATTAATATGCTGAAATTCATTATAATTTTGCATACAAACATAACACGCTTCTGCAAGATCATCAACGTGCAGAAATTCTCTCATTGCAGAACCATCACCCCAGAGTTTTACTTCCCATTGTCCACTATGATTGAGAGCAGCATGAAACTTAGCAATCATCGCAGGAAGAACATGTGATGTTTCTAGATCAAAATTATCATTAGGACCATAAAGATTACATGGCATCAAACTAATTGCATTAAATCCATACTGACGACGATATGCCTGGCACATCATAATTCCTGCAATTTTAGCAAATGCATAACCATCATTAGTTGGTTCCAACGGTCCAGTCATCAATTGATCTTCACCAATTGGTTGCGAAGCAAATTTAGGATAAATGCAAGATGATCCAAGAAACAAAAGTTTTTCTACACCCCAACGATAAGCAGAATCAATAATATTAGTTTGAATGCGAAGATTTTCAGTCAGAAAATCTGCCTTATAGTTATTATTTGCCATAATGCCACCAACTTTGGCAGCAGCAACAAAAACATAATCAGGTTTTTTAAGTTTAAAAAAGGTATCGGTTGCTTCCTGATCCGTAAAATCTACAACTTGACGAGTTCCTTTAATAATATCAGTATATCCTTTTGCCTCAAGGTTTCTCACAATTGCAGAACCAACCATTCCGTTAGAACCACAAACTAATACTCTAGAATCACTGTCCATAAATGCACATATCCTCAACTAATTGTTCAAATGAAATTTTAGGTTCCCAACCTAATTTTTGTTTTGCCTTAGTGGCATCACCTAATAAGGTCTCTACTTCAGCAGGTCGGAAATATTTAGGACTCACTTTTACAACCGCTCTTTTAGTATTTTTATCAATACCGACCTCATCCAGTCCTTCACCTTCCCATATAATATTCATACCAAAATAAGGTGCTGCTGCCTCAACAAACTCACGAACAGAGTATTGCTGTCCTGTTGCAATTACATAATCATCAGGTTCATCTTGCTGCAACATCAACCACATCGCTTCAACAAAATCTTTAGCGTGTCCCCAATCGCGTTTTGCATTTAAATTCCCGAGATATAATACACTTTGTTCCCCAGTTGAAATGCGTGATAATCCGCGAGTGATTTTTCTTGTGACAAAAGTTTCTCCTCTTCTAGGGGATTCGTGATTGAAAAGAATTCCAGAATTTGCATGTAATCCATAAGACTCTCTGTAGTTTTTGACGATCCAGTATCCATAAACTTTTGCAACTCCATAAGGTGAACGAGGATAAAATGGTGTGGTTTCTGATTGAGGAATTTCTTGCACTTTACCATACATTTCGGATGTAGATGCTTGATATATTCTAGTTTTCTTTTCCATACTCAAAAGACGAACTGCTTCAAGAATACGAAGAGTTCCAAGTCCATCAACTTGACCTGTATATTCTGGAGTTTCAAAAGAAACTTTTACATGACTCTGAGCACCAAGATTATAAATTTCATCTGGTTGAACTTGCTGAATGACTCTTACAAGGTTCGTAGAATCTGTTAGATCTCCATAATGCAACTTAATGTCTTTGTAAATATGATCAATTCTATGAGTATTAATAAGAGAACTCCTCCTAACAATACCATGAACTTCATAACCTTTTTCCAAAAGTAATTCGGCAAGATACGATCCGTCTTGCCCCGTAATGCCACTAATTAATGCTACTTTCATAAAGTATAATATGAATTAACAAATTATAGCAAAAAAGGTAGGTTTAATCAACCTACCTCTTCATACATTTTATTCAGATGTAATAACTGAGCGGGAGTTATCCCATCCGCACCAGGGTTGTTAGCGTGTCTCCATCACGGGCATTTTTAGGTTGACTCCACCAGTTCTTTTATAGACTCTCCGTGTCTATTCTATTAAGAAACTTCAATTGTTTCTAAATCTTGATAGAGGTACTCCATAAGCATTTCATAATCGTCAAGGGGATCTCCAGAAAATACTACCCCCTCATTTTCGTAATAACGTCGAACTTTTTTATAAAGTTTAGGACTTTTTACATCAAGGTAGATTTCACCGTTAGCAGCAAGGCGAAGAGTGCTAACATCTTTCTTGAATTTTTGAATCAGAGACATTTGCTTGAATTGTTTACTCTAGTATTATAGAGGATAAGTCGGAGTTGGTCAAGTTGTCCAATTTTTAATCTGGACAGTCGGGATGATAGGATTCGAACCTACGGCCACTCGCTCCCAAAGCGAGTGCTCTACCAAACTGAGCTACATCCCGATAAATTATACTGGTGTACTAAAAGTTATTTTACCCCCTCTACACCACATAGCAGCTGTTGGAGCATCATAATCATATAATAAAGTATATTTACTATTACTCAAATAATAAGGTCCATCATCAATTAAACCTTGCCAACTATAACCTCCATTAATATCATTATATAAAGATCTTTCACCATCAAGGGGCCATATGTCAAGACTGTATCCAGTATTTGGATATTGTGTGGAAATATTTTGAGTTCTAAAAGTTATATAATGATTTGTATCGGTAGTTGAAGAGTATACTTTATACCCATTACTAGAATCTGGTGTAAAAGTTATAGTTAAACCGCCTACAGTTCCACTAACAGAAGTTGGTTGAGCATTTACTGGTGCCGACGTTAACAGTGAAACTTCTAACGTACCAGTCCATCCAAATCCCTCTTGCAAAGGATTTCCTACATCAGTCTCAATAGTATAATTAATTGTTACCATTTTTTTTTACTTATTTTTCTTTATGTATATAGGCAATTCCCATAATAGGAACTACAATTATTCCAAATCCACATAGACCTAACCATAATGGACTATTTGCAAGTGCTTCTACTGCGTGAAAAATCACCTTCCCCTCCAATTCTTATATTCAAAATAAAAATATTGATCTACCTCATTTAAACCTGCCAAAGGAGCATGTACACCCCACTCAGACCATTCTAAACAGAACTGTTTGATATCGTGATTGTTGATGATTGAATGTCCATATATTCTCACAAAAGACGACATAGCAAAATGATACTTCTTATTATGGGTAGGCATTATGAAGTCCCCAGTTTATGAAGATTGCTATAAGACCAAAAATACAAAGTGTAGAAAATGCTGTGTTTAACATTACATTCCTCCGTTTCTGAATCCAACTATGTAACCAATAATAAGTCCGCACATAAATGCAACGAACATATAAAGCATATGAGATAAAAACTCAATAAATATTATCCAATCCGTCGTCGTCATCATCGTCTTCGTATCTTGATGGTTCTTCAAAAAGTTCATCCATTTTTTGACGTAAAACTCTTTGTTGTAGTTCTCTGATATCATCTTCCGTAAATCTTACCACTAGTAACGGGTCTCCTGCTTTAACGTCGTTAAGTTCGGGGTGTTTTACTTTTGGGTTTTTCGAATACCCATAATGAGCATTCATAATCATCCATCCTTGCACCATCATAGTTAATGATATTATAACAAGAACAAACCAAGGAACTAAAAATATTAGTTCAGAGTGATGTTCAACCATGGAAATATTGGCGGAATTACTCCAATAAGTCTTAAAAGTCCCTCAGCAAATAAAGCAAGAACCACCCAACCGACACACATACTAATGATGCTAGCATTACGGTTGTGTTTTCTGATAGCTGCATCAATCATCTCCTGAACTTCAGAACGTGTTACATAATCATCATCAAATGGTTCCATCATTTCTCATCTCCAAGAAACTTTGCCAAGGGGTCTCTTCGGGTTTTAACAATTTCAACTGCTCTTTTATAGAACATATTATCAGTGTTACCAGACTCCTCGAATGTTGCCTTGATCTTCACCCAGTTGTTATAGGTGTGCTGATCCATAGGTTATTGGTTGAATACTACTAGTTATACTAGTCAGTACTTCCAACTTGTCAAGTTTGTGTTGATACAAAAATATAGATTAAGAAATTCTAAATTTTTGTAATATTTGTAAACGGAGAAGGTGGGATTCGAACCCACGGTGCTATTAACACGCTTGTTTTCAAGACAAGTTCCTTAAACCACTCGGACACCTCTCCAAAAGTCCTTATCGGACTTCGAAATCTAAACGCCTTACTTTACGTTGACGCCTTGCTTCTTGCCAGGCAATATCTTCACTTGTAAAAACACTTGATTTTGTTTTGGTATTTATAGAGTTTAGCATTACAACCTGCGATAAGTCAAGTGCCGAGATCTTATCTCCACGAATGGTTGCCATATTCGGACATCCGCATGTTACGGTTTTATTCTGATGCCCCTCTATCTCCTTTCCACAGGAGCGACATCTAATCTTTATATTTTCCATAATTATTAAACTA
>Ga0208161_1001584_pt1 | contig 12040 bp, 14 predicted proteins | sample CB_VirMetaG_3_FD_184538 | JGI IMG/M metagenome (GOLD analysis project Ga0208161, IMG submission 184538) | Freshwater to marine saline gradient viral communities from Chesapeake Bay - CB_1508_1S Viral MetaG (SPAdes) (version 4) | ecosystem: Environmental > Aquatic > Marine > Coastal | place: USA... | reverse complement strand
ATGTAACTGCATCTACTGTAGGTGGAGTACAACAAGATTTAGATGTTCCTTTTAGAGCTTACGAAGCAATGTGTGCAGGACTTGCTTATTTTTTATCTAAAAAAAGACCAGGAATACAACAAGCACAACGAGCTGAATTACAAGCTGATTATGAACAAGCTTATCAAAGATTAATTGCAGGAGATGATACTCCTTCTACTAGAATATTACCATCAACATCTTACTATAGTTAATTATGGCAATTACTGCAGATAGATCAAAACGACCTCATAGAGCACCTTCTGCTAAATTTTCAAGTGGAAAAAATGCTAGAGTTATATCAGATCGTTCTGGATTAGAGTTTCCTTATAATGAGATGAGATTTGAATGGACTGGTATGCTAGTTCATACTTCAGAATATGAACCTAAACAACCTCAATTAGATTTAACTTATTTTACTGACGCTCAATCTTTACAGAATGCTAGACCACAAGTTCCTAATTCACAAATAGGAGGTGTTCCTGATCAAATTCAAACTTTATACCCTAATACATCAGGAGCTATATTAGCAGTAGGTGTAGCACAAGTTAGCACAAATTTGTTATCAAGTAGTGTAGGAAATGTTACAGTAGTAACATAATGGAAAATAAAAAATTAGGTGTAATGATCGCAACACCTTGTTATGGTGGTCAACTTACAGAAGCTTATTTACATGGTATTTTAAATACTATCTCTGTAGCTAATAAACATAAATTTCAAGTACATCTAAATACTATGGGTAATGAAAGTTTAATTACTCGTGCTAGAAATACTTTAGTTACTCAATTTTTAGATTTAGATAAAAAAGAACCTGATCGTTTTACTCATTTAATGTTTATAGATAGTGATATAGGATTTAATGGAGAAGCAGTATGGAAATTATTAAATTCAGGACACGATGTAGCGTGTGGAATATATCCTAGAAAATCTGTAGATTGGGATTCTGTAAAATCTTTTGCAGAAAAAGGACAACTTGATAATTTAGAACAAAAAGCTTTAGGATATAATCTTAATTTATCAAATCCATTAAATATTAGAGTAGAAAATGGATTTGCTGAAGTATTAGATGCAGCAACTGGATTTATGTGTATTAAAAAAGAAGTTTTCTATAAAATGATAGAAGCTTATCCTAATCTTAAATATACAAGTGATCAAATTATAAATAATGATAGATTTTCAAGTGATAACTGTTATGCACTTTTTGACTGTATTATTGATGAAAAAAGTAATAGATATTTATCAGAAGACTATGCTTTTTGTCGTTTATGGCAAAAGATAGGAGGAAAAATTTATGCCGATGTGCAAAGTCCTTTAACGCATTATGGAACTTATGCATTTAAAGGTCACGTATGGAGTAAATTTAAAGTAGAGGAAAATAAAAATGCCAATGACATACAGCAGTCTAAAGACTGATATACAAACGTGGGCTGAAAATACAGGAACTGATTTTACTGCTCAATTAGATACTTTTATAGGTAATACTCAAGAAAGATTATCTAGAGATATTGATCCAGTAGGTTTTAATCAAAACGTAACTTCTTCTATGTCGGTAGGAGATAGATTTATTACACTTCCTAGTACTATAGAACCAATGTTAATTAATTATTTAAATATAATAGTTAGTGGTAATAGACAATTTTTAGAAATTAAACCTATAGAATATTTACAAGAATATTGGCCTAATGCTTCTATTACAAGTACTCCAGTTTATTTTGCAAATTTTGATGATAATACTTTATATGTAGCTCCAACTCCAGATAGTGCATATACTATGGAATTAGGATATCAAGGAAGAATTAATCCATTATCTAATACTAATACTACTAATTGGTATACAGATAATGCTCCTGATGCTCTATTATATGGTAGTCTATCTGAAGCAAATCTCTTTACAAAGAACATGGAAGATTATAATATCTATAACAAAAAGTATGTCGAAAGTGTGACTGCTATCAATAATGAAGCTCGTAGAAGAAGACGAACAGATTACAAGTTTCCTGGTAGCCCACTCGGGACTAATACATTAACTGGAGGACAATAAAATATATGGCAATCGAACAAGCTATAACAGTCACATTTAAACAGGACTTAATGTCACCTGGCGCTAATTTAGAGTCAGTAACAATTAAATGTGCCTTATACGATAATACGGCAACTCTAAACCAAAATACTACCGCTTATATTACTGCTAATGAAATTTCAGATAGCGGTACTAATTATGTTATAGGTGGTGAAACTTTAACCAACGTTGCAATAACAGTTGATGGAACTACAGCTATTTTTGATGCTGATAATGTTTCATGGGCTAATGCAACTATTTCTGCTCAAGCAGCTTTACTATATAATGCAAATAATAGTAACTCAGCAATTGCAGTTTTAGATTTTGGTGGAGTTAAAACATCTACTAACGGTACATTTGAATTACAGTTTCCTAACGCAGACGCTACTAACGGTCTAATTAGAATAGCATAGGAGTAATGATCCTATGGCTACTGCACAAGTAGGTTGGGGCAGACTTGGTTATAATATAGGAGCATGGAATACAACACCTGATGCTGTTGCTACTATAACTGGTCAGTATCTTCAAACTGAAATTGATTTTGGTGCTGGATGGAGTAGAGATACTTGGAATGCAGGTGCGTGGGGAATTGGACTTGGCGCGGTATTAACAGGTAATGGAAATGTATTTTCATTATCTACATTAACTGAATTACAAACTTTTGCAGGAAATATTGGTCATAGTGGAACTGCTTTAATTATTCCAACTGGTGAAGAAGCTAATATTGAACTTACATCTGCTTTAACTATAGTAGATGGAGAAGGAATATTTATAGGAATTGCTACTCCTAATTTAACAGCTTCTATTAATGATATTAATTTAAGTACAAATAATTTTTTAGAACAAACTGGTCAAGAATTAACTATAGAAAATAATTTAGCTAATGTAGTAGTAACAGCTAGTGCTCCTATAATTATTTTAGGAGAACAATTAGATATTGATGTAGGACAAGTAGTTACTGGAACTGCTAATTTCGTAGATATTTTAGGACAAGTAATTACTGTATCTCTTAATGATATAAATGTAACTTCTGGGGCTAATGCTCAAATTAACACAGGTATACAAGCTAATACTATATCTGGTAATGTAAGTGTAGCAGAAGGACATGGAGTTATTATTACTGGAAATAGTACAATTACTTATACTGGAAATGTTAATATTATTGGTATATCTAATGTTAATATTATAGGATCTCAAGCTAATATAAATGTATCTACTCTTAAATTTTGGGATCCAATACAACCAACTATTACTGAAACTTGGACAAATATTCACTAGACAAAATATGACAAATATATATTATTTACAATATTAAAAATTAGGAGTATAAAGAATTATGGCATCAACTTATACATCAAGATTAAAACTAGAACGTCAAACTACTGGAGAAAATGCTGGTAATTGGGGTAATTTAGTAAATTATGTTTTTAATAGAATTGATAGTTCTGTTAGAGGATATGTTAATGTAGATGTAGCTGGTTCTGCTAACGTTACTTTAACTTCTAATAACTCTACTACTAATACAGATGATTCTTCTACAGACGATCAAGTACATAATAAAGTTTTAGAATTTACAGGAGCTTTAACAGGAGATATTTTCGTATTTACAGATGCGGTAGAAGGTGAATATATTGTATTTAATAATACATCAGGTTCACAAACTTTAACTTTTGCTCCAACAGGTGGAACTGGAGTAGTTTTACAACAAGGCGCTAAAACATTAGTTTATACAAATGGAACTGTAATGTTCGATGTAATGGCTGACTTAGGCAACATAAATGTTGCTGGAATAGCTAATAATGAATCATCAACATACTTTACTTTACCTTCATCTGATGGTACTAGTGGGCAAGCTTTAACAACAAATGGTAGTGGACAATTATCTTTTGCTACTGCTGGAATTACAACTGGTAAAGCTATTGCAATGGCAATAGTTTTTGGATAATAGGAGAAAAGAAAAATGGCAAACCCAAATATAGTCAACGTATCTTCGATACTTGGAAAAACAGATACTTTTGCTTTAACTACAACAGCAGCTAACTTAGTTACAGCAACAGCAAATACTGTATTTAAAATTAATTCAATTATCGTTACAAACATAGATGGAACAAATGCTGCTGATGTAACTGTAAGTTATTATGATGGATCAGATACAAGAGCTATTGGTAGTACTATATCAGTTCCTGCTGATGCAGCTTTAAATTTGATTGATAAAAATTCTTCTTTTTATTTAGAAGAAAATGAAATAATTTCTGGATCTGCTAGTGCAAACAGTGATCTAGTTTGTTTGATCTCATACGAAATCATAAGTAGTTAAAGGGGGATAACCAGCTATGGCAAATGGCGGAATTATCGGACCAGTCAACGATCCAGTAATATCAGATTTAACACAGACCTTTACTGCGTCAGGAACTTTTAATATGCCTAACTCTGCACCTGCTCCAGGGCAAGTAGATTATTTAGTCGTGGCTGGTGGAGGTGGAGGAGGAAGTTGGTGTGGTGGAGGCGGCGGAGGTGGCGCAGGTGGCTATCGAACTTCTTTTCCTGGTGGAACAAAATTAACAATTACAAAAGGATCTGCTACTACAGTTACAGTAGGAGCAGGCGGTGCAGGAACTACAATTAATAATAAAGGTTCAAATGGAACAGATTCAACATTTTCAACAATCACTTCAACAGGTGGTGGAGGTGGTGGAGGATTTTCATGTACTCCTTATGGTGTTGTAATAGGTCAAAATGGTGGTTCAGGTGGAGGTGGACAAGGTGCTTGTGCTCCTAATGCTGCAGGTTTAGGAAATACTCCACCAACAAGTCCCTCTCAAGGAAACAATGGAGGTGTAGGACTTGAAACTCCAGGTGGTGCGGGTAAAGCTGGTGGTGGAGGTGGAGCAAGTGCAGTTGGTGTAGCTGCTACAGGACCCGCTGCCGGTCCTGGAGGAAATGGAAGTGCAAATTCAATTTCAGGAAGTCCAGTAACTTATGCAGGTGGAGGTGGAGGCGGTGTTAACATTAATGCTCCATCCCCTAGTGTAGGAACTGGTGGAACTGGAGGTGGAGGAACAGGTGGAAAAAGAGGTACGTTTGTTGGAACTCCAGGAACAGTTAATACTGGTGGAGGTGGAGGTGGAGGTGGAGGTTCTGGTTTTGGTTCTGGTTCAGGCGGATCAGGTATTATTATTATTCAAGCACCTAATGCTAAAGTAACTGCAAAAGGAGTATGGTCATTAAATGATGCATATAATTATAGAAAAGCTGGAACTTGGAATTAAATATGACCTTTCTTTTTAATCAAATCTATATTATAATAACATAGGAGTAAAAAAAATATGGCACATTTTGCAGAAATTGACAGTAATAACATAGTATTAAGAGTTGTTGTAATAGATAACAATGACGTAAATGCAAGTGGCGGAGATCAATCAGTTGGAGCAGAGGAAAAAGTAAAATCTATAGTTCCTTTTACAACTGGAAACAGATGGGTTCAAACTTCGTATAACAATAATTTCAGAAAACAATATGCTGGAATTGGTTTCACGTTTGATGCTACTAAAAATAAATTTATATCGCCACAACCTTTTGCATCTTGGTCACTTGATGCTAATGACGACTGGCAAGCACCTGTTGCATATCCAACAGTTACAACCTACGGAGATAATGTTAAATACTTTATTTCGTGGGATGAAGCTGGACAAAGATGGATTGGTAAAGACGATCAAAACAACGAATTCGCTTGGTCACCTGACTCTTCCTCTTGGTTTGCTACAGGCAACTAAAGAATTTTAACATAAGAGGAGTATTAAATGGGGTCACCCAACGGCGGTATCATAGGAGTAATTAACCAAACTTCGTTTGGAAAGTGTACTGTCACAACTAAAACAGCATCAACACCATTAACAACACAACCTGGAACTAGATTAGCATCTATGGTAGTTATCGGTGGTGGTGGAGGGGGTGGTTCTAATGCTGGTGGTGGAGGGGGTGGTGGTGGTATGGTTTTACACCCTGGAATACAAGTTTGCGGAAATACATCTTACACTGTAACAATAGGTGGTGGAGGTTCAGCAGGCTCTGGTGGAGCAGATTCAAGTATTGCACCGGGAACTCCAGCATTTTTAAGAGGTAGAGGTGGTGGATCAGGTGGAGGTTTTCCAGCTAAAGGTGGTGGCTCTGGTGGCTCTGGTGGTGGAGTTGGTAGAGATGCAACACCTCCAGGAGCATCTGGTGGATCATCTACACAACCTACACAATGTGGAGCTTCTGGAACTTTTGGTTTTGGAAATGCAGGTGGTAATGGTTGTCAAACAGGAAACCCAGACCCAGCTGGTGGTAACACTGGTGGAGGCGGTGGTGGAGGTGCAGGTTCAGCAGGTTTTGTTGGAGATTATCCAGATGCTAGTGGACCAGGTGCAGCCTGTGCAACAGGTGCAGGTGGAAATGGAAAAGATGTTACTCCTGTGATGGGACCAGGTTTACCTAACTGTGGGGTTTATGCAGGTGGTGGCGGTGGAACAGTTCAAGGTGGAACTGGAGGAAATCCAGGACCAGGAGGTGGTGGAAGAGGTGGATCTAATCCTTCTCCAAGTGGTGGTGCTGGTACAGTTAATACAGGTGGAGGAGGTGGAGGTATTAGAAATCCATCAGGTACAGGCGGAGCAGGCGGTTCAGGTATCGTTATCGTAAAAGAATTAAACAAGGCTAGTGGATCGTGGCCACTAAGAGCACAATTTAGCAGCAGGAAACAGGGAACGTGGCCAGAGTTTTTAGTTAATATAGATTATTTAGTCGTGGCGGGTGGAGGAGCCGGTGGAGCTGGTAGAGGCGGAGGTGGTGGAGCAGGAGGATATAGAACATCTTACTGTTCTCCAGTAAGTGCAGTAGAATTAGGTTTAGGAAATTATTCAATAACAGTTGGAGCAGGAGGAACTGGAAATTGTTCTCAAGGAGGTTCTGGTAATCCTTCTGTATTTTCAACTATTACATCAGCAGGAGGAGGCGGAGGTGGAGTTGGAGTTGGACCTGCTAATCCACTTTCAATTGGATTATCAGGAGGTTCTGGAGGTGGTGCAGGAAATGAAGATGGTAAATCAGGATATATTGCAGGTACAGGAAACACACCACCAGTAAGTCCCCCTCAAGGAAACAATGGAGCAGTTGGATCAACGGCAGGTCCAGTTGGTTTTTCAGGAGCAGGAGGAGGTGGTGGTGGGGCAGGCGCTAGTGGAAGTACTGCTCCAGGTCTTTATACTGGAGGAGCAGGAGGAGCAGGTTCAGTAAATAGTATTACAGGTTCACCAGTTACTTATGCAGGTGGTGGAGGTGGTGGAGCAAATAATGGACCTTCACCATTAGGACCTAGAACAGGTACCGGTGGTACAGGTGGACCAGGAGGTGGTGGAAATGGTAGTGCTGTTTATAATGGAGCAGGTTCAGGAACAGTTAATACAGGTGGAGGAGGTGGAGGTGGAGGAACTACTTGGCCATCACCTAGTGTCCCACCTTCAACAGGAGGAAATGGCGGTTCAGGTATTGTTATTGTAAGAGCACCAAATTCTGTAACTTTAGCAGCGTCACCAGGAACTAATACAGTATCTCCAGTTGGAAGTTGTACAGTTGCTACATTTACAGTATCAGGAACTTTAACTATTTCCTAAATCTTGACAATTTTGTTCTCAAGATTATAAATAAATATAGAAAGAAGATATGAACTTAACAAATTGTTATTGGTATTTTAAATCAGCAATTCCTGAACGAATTTGTGATGATATTATTAAATATGGAAATCAACAACGTGAGCAAATTGCGTTGACAGGTGGACAAACTAAAAAGTTAGCTGAGTTAGAAAAAAAGAAACCAACACCAAAAAAGAAAAAGAAAATTAAAAGAACTACAGCGAATGCTCATTTAACTGATGAAGAAATTGAAGCTATGGATCCAGCAAATAAATTAGAAAAAGAAGAATTAGATGATTTACGAAAAAAGAGAAATTCAAATATAGCTTGGTTAAATGATAGATGGATTTATAAAGAAGTACAGCCTTATGTACATCAAGCAAATAGTAATGCAGGTTGGAATTTTAATTGGGATTTTTCTGAGTCTTGTCAATTTACGAAATATAAATTAAATCAATTTTATGATTGGCATTGTGATAGTTGGGAACAGCCTTATAACAATCCAGATAATCCAAACACGCACGGTAAAATTAGAAAATTATCTGTAACTTGTTCTCTATCGGATCCTAAAGATTATAAAGGTGGTGAATTAGAATTTCAATTTAGAAATCAAGATGATCCAACTCTTACAAGAGAATGTTTAGAAATTTTACCAAGAGGCTCTATTGTTGTATTTCCGTCCTTCGTATGGCATAGGGTTAAACCAGTAACCGAGGGTACTAGATATTCATTAGTCATATGGAATCTTGGTTATCCATTTAGATAGGAGAAAGTATGGCAAAAACAGACGAATTACAAACATCTTTATATTTTCAAACACCGATTTATCACGTTGAAATACCTGAATGGGTAGATCATGTAGATAAAGTTTGTGATAAATATATTAAACAAGCAAAGAAAAATAATCAAAAAGCAATTAAAGATAGAGAAAAGAATTGGAAGAAAAAAGGATTAGGTGATGTTGGAATGTCTCATCATTCTACATCTTTAATTAATGATCCTGATTTAAAAGAATTTCAAGATTATATTGGCGCAACTAGTTGGAATGTATTAGATCATATGGGTTATGATTTATCTGGTTATGAATTATTTTGGACAGAATTTTGGGTACAACACTTTGCAGAAAAAGGTGGTGGACATCACGAAGGTCATATACATTATGATAATCACGTTTCAGGATTCTATTTCCTACGTTGCAGTGAAAAAACTTCTATTCCAGTATTTCACGATCCACGTTATGCAAAAGTAATGGCAGATTTACCTAGAAAAAATGATACAGAAGTATCAATGGCATCACCAATGATACATTATAAACCAAAACCAGGTACTATGATTTTTATTCCAGCTTACTTAGAACATCAATATACAGTAGATCCTGGAGTAGAAGACTTTAGATTTGTACATTTTAATTTACAAGCGGTAAGAAAAATGATTACAGATACTATTAGAAAACAAGCAAAAGAGGAGAAATAATGAGCTTTGAGAAAAATGGTTACACAGTAATTAAAAAAGCAATATCACCAGAGATTGCTGATTTCGTATATAAATATTTTCTACTAAAAAGAAAAGTAGCAAGAACAATGTTTGATGAACGATACATTTCACCAATGACAGAATATTGGGGTGTATGGAATGATCAACAGGTTCCAGAAACTTATTCTCATTATGGGGATGTTGCAATGGAAACTTTACTGACAGAAGTAAAACCTATTATGGAAAAAGAAACCAAATTAAAATTAATTGAGACCTACGCTTACGCAAGAATTTATAAAAAAGGGGATATTTTACACAGACACAAAGATAGGTTTAGCTGTGAAATATCCACTACCCTTAATTTAGGTGGAGATGATTGGCCTATTTATATTAATCCTAATAAAGAAGAAGGTAGTCTAGATAAAGACGGAAAATATGTTCCTTCTAAAGCAAAAGGAGTTAAAGTAGATTTAAATCCTGGTGATATGTTAGTGTACAGAGGTAATTTTTTAGAGCATTGGAGAGATGCTTTTACAGGGACTGATTGTGGTCAAGTTTTTTTACATTATAATAATAAAGCCACTAAAGGATCTGAAGATAATAAATTTGATAAAAGACCTCATTTAGGACTTCCATCTTGGTTTAAAAAGTGATATAATTTTACTAAGCGAGAGGAAAATCACCACACCACCCTTTCCTCTCGCACTTTTTTATAGTATAATATTTGTTTTAATAGGTATATAAGGAGAATTATGCCATTAACGCAATTAAATTTTTTACCTGGAATAGATACAGAAAATACTCAAACTGGCGCAGAAGGTCGATGGGTAGATTGTGATAAAATAAGATTTCGTAAAGGACTTCCTCAAAAAATAGGTGGCTGGACTAAGTTTAGTCCACAATATTATGTAGGAGTAGGAAGAGCTTTACAAGCATGGTATAGTTTATCAGGAGCACGTTACGAAAGTATGGGAACTGATCGTAAAGTCTATGCTTATCAAGCTGGAACTAGCCAAGATATCACTCCTATTCGTAGTTCTAATGTAGTATCTAATACATTTAGTACTACTAATGGTAGTTCTACAGTTACCATAAGTGAAGTAAATCATGGAGCTATTGATGGTTCTTTTATTACTATTTCTAATGTATCAGCTAATGTAGGAGGTATTTTAACTACACAATTAGAAGGTGAATTTGAAATACAATCAGTTATAAATGCTGATGCTTATACCATATTATCTCCAGGTACAGCTAATGCTGATATAACTACTTCAGCTAACGCTGATATTGAATATCAAATTAATATAGGTCCAGATATACAAACATTTGGATATGGTTGGGGAACGTCTTCATGGTCATCTAGTACATGGGGAACTCCTAGATCAACATCTAATGTAGTTATTGATATGAGATTATGGAGTATTAATAATTGGGGAGAAGATTTAGTATTAACTCAAAAAGATGGAGGAACTTATTATTGGGACACTTCTGGAGGTATGAGTAATAATAGAGCTACCACTTTAGCTAATGCTCCAACTAATTCTACTTTATCTGTAGTTTCTACTGATACTAGACATTTAATATGTATGGGAACTGAAACTAGTATAGGAAATACAGCAACTCAAGATAAATTATTTATTCGTTGGTCAGATCAAGAAAATATTACAGAATGGACACCTAATGTAACTAATTCAGCAGGATCACAACGTATTGCTGGAGGATCAGAGATTAGATCAGCTAAGACTTCTAAAGGAGCTGTACTAGTATGGACTGATACTACATTACATTCTATGGCTTTTATTGGTCCACCTTTTATTTTTGGATTTAGACAACTAGGTTCAGATTGTGGAGCTGTTAGTATGAATTCTACATATGTAGTAGATGATGTAGCTTATTGGATGAGCGATGGTACTTTCTTTCGATACGCTGGAGCAGTTCAAGAAATACCTTGTCCTATTTTAAATTATGTATTTGATGATATTAATCCAGATCAATACGCTCAAGTTTATGCTGGACAAAATCATAATTTTTCTGAAATAATATGGTACTACTGCTCTAGTAACTCAGATCAAATTGATCGTTATGTTATTTATAATACACAAGAAAACTCTTGGTATTTTGGAAATATGAATAGAACTACTTATTTAGATAATGGAGTTGAATTTAATCCATTAGCTACTGAGTATTTAGCTAATTCTACAGCTAATATTACTAGCACTATTTATGGTCTAACAGCAGGTCGTTCTTTAATTTATAGACATGAAGATGGAGTGGATGCTGATGGTTCTCCTTTAGCTGCATATATAGAATCAGGTGATGGTGATTTAGCAGATGGAGAAGACTTTAGCTTTATTAATAAAGTAATACCTGATTTTCAAGATCAAACTGGAAACGCTGTTATTACACTTAAAGTAAGAGATTATCCTAATAGTGCTAAAACTTTAGGAGAAGCTATTACTGTCTCTAATACTACTCCTTTTTATAACTCTAGAATTAGAGGAAGACAAGCTTCTATTAAGATAGAAAACACAGAATTAGGTAGTAATTGGCGATTTGGTACATTAAGAATCAACGTAAGACCAGATGGAAAAAGATAAATATACTATTAGACTAGCTCGTATCTCAGATGCAGTTAGAATTAGAGAGCTATTAAAAACGTGGTTAGAAGAAGCCCCTTTTAACTTTGGAAACACTAATAATAAGAAAGCTCTTGAAAATATTATATTTTACATTAAGAATAGTTTTGTTATAGTAGTAGAATATGAAAATGTTATTGTAGGCACTTTAGCTGCTACAATTGACGAAACTTGGTATAGTGACA
>Ga0208161_1001583_pt1 | contig 12042 bp, 8 predicted proteins | sample CB_VirMetaG_3_FD_184538 | JGI IMG/M metagenome (GOLD analysis project Ga0208161, IMG submission 184538) | Freshwater to marine saline gradient viral communities from Chesapeake Bay - CB_1508_1S Viral MetaG (SPAdes) (version 4) | ecosystem: Environmental > Aquatic > Marine > Coastal | place: USA... | reverse complement strand
TGCACTGAAATCCTTCTGACTCCAGTTGTTCTTTGAGACGAGCTTGCTTCTGACATTCGTAGGAGAATGCGTCCACAGTTTCGTCGGGGATAGTTGTCGGCATTAGTTTTTACCCTCCCCGGTGGCATAAAGTTTCTCACGAGCAGCAGCTCGGAACTTCTCTGCACGATCGGGACTGTAATGCTTGTTCTCAATCCACTTGTCAACGCATCGGGTGTTCACATTGAGTAAACGTTCCCGATCCTGATCACACACACTGTCAAGCAACTCTTTGCCTTCCGCCAGCAACTCTTCGCTGGCGTGACGCATGTTCTCCCAGTTTTCAATCACATAGTTGGCAGAGCCACCGATCTTGAAGCCATCACGCATCACGAGTTTTTCCATGATGTCTTTGATGACCTCTGCGGTGGTGTTGCTGCCAGGGTTACGCCCAAACTGTTCGAAGTAGGTCACTGCCTTTTTGATGGACTCCCAGCGAATCTCCCGGAAGCCTTGGTAGTAGTGGGTGGATGGCCTTCCCGCAATCTCCCACTGGCGTTTCATCTTCCCCATCAAGTCCAAGCCCGACGGGTCAACTCCGAGGAAGTAGAAGTGATCGAGACATTCCTGGAGCATCTCCGGCGTGAGTTCAGGGATTTCCGTGTCTCCTGTCCGGAGCATCCACGCAAATGCCATGCCATTGACGAGTGCCTGTGTAACATCCGCCTTGAAGCGGATCCTCTGCCGCGTCGTCCAATACCGGACCTCGACCTGGAGGCGGTTAATTGATGGGTCACGAGTGTCGTTAATAACTGCCCAGAATCGATCTGTTGCCAGTCGGAGGCACCACAGATAAAGAGCCTCTTGGCTGACCCCGAGTTTGTCCGCAAGGTACGGGATATGTGCCCGTGGGCGGAGATCCGGAGAGCCCTCCGATATGGTTCCCTCAAGATTCTCCCGATTCTTGGCAACCTCGTATTCGCGGTAGGTCGATATGATCTTGATGCGGTCAATAATTCCAGGGTCAAGGTCATAAGCGAACTTGCTGTTCCAGTCGTTGGAGTTAACCAGGATAACAGATTTCGGCCATATCTGCTCAGCATTCTGGAATTTTTCTTCAACCTGAAAGAGTCCATTGGTGATTAGGATTTTGGTTTCTTCGGCTGCGAGGAACTTTTTGAGGCTCGCGAGGCTCGTGTCGTCTTTGTAGGCGATGTCACTGAGGGCTGCGGCTTTGAGGCCGAATCGGTCTTCGGTGGACTTGAAGGTGTGGGTAACGAAGCCACAACGCTGGAGAGCTGCGGTGAGTCCGTTGAAGAGAGTTGACTTTCCGAGTCCTGCGTCCTTACCAACAATGACTCCTGCCATCCGGGCGGTGTGGTCAACGGGCTCAGTCCTTCCAGGTGGGAGGTGATTCGCTCTACCAACTCCAACTCGGCCAATGATAAGTCGGAGCATTTCTTGCTCGGCTTCGGGGAAGATTGTGAAAATATCGCTAAACTCAACCTTACGCAACGCAGGGTCAAACCAATCCCGGTCAGGAACCCAGATGCGAGGGTTAAGAACAGCTTCGCCACCCCAGCGCCCAGCTGGGTCAAACGTGTGTCCATAGTCTAGTGTTTGGTGAATGTTTTTTGTTTGGTTCACCCGCTTCATTTTCAGCAAGCGCTCGGTGAACGACATCAGGTCACTATCGCCTGACTTGGGTCGAAACAACGGGGTCCAAAACTCACGCACTGCCTCCTCACAGACATCTGGGTGAAATGCTGCCTCTACCGCCTCAAAGTCAAGGTCGGTGGAGATGTCTTGTAGGGGGTTGAAAGCGTGAGGGTATCGAATGCCTTTCACCATCGGGGGTGGTGCTGGCTTCAGGATTCTGTGATTGATGTGATCACCGCCTTCTTCAAGCTCAACGGTGAATCCACGAGATTTCAGCAATGCGATGCCGGCGTTGTAGAGTTCGCTGACACGGACTGCTGGTTTCTTTTCTTCTTTCTTTTTACCGGAACCGAAAGACCTTGCTTTCTTTCGATCGTTTGCTTTGCCAAGGATATCCACCTCTTGCTTGGTGGTACCCGTTGCTCCAGAAAAGGGATCAGGCACTTTGTTAGTTTGGATAGTTGTTTCCGAAGGAATGATAGCAAAAAAGGCTCGGGGGTAAACCCGAGCCCGTAGTGCCGACTAAGTTAGAGATCAGAAATCGAGTGTGAACGCCTCCGGATCTTCAGCGAAGGCGGTGCACTTGAGTGCCACCTTTGCGGTTGGGAAACCGTTGTACTCACCGTGCTCGATGACTCGCAGAGTGGCCGGATTCTCCCGGTCAATCACAGGGTCAGCAGCCAGAGTTTTCTTGAGTGCATTGTTGGGCTTGACGATTGCCCAGTCTTGCACCTCGGTCTCCACATCTACCCACTCACCGTCAACTTGAGTGCGGACGGGGGCGGTGAAAGCTTCGTCAACCTTCACCTGAAGGAAATAGTCAGTACCGTATTGACCGCCTTCCTTGACGCGATAGGTAGTGACAGTGTACTCGCCGATTGGCAGGTGGGCCACCTTTACGAAGGGACCCTGCATACGCTCGCCAGAGCCAGAAGACTCGCCACGCTTGCTGAGGTCAGAGGCAATTTGCACCTTTTCGGCGATTGCTTCCGGGCTCTCATCAAGCAGGACGTCGAGCAGGTCAGCAGAGACCTTGTCTTCGTAGTCTGCGGAACGGATGGGGATCGGCAGAGTGTAGAGCGTGCCGTCGGCAGTTACCGACACGGAAAGCACGGGCTCAGTGTATTTGCCGATGGTTTCTTCTTTGAAGGCAAACTTGGTGCCTTTCGGAGCGCCAGCCACAGTGATCTTGCCAGGGCTCAGTTGCAGGGGAATATCTTGATCACCCCATCGAATCACCAGACCTTTGTCCTCGGTGGAGAACACGGTCGGGGAATAGAGACGCTTGAAGATGCCGTTGGCATCAGCACGGACAGTGAAGGTAGAGCCTTCGCCAGCAAACTCCTCGCCGGTCAGAGCGGTGAAGATTGCACCTAGGCCAGTCTGATAGGTCTCAGGCAGGGCACGGTTGGGAATGTCAGTGTAAGCACGAGTGTAGGTTTTGCTCTCAAGACGGGCACGATTGCGGTCGTCCAGTGCGGGAGAGATCTTGTAAGTTGCTACAGCCATGGTAGTTAGAGCTTTGGAGAAGTCAGGCACGACTCCCCGGCCTATTCCGGGGCACCTGACGAATTTATTTTACCCTTTATGGGGGGGCGGTAAACTCAGTCGAACGCCTCAGCACTTTTCAGATATTGTTCGTCGAGCGTAGGGTTGGTGGTACCCGTGGCGGAAGAACTCGGTAAACCCCATGCGTAGGAATCCCATGCTTCCAACGTTGCGTTCGCACCGATCAGCCTTTTGGTTTGTGAAAAAGTTTTGAAAACATTTGCCGCACTTTCATTCATGGGGACTCCGGAACCGAGCACACGGGTGGCCCTAATCTTGACTTTTACATCCCCGTTGCTCTGTGCGTAGCCCACCGATTGAACAATCCAATCTTCAATGTAGTCCCCCGTCAGAGACGGAACATAGAGAATGTCGTGCGGTTTGATGCCCACCAACACCGGCACCATCATTGTGTCCATCGTTAGTTCAGAAGCTTTCTCATCATTAAGAGCATCCTGCCGAGCCTGCGCTTCGGGGTTCTTCTTGTTTAGAACATTTGGGCTGGAGCGGTTATTGGCGGTACCTAGGGGGGAAGAGGTTGGAGCAGCAGCAGTTGAGGTGTTTGCCGCTGCGGTTTGAGCCGGAGTTGGTGGAGTCTGTAGTGTGGTGTCTGCTGTGTCGGTTTTCTGGGTAAGGGGTTGCGTGCCTGGGTTTTTTGTGTTATCTTGTTGCGGAGGTTTCCAGTTGAAGGTCCTCGTGATTGAGTTATAGATGGACGGACCCACAACGTAGCCATAGCGTTTTGCGGGGTCAGGTAATGCCCCCTGACCAACATCTGTGGCGCCATTGAGCACAGTTTCCTGAGCGCCACTCCCTTTATAGCTGAACGGGGGCATAATGACGATGGATGCTCCTCCAATGTTTATACCGAACGCCATGTCGCCCGTCTGCTTGGCAATATTGCCTACGTTATTACCGAAAGTCCAGTCGTTGCCGTAGGCAGCGGTAATCTTTGCTTTCTGAGCATAAGCCAAGGAGGTCTCATTGAATTTGAGCAGGCCATCAACACCGTCCAATCCAAATTGTTTCTGTGCTTTTTTATAAACATCAAGCGCAGCTGCGCCGGATTCCTCATCGTAAGCCTGAGCTGTGTTGCGAAGGTTCGCGTTGATGAGACCCGAAAGCTGGGAGACCATTTTCACAGTCACCGACATGTCATTACCATAGTTTATGGACTGACCAGACCACACGAACTCGAACACGATTTTCTTCCCCCCTGGATAAAAGTATTCGATCGTGATGGTTTTCCTCATGTAGTTACCACCTCCAGGGTTAATGAACCACTCATAGAGAGCAAACCCGGGTCCCGTGGGATCCCACTTCATTTCCGCTGTGGGGCCTTCACCCTCTGCTTGTAAGTCTACCTGAACATCGTAGACGACGGGGGAATCTTTGGGGAATTTTTGCCCCCCGCTGTAAGAACTCAAGTTTACATCTCCCCAGAAAACTCGCACTCGGGGGGAAATTAAAAATCCGGAAGTTGCCATAATTATCTATGTTGGTTAAGCGTACATGCTCGCGTTTAAGCGAGTTTCGATAGCGCTTGCCAGCAAATCTGCTACCCGTGTAGCAATCTGCTCCGAGTCTTGCCCAGCGCCGTTGATTGTAATGGGTGCGTTTACGGTTACTGCGCCCGATGAGCTCCACCCAGCATACCCCCGGGAGTATAGACTTTGGGACGGGATGTAACCGTTTGCGGCCGGAATAATTCGTTCCGAGCTATTAGCAATGACCAAGCTACTGCCGGGTGGCTTATGTTTGTTTTCGAAGTTGATGGCTCCAGCGAGGCTGCTGAAAGATTTGCCCGCACCACCAAAAGCTTTTGCTTTGGGGGGAGGTGTTGTCGCCTCTCTGTCAATACCTCTACTCAAGTGTGTTACCACTTGTGCTTGACGGATTTTCTCTGCGATGGCGGCTTCCACTTGCCCCACAGGCATGGTCTTGAAGGAGTTCAAGATGACCCGAGAAGATTCGGTGCCAATCTTGGACCACTGTGTGTTGAGGGCAGTGAGGGAGGCTTGTGCCTCAATCTGGGCGTTGTTGTAAACGGTTTGAAGGCCTCTAACGTTGGCAGCGATTTCCTCATTGGGACGACCCAGTGCCCTCAAGCGTTGAATTTCCGCGTTGAGTGCGTCTGCTGCGGCTTGTGCTTTCAGTTGCTTCTCTTGGTCAACCCGGTAGAGGGATTGGAAAGAGCGAACCGCCACATCGGAGGCAAGCCCTAAATCATTGAAGCGTTTAGTGAGTTCCGCCGCCGTCCCAAAGTTAAACTGACCCCCGGCTCTTTCCACATCAACGCCCGACTTTGCAAGTCCTGCAGCTTGCGCTTGCTGCAACGCAGCCTGTTTCTGCAAAGCAGCTGCTTCGAGTTGTTCCTTACTTGCTGGCATCAAGGCATTGAACACTTTGTCCCCAAGGAAACCGCCTGCCACAGTGCCAATCATGGCGCCCACCCCTGGAACAGGAATCAGTGCTTGACCAAGGATTCCCCCCAGAGTTGCCCCAATGGTTGAAGCTGCTGCTCCTCCAATCGCTTTGCCAGCATCCTCTCCCTGTGCCATTCTCATTGCAGCGTCGATACCCCCAAAGGCTAAAGCGCCACCCGGCACAAAGCGTCCCATTCTTGCCATGCTGCGAGCACCCATGCCCAACATGTTTCTTTGTCGGATTAACGCTCTGCCGCCCCCACCTTGGAATAAACCGCCCATTGCTTGCATGGTAGGCGCCATTGACGCCGCTCCCACCCGCCTGGAGAATCTTCCAGGAGCGTTGTACAGGGCTTGAGCGCCCCTTTGAATCTGCTGTCCTCGTGTATAGGGGGCATCTCTTAACCCGAGAGCTACACGGGGCAGTGGTCCCTTGATGCTCCAGTCGTCTGGCATTATACGTTGCTTGCCACGGACGACCGGCTCTGTCAAATATCTACCAATGGGCGCAACGGAAGTTTGAACATTGGACCGAAGTTTCCCGGCAGCGCGAGCACCCCTACTTCCGATGAAGAAGTCGCCAAATCCTCTACGCCTCTTCGAACGGCCGGCAGATCCCCCTGTCGCACCACCACCACCGCCAGACATCTGCTGACACATGGCCTGCATCATGGCGCGGTTAGACATCATGCACTTGTCGAGTTTCCCTCCCGACACGAACTTCATAATGGCATCAAAGAACGAGTCCGAGAACCTATGGGAAAAGGCCATTGCAAAGGTCTGAATCGCCAGAGGCAACGCAAACATTAAACCGCCAAGGATGTACGCCTGGAGGGGCAACACCTTGAGGACGGCTTTCAGTCCCTCAAACATTAGCTTGAAGACGTCTTTGAAGATGTTAGCAAACGCTTCGCCCCCGTTGACGCTATTAAATCCCGCCTTTAGCCCGTCGAACAATTTGTTGGACCCTTTCAAACGGTTTGATAAGAATCCGGTAACTTGAGAGACCTCAACTAGAACCGTGCCAATGATTTCCCCTACCATCTTCCCGATATTTCCGGCTACATCGGAATTGATGAGCTTGTCAAACATCTCTGTGACAATGCCCGCCAGACGGGCAGGATCTTTGATGCTTATGATGTCTTGACCTATCTTCTTAAACTCAGTCGCATCAATGATATTGAATTGCTTCATCAAGTTGTTTAAGGCTGCCAAGGACGCCCTGAAATCCAAAGTATCCTTCAGGAACTCCTTGCCTTTTTGTTTAGATAGCTCCTTTAACCCTTCCCGGTATTGATTGAAACTGCGAGCAAATTCCCCAGTGTAGTGACGAGCCTCCATCAGAATGCTGGCCACCTTCTCCATGGGGTCAAACAGCAGAGTTATGTTGTCGATTATGGGACCTAGCACTTGACCCACGTTGGAGAAAATCTGAGCCAAGATTTCAAAGAGACTCAGATTTTCACTGGCGGCTTTGGTAATGTCGGTAACTACGTTCCCAGCGTCGTCAACGTACTGACCGAAGCTATTCATCCGCTTACCGAAGTCTTTGAACTGCCTACCCAATCCAAAGAGACCCGTGTCGGGGTCAAGGAAAGCGCTCTTGAGACCCTGGTAAATACCGTCTACGCTGGTACGGAGCTTATCGATCAACTCCGGCGTTACCACCTCGTCGAGCAACTTGCTAATGGCTTTGGTTCTCTCGACGGAGTTTTTGTTGGACGCATTGATTTTATCTATGTTCCTTGAGAGAGCGTCTGCAATAGACGGGTCCGAGAAGACGGACGCATACCGTTGAAACTGCCCCATAGACACTTGGTCTTGGGAAACCATTCTCTCAATGAGTCCCGGAAGTCCGTAAGCTCCAGCAATGCCGCCGGCGCCCGTTCTCCCACCAATCCCGGCCAGGGTTGCCTTCTTCGTTAAATCCCCCAGCAGTGTTTCGAATACTTCTTGTCGGTCTTTTTTACTCTCGCCAGTAATCTGCGTACCGCCAAAAAACTTAGCACCCTCCTCAGTGGCTCTAATTTTATTAGCCTCTAAGCGAGCCGCCGCATAGTCGGACTCCACCACTCTCGCCATGGTGTCGCTGAGGCGTTTACCTGCCAAAACATAGTCGTGGGTTACTCCCGGCAACTGGGCTGCCATCTTTGCAAACGTGGCGTTAGTTTCCTGTTGAAGGCTTATGGCCTCGTCAATGTTTGCTACAAACGGGTTTTTAGACCGTTTTGAAATGGAAAGGAGTGCGCCCGCCGCTTTAAGGTCATCCAGCTGGTCTCCCACACGTTCCCCGAATGCCCCGGCGAAATACTCGAAGGGCCTCATCATCATTTGAGTCCCTATTTGGAACCCCGTGGTGATCGCAGAAGTTATTGGCGTTGCAATTGCCTCACTCAGACCAAAAGCCAGGGTAAACCGGGCCATGGGGAAATCTCCACCACCCCCACCGATATGTGACCCTCCACCGGGGGGCACCATGCCACCACCCCCAGCGTTCGCGCGAGGCATGCGAGGAACACCACGTCCACCACGCGGAATAGGCATGAGAACATTGGACGAAACAAGTCGCTGACGCCTGCGGTTGGCAGTCGCCATTAGTTTTTGACGTCTATCTAGTTTATCTAGGCTATTGTAGGCATTGTTATACCCCGTCGCAAGCTTATCTCCAGCTTGTTGTCCTGCTCTCGCAAGGTGGTAATGGGCACTTGCGACTTTGCCCGCCATCTGTTTATATTCTTTCAGCTCTGCTGTGGCTACCTTAGCCGCATCCCCAACCTCTTTAATAGAGGTGGCCAAATGTTTCTGTGCGGAAACCAGTTTACCGACTGACTGCGTGACATCACTAAAGCCACCACCACGCTTAGTGGTCATGGTGGCCATTGTCCTCTTCAGGCCGGCAATGCCTTTATTGATGCCTTCAAGGGCCGGAGTGATGTTATCCTGAAAGTCACCAATCAGGACAAATGTCCTAGGGTCCGCCATCCTGCTATCTTACCTTATGGGTGGTTTTACCCCCCCCCACGGGTTATTTATCTACTTCTCCCTGGGCGATTTGTTCGTTTATTGGCGTCGGGAACTGCCCTGTATCTAACCTCCTGAGTAGGCGATGTAGCGTCGGTCGGTGGTTTGGTCGGAGGGTTACCCGGTGTCGGCCCACTTGCCGGTTTCGTTCTTCCCACGCCCTGGTTACCAGAAGCAGCCCCGGCAGCAGAGCTTCCTTGCCCACGTTCCGCTGCTCGTGCTTGTGCCTGACTAATCAAAGCAGCCTCTGCCCCTGTTGACACTTCGCTAGCTTGATCTCTGCCTGAATTTACCTGGTATGCAGGCACTTGCATCAAGGATACGTCAACATATGCTCGAGTGGCGTTTCCTTTCAAATCCCTCATTGTTTCCTTGATTTTAACATCTTTAATGACGTAGTAGGCCTCGGATCCGCCGTAGCTCTTGTTATTGGCCCACACTTGGTAAACCGGCACAGAGACAAATCCGTCGGAAGAGTTCAGTCCGTACTCCATCAATTTTTCCAATAGCGCGATCTTTCCCTCCACCGTTACACCACGAACGAAACCTTCAACTAGGGAGTTGCTTAAGGTTAAGTCACGCATCCCTCGTGATCCCGCCACTACCGGTGGGTTGTTAGTGCCAAACATGTCCACACGGGTTGCACTGTTTGCCACATCCCACGAAACGTCCTCGGGAGCTGTGATGAATGTCCACCCAGCCTCTGGTTGTGCTGATGGCGCCAGGGCTCCGGTACCGGTTAGGTTGTCGGCTGCATTCTGAAGATCTTTCTGATTAGATAAACCCAGATTCTTTGGATCGGTACTCCCGTTCGCCTGATTTGCAAACACAGCCTGAAGGTTTGGGTCAACTACTGGAAATGCCTTGGGGACTGATTCTTGAATGAATCCCGCTGACGGCGGTGCACCGGCAAATTCCTTTATTAGTTGACTCTGAGAGGAGTTTGAAAGAGAGGAGGCGTAGGAACTGCTCATGTCTAAAAAAGAGGACGGTCTCGAAGTGGAGCGGAAGAAGCACCCTGGCGAGCTTCCCACTCCGCACGAGTGTAGTAGAGAAGTCCGCTCGAGTCATTCGATATTACCTTAATGTCTCCCGTTCCCCCTAGCAACTGCAGTTGTTTGACACTCAAACTGTTATATCCTTCTTGCTCTGCTTGTCTTAGAAGTACATCTCTATTGGTAGTATTGAAGTTGTAGGTTTCCCCCATTGCTTGTTGTTTGAGCGCATTTGCACCGGTGGATGTGGAAGCTGCAGCTGCCCCTTCGGAAGAAGCAGCAGTGTTTGCCGGGATGGTCGTCTCAGTCTTAGATCCATTGTTTGCTTGGGCATCACCGTCCTGTTGAGGCCCAACATTAGCCCGTTGCAAAGAGAAGACGACATCCTCCAGGGTATAGGGGGATCCCCCGTAATCGGCAGGTGCCTCACCCTCCCCGCCGCCACCGGGGAACATTTTATAGTTTGTGCCACTGCCGGGAGCAGCAGACCCAAAAATAGCATTGGTGATTCCCTGGGTGGCTTGGTTGACAAGACCCGTGGCAAGACCTGATAAAGCAGGTCCAAATGGTCCTGCCGACTGCAAACTCTTGTTGATGTTTTGGTTTATCCCCGCTGCAACCGAACTTGTGACGTAGGGTGTGATTGTGGATGCCAGGATGTTGGCGCCCGAGTCGAGACTCAGCCCCTGCGGTCCCACAACGTTTGTCCCCAGCGCCGAGTTCAACGCGATGTTGACAGCGGACCCAGCGAGTGCACCACCAAGCGCTTGACCTGCGGACCCGAAGAATGACTGACCCGCGCCCTGCCAAACTTGGCCGATAGATTGGGACGCAGCGCTCGATGCCGCTTGTGTTGCCAAACTAACGGAAGTTTGTTTTATCGCAACGGTGCTTACTTCTCCGCCTGTGAATGCCATTATTTCCACCCCCGAGTGCGAACCTTGCGGGTGTAGTCAGTGTCCTTGGCGTCATCCTGCTGAGGTATTGGCGGGAGTTTGCCCACGGAGTCCCAGTGCATTCTGTAGGTGCAGAGCCACCCGTCTTCGCTCGGGGCTACTTCAAACAGGAATTTGCTGTCGCCATAGGTGAAGGTTCCGGCAAAGGTGCCGTCATCCTCCTGCAGGAAGTTGTTTTTCGGGTTGGCAAAATATCCTTTTTCGCTGCGAATGGTTGAGACCTTGTCTCCGAACACGCTCGAGATAACCTCAATCAGGCACTTTTCTACTTTCTCTGCGGTGCTCAGGTTGTCTTCTACAAAGTTGAGTCCTTCGGGGTCTGTGGCATCTTCATCGTAAACCCGAAGCAGTTGCTCTGCCGAGATCCCTTCAATGTCTTCTACATCGGGCCAATCGCCGGGAGTAACCTTCCCAAGCATTTCGATGGCCTCTTCAATTTCAAAATCTTCCAGCTCTGAGTAATCTTCAATCAGAGGGAGTAAACCAACCAGAGAGATATCGCCATCAGCATAGTCATGGCCAAGATGCTCAGCATAGTGAGCAGGGATCCGAGAAGGATCCCCCTCACTCGCTTGCCATAGGAGGCGAGCCATGCTGAGATATTTTGCTTGGTATGCTGCGTCCACATTGGTGCCGTAATCTTACTAACTTTTACCCGCCAGCTAGAACTTGTAGGGAGCCTCCAGGCAAATCTTGGCAAATTGCCGAAGAGTTTGCTCCAAGTGGTCAGGTCGGTCGTTTGCTTTGGGGTCTTCGCAACATTCCTTCAACTCTTGCCAAACTGGCTCCTTGTCAATGTTGAACTCGGGATGAGGTTCGCACAAGTCAAACAGCTCGATGGGAGTTCCCTTGGGAAGGTTATCACCCATGTCACTATGGAGAACCTTGTGCTGAGCAAGTTGTGATGGGTGGGCAATCTCATATCCCATCCGGTGTGCCGTGTGCTCGATCACACCCTCATTGCCAACAAGTCGTTCTTGAATTTTTTCATTCGGGAACGGATAGCGAGTGTTTGCGAAATAGATTTTGTGCGCCTCGTCAACGCACTGACTCCAGTCGCGATCGAGAGTGGCGAGGAAGATTTGTCGTCTGTGGACCAACGTGTCGGAAGCGGAGTCTCGACTAAGCCGGTAAATTGCCCCAGCGAAGTCATCAGCCTCGTACCCTTCTGCCTCAAAGAACGGGAAATACTGCGTAGCATAGTCACGGCAAATGTTGTAGACGAACCAAAACTCTTCGGTTTTTTCACCGCGAGTTCCTTTGTAGTTTTTCTTCAGCGTTTCGTAATCAACCCCTTCGCGCTCGGCATGGTCGATCCATGCCTGTTTCACAATGGGGCAAGTTTGCATCACATTGTTTCGCCAGTAGTTGTGGCTATCGGCAAAACGCTTGTCTGCAACAAAGAGCATTCGGTAAGTGTGCCGAGGGAGCATGTCAGGCCCCCTGTTAATGTGAAGG
>Ga0208161_1001582_pt1 | contig 12044 bp, 27 predicted proteins | sample CB_VirMetaG_3_FD_184538 | JGI IMG/M metagenome (GOLD analysis project Ga0208161, IMG submission 184538) | Freshwater to marine saline gradient viral communities from Chesapeake Bay - CB_1508_1S Viral MetaG (SPAdes) (version 4) | ecosystem: Environmental > Aquatic > Marine > Coastal | place: USA... | reverse complement strand
CATAAAGACTATAATCTAAAATTTCCAATTTATTAGCTAGCTCTCTAGTTGTGTCCGCTAAAATAGGGTAAGTAACACCTTCAATACCACCTTTATCTTTTGGGGTACGAAGCCATGCTTGGTGTACTTCTACACTATCACAACTTGCTCCAACTACCATTGTATTTCGAGCTTCAAACTCGGGTAGTGCTGCTTGAAAAGCATGTAATTCGGTTGGGCAAACAAAAGTAAAATCTTTTGGATACCAAAACAATAGTACTTTTTTAGCACCTTCTCGTGTTGCCTCATCTACAACATTAATTAATTCACTTGAGTGATTCACTACCTTTACAAATGAATCAGGAAATTCTTGACCTACGTAACTCATAATGTTAATATAATAAATAATTTTTAATTTTCCACGTTTTTTATTTCAAAAAACGACCATTTATTCCAAAAAATGTTTTCTGTTGTTCTTTCTACAGTTTTAATTAATTTATCTTGATAATAAATTTCAAATTTCCAAGTTTGTGCTTCCCCCTTATTAAACATCCAGTAATATAAAGGTCCTGTTGTAATATTACCTTGATCTATTAAAATGTTATCTTTATACATTTTTAGATCAATATTTTTATTTATTGAATGTTGAGATACTACAAAAAATACATTATCCTCTAAACCACCTTTTTGTTTTACAATATCTATTTCTACATCAAAAGAATTATCTAAACCAGGAATACTAATAGTTCCATAATTTGAAATTCCTAACCAATTGCTTGAAAATAAATCTCTAGGGCGAGTATTATCTAAATAACTATTTGAACTTGGGTTAATACAAAATAATACTGAAAAAATGGCTTCTAAAGAATATCCACCAATTGAGGAACCTATTTTTAAGTAATCTTCTTCAGTTTCAATTTGGGTGAATTTATTACTAAAATAATCTATATTACCTCCAAATATTGTTGTCACCGGAATAATCATATTAGTACTACTTTCAAGCATAAACCAGTAATCTTTATTATGAAAATCTATTTCATTTAGTTTAGATTCTAAAATTTTATGATCATTACTATTTAAAAAAGTATCACATTCAACATAGATAAAACTTTTATACTTTTTATTTTTTAATAAATAAAGAGCATTTTTCATATTCATTAAAATAGCTAATGAATGTGCTCCCATTCTATTACCCCAATTAGTTGTATAATGTATTTCATTATTAGCAAAATACGTTGCTATTGAAGAAGGTTCCGGGAAATTTAAAGTATAATTTTCATCAGAATAAATAAAGTATTTACTGGCTTTTTGTAAATCATTACTTACAGGAGTGTGAGAAGTTAAACAAATATCATACCCCTGGCGTTTGAAACTTTCAATAGTAAGACTTACAAGAGTTGTATCTAAATGATCTTGAGGGTAACTTCCAACTATTATACAGATTTCGTTTTTATTAATCATTAGTGTTGTTATTTTGTAACCATTCTTGTTTTGACTCAGTACATGCTATATCAAAACGTTCATAATGACTCATTTTAGGATGTTGCCTTTTTAGTTCTTCTACACGTTCAAGAACTTTATTATAATATCCTCGCTCATAAGCATGATGTAATCTTTCCTCTAATCTTTCCTCGTTTGTCATACTGCTGTGATAAAATAAGTTTCATAACCACTAGTAACCCAACCATGATCACCATATAATAAACTAATTAATTCTCTAGTTTTTTCTAATTCGGAATTATTTCTACTATCAAGTCTAAATTTGATATGAGTACCTAAATTAGTTTCTAATAAAACTTGAGTTATTTGAGATAAATTTTCACAAGTACTTGGATTTAAACAAACTATAATTTCATCAAATTTCATATTTGATTGATAGTCAAAATGTAAATTATGATCAAAAAATAATTCTTTAAGCATTTGTCGCTCAAATGGTTTTATATCAGATTTAATATAAAGAATATTACGTCGAGTTGTTGATTTATTGAATTCTCCCAAAGCAAAGTCTCGAGCTATATTTTCTATAGGGAATAAACCCATAAAATGAGAACATCTATTGGGATCATGTAAAAAAGGAAATTTAGATTCAATAAATAATCTTTCTCTTTCAATATCAGCCCAATCTTCATCAGCACGCTTTGCTCGAGAAAGAGTATCAGGAGAATAATAATATTCACAAAGAGTTCTAGGAAGATAAAGCCATTTACCCATTACCTCCATATGTCTAACAAGATTAGTATCACTCTGATACCATTTTAAAGTACCATCATCGAATTCAGGATAAATATTTCTAAAAGCTCTACTCATAGGAGTATAGTTGAAAGTAGAGTGTTCTCCACTAACAAAAACTCCACCACCTTGAATTTCAACAAAACTACCATCAAAATTAGCAGTATGAGATAAACAACTTATACCCATTACTTCTGGGTATTTGAGGAAGAAATTATTGTATACTTCTAAAATGGTAGGAAAAGCATAGTCATCACTATCCCATACAATAATAATATCACCACTAGCTCCCTTTTGTGGGTTCCAAAATATTTCTTTTTTACGTGATTGTTGATAGTATTTTACTCTAGGATCTTTGGCACAGATTTCTTTAAGTACTTCTTCAGCACTATTTTCTTCCGAAAAATCATCTGTGACAATCCATTCCCAATCAGTATGGGTTTGATCTAAAACTTGTTGATAAAGAGCTCTAACATTATGACCTCTTTTATAAAACGTAGTACTTATGCTAAACTTCATTTTGACAACTATTATGGTGATAAATATCTAGACTTTATCTAATAGATGCCTTTCATGTGGACGAAGTGTGCCAAAATTACGAGGATCTTGTCCATTTAAAAACATTACTTTAGGTTCAATCATATCATTAGGTACTCGTTTGTTAGTACCAAACCAATAGACAGGACCATTATAATCCTCATAAAATACATTTTCACGATTATCAACGTTTAGAATACGACGTGGACCACCAAATGAGCGGAACTCACGACCAGTAACTCTACCATAACGATTTAATCCTGTAATGTAAATTTCACAGCAACGAGCTTCATTAAAGTCGTAGCGTAATTTTTCTGTGTTGCCTTTTTTCTCAGCCATTAACGTAAATAACTCCTAAATTGTGTGATGGAATATAATAAGAAAATTCATTGGAATCAAGCCATTTGCAAACTATTTTTTGCATTTCGGTTGAGTTTCCTGTTACTACTTGTATTGATTGGGAAATATTATTGTTTTCCCATAGGAAAAAATTATCTAAAGTTGCTTCTACATCTTGGTGTTTTACACCATGCAAATCAAGCTCAAGTCTTCGTTTCATTTAAAAAGGCAATTCATCATTATCCATATACAAATCAGACATTCGCTCATATGTTGCTGAACGTTCTTCCTCGTATTGTACAATAGTATCGTAGTTAACAATTTTAGCTCCATGCCAATTGAGCATTTCCTCAATTTGTTCTTTATTCTCAATAATATTGAGGTGAGAACCACTACTTAAACTGAGTGTGGTATATTTATCTTCAAAAGTAAAATCTATAATTTTATTTAGGGGTAAAAGATGTTTTCTATGATTACCCCAACCAGTTACTTCAATGTATTTCATAGCTGATCAAATTTGATTTTGTTAATTAGATATTCAAGCTCCATTGTTGCTCCATTAAAATCACCTTCTTCAAGTGACATTAGGATTTGCATCAATTCTTTATATAAGCGTTCTTTTACTTCAGGTTCCATAAATTAGATTTTATCAAAACCAAATACTTCAAAACTTTGAGCTTCTAAATCAGCATCAAACTCATCATCTGAAGTATTCCAAGTATCTTCTACTTCAGTATCTTCATCTTCAAGTTCATCTTTCCAAGCAATGTTTGGAAGCAAACCAGCATTTTCAATCAAACTCCAAATACGTTCTTTCCAAAGGTTCAAATGAACACCTTCTACTTCGGCATCAAAACCTTTAGACAAAGTCAATTTGGCAATATAACCTAGGAAATGTTGAGTCAACTCATCCAATTCACCATCGATTGGGAAGTTTGAACCATACTCTTTAGAACCATTAGTGTTGGTTTCGAACATTTTTTTAATTTCAAGCCACTTGGCAGTCAAAAACTTATTATCTTTCATAACTCTTATTTGTGTAAATATACGAACAATTTTTCGGGAAGCCAAATTTATTTTTGAATTCCTGCATTAAATTCTAAAAGGATTAATTCGGCTGTTTCACGATCAACCCAAGGACTACCATCTACGTCAGCAATATCACCAACATAATATAAATCATCAATACAAAATAAATCTTCTAAAAACATAACTTATTTATTTAATACGTTTACACCATCTTTAGTAATTACAAACCCAATACTTTCAGGCCAATAACGATCATCATCCATTTCAAAGTCACTAACACTAACACACTCAAATTTGTAACCATCAATATTGATTGGGAAGCTATTTTTAAGCTCATCTAAACTGATGTTGAAATAATTGTGTTGGGCTTTGAAGTAAAAACCTTCATCACCACTATAAAATCCACCACCAATGTATGGAACATTAGTATATTTAATTTCTTGGTGTTGCTTCCAATGCTCAAAATCACTTTCCATAGCAACGCCAGCACCTTTAGTATTCAAAATACTAGCTAGGGCAATAAACAAATCTTGATTTTCTTTAATAAAATTATACATAACCTTTATTTCTATATGTGGAATATACGAACAATCTCTTAGGATTCCAAATCTTTTTTAAGATTTTTTCGAGAATAAACTTTTTTACTTGGTTTCATACGTTGAATCATCTTACGACGCACTATTTGAGCAACGTGACGCTGATTTAAACCATTTAATTTATTTTCTTCTTTCATCATGCCGTAAATATACAAAAAAGGGGGTTGATTTCCAACCCCCCTCGTCATTTAGAATAATTCTAAATTATTTTATAATACCTGCTCTAAATTTCCACTGATGTACTAATGCTTCATCAATGTCCATTTTATCAGCAATGTAATTTTTAAAATCCTCTTCCATATCATCAACACTAAATTCTTCGTATTGACCTAAACGAGGACCACCTGCTTTAATATCACGCATTACTGATTCTTGATATGCTGTGAAGTTATCTTTTTCGTCTTTACCAAGCTTAGATTCTAATTTATCAAGTAACATCATTACGTGACCTTTAATATCTTTAGCTTCATTTACATCACCAGCAGGATTAAAAATACCACCTTCTAATTCCTTAAGTTTACCCATAAGCGCTTCTGCTGTTTGAGCAATACCATACATTTTAACATTAACCCAAGCTAATTGTTCAACATCATAAATGTAAACATAGTCAGCACCATATGTATCTGCTTTTTCAGCAATTTGAAACATAGCTTCTTCAAAATCGCTTGATAATGGAGTTTTATCAGCTGGTTCTTTGTGTTTGGCTTCGATTTCGCCTGTTTCAGGGTCCAAATATGAAATATAACCAGTAGAAGCGATTTTTAATGCTTCATTAGGTTCCTCGTAAAATTTTCCTAAACCTACACCTAAGTTTTCTGGGTAACCATCATAGTGGTTGTATGTTGAAATCAATTCTGGTTTATCGTTGATAAAACCTATAAGAGCTCTTGTTGCCATGTTTCTATAATTTAATTATATGTGATAAATATTATAATTTATATTTAGATTTATATCTTTGAATAAAAGCTTCACCTACTCCTACCTCAAGCCATACTGCTGCTTCAGGTATTCCAGGTAGTTTAACTGATTCATCAATTACTTCATCTACATTACGATTGTTAAACACTTTCATTTTAGTTTGAGCGTTTGAGCGATTTGATGTTTTGAAGACAACTACTACTGGTTGATCTCCATATGCTTTACTTCTTGCCATTATCTATATTTTTTATTTTTCCAATCTCCTTCTTCGTATGATTTTACTCCGTGACACATTTTACAAAGTAGTTGATAATTACTTGGTTGTTCACCTTCTGGAGTACCTTTAATATCTGGGTTGATGTGATCAACATCCATTTGTGATAAAATTACTTTTAAAGGTACATCTGGGTATTTTTTAAGCATGTTATCATTACAATGTTCACAAACCACACTATTTGATACTACTTTTTCTACTTTATACATCAACCAAGGACGTACAGGAGCATTTTTAGCATATTGCTTGTATTGAACATGAATGTGGCAATATGCTTTAGGAGCACCATTTAGGTATTTTAATGGTTCGTTAGTACACCAAGTTACTTTACACATTTTTCTACTTCCTTAATATGCTTACAACGACGATCCTTTGCTCTCCAAACACCTGGACAATTACAAGTAAATTTAAGACCGGTTTGACGAACAATATAAAAATGTCCTGGATCACTTGATGATTCGAATTTCCAAGTATTTTTTTCGGGTTCAGCCTTTTTAACTTCGGGTTTAATCCAATTAATATCACTCAATTGAGTATCAGGATGTACTTTTTGCCAACCAGGTACAATATACTTTTGACCATCAATATGTGAAGTAAAAATTGCTGGTGGGTACATATGCTCGTGATCGTATTTAAAACGATGAGCGCCTTGAAACCAACCAAATCCCTTAGGATTATATGAGAATGGTTTATTATCGGGCCAAGGAATAATTCTACTCCTAACTGTGCCGTACTTGTTCAAATTATAAAATTTCCAAAGTGCCATAACCTTTATTTCTATGTCGTGAATATATGAAAGGGCTTTCGCCCTTCCAAATTTTTTTTTAAGGTTTCCACAAACCTATACCACCAAAATGTTCTCGTTCTCCAAAACAAGTTATTTTACCTGATGATTTTAGGGTTATTATATTGGTTTTAGATCCATATGATAAATCTTGCCAAAATTTATATACTTCACCTCCAGGACCATCTCTAAAAACATGTTCAGGATCAATATCATGAAAAACAATATAACCTCGAGGTGAAAGTAATTCTTGATATAATTCAAAATCTCGTCTTACCCCATCATATGAATGATCGCCATCAATAAAAATTAGATCGTATTGAGGGCAAAATTCTTTTACTCTATTTTTAGTTTCTTCAGTTTGAGAATCAGCAATAAATAACTTAAAATCTTCACCATACATCATATAATGAGACCAAATTGTTCTACCATTATCTTCTAAATCAACTGCTGCTTTTTTACCAGTTGAAAGTTGAGACATGATATGGAATGAACTACCTTTAAATCCAATCTCTAAAATATTATGTGGAGCAAATCCTTTAACCCAATAAGCAAATGTAGTTATTTCTTCATATACTTGCTGAAATAACGTAGGTGCTACTAGAAAATCTTTTAAGTGATAGTCTATTAAATGTTCAATATTTACTTCTTTCATTATCTAAAAAATAAAACGGTACCATTTTGATCTTCTTCACTGAAACCAGGTTCAAACCAATGTTGAAATCCTAATGAATGCATTCTGTTAATAACATTGTATAATCTACCTTCTGGGTAATGGTATTCGAGGAGAAACTTATTAGTTATTTCGAATATATGATTAGGGGTACTATCTATTACTTCCCATTCACTAGCTTCAATATCTAATTTAAGTAAGTCGATTTCTTGCCATCCTGTTTCCTCAACTAATTTTTCTAAAGTAATAGTAGAAACTGTTTTTGATTGAGGAGTATCAGCCCAATTTTTAAATTCACTATGATTAAATTCTAAACTACCTACTAATGGATTATCGTCTTTAAAAAATAATTCCATTTCACCTTCACTACTATATAATGCCTTAGGAATAATTTTTACGTTATCATAAAAAGCAAAATTACTTTTAAGTGCTTTAAGACTTCTATCATCACACTCTACAGTATATACTTCCTTTGCTCCTTTATTAAGCATATATTTAGTAAACAAACCAATACTACCTCCAGCATCAATTACTTTTTCACATCCAGATAGATCAAAACAACTGTATTTATCCCACTGGAAGAATTCTCTATAATTTATAAATACGGGATGATGGAAGTCATTAATCATGTCTTGTTTGTACTTATACATGTCCGTATAACGTAGACGCATAAATTCTTTATCAATAGAAATACCATTGTCTACTAACTCAAAGGTAAATCCTCCAAAATCTTCTCTTTGAAAATCAAAGGCAAATTTTGGAATTGGAATAAAGAAAATATTAAGAGAAGTTCCTTCAGGAATATCCCATAATTTCATTTTATATAAAGTAGTATCAAGATCTATATCTTTAACAATAAAAAATCCGTTTGTTACAGGATAATTGATACGAAAATCAAAACGCTGTTCATCAAAATTGTAACTAATTATTTCAAAAGGTTTCATATTATATAATATATTAAATAGGAGTTACCACTCCACGTTTACTTACTACTTGAGATGCTATTTGGTTAGCATAATCTATTGCTTCAACAACATTTAAACAAGAATAATAATCTAGTATAAAAGCTGCTGTAAATGTATCTCCAGCACCTGAAACGTCTATGGTTTGTTTAGGGTTAGTTTGGGGAATTAAATTATTTTGATACAATGCTCCTTTAGCACCTAGTGTAATTATAATATTATCTGTAATTAGATCTGGGTTGTTTTTAAATTCTGATTCGTTAAGTTTTACAAATGTAAAATTTTTAGTAATATCATTATTTAATTTGCGTTTACTATCTAAAATTGATAATTTAGATTTACGTGCTATTTCTTTTAAGTCACCATTAGATAAAAACCCTTTATCATAATCGCTTACAATTACAATATCAGCTTCACCTAACATTACATCTACTAAAGGTGTCCATTTAAATTTGGAGATTTTTTCCTCACCTTCATCCACCCTAATAAACATATGATTAGACTTATCTTCAACGTATCTTGTTTTAGTAACATCTCCATCTTGCATTAAATGCCAAACATTAGCATTTGGGGCTAATGCTTTGATATTAGCAACTGTATTTCCTGCCATACCAGCATTTATAGTAGTTTTTATTGGGTTTAACACAGGAACCGGTGCTTCAGGTGATAAACGTTTTATATCACAATAGATAAATTTATCAACACATGTCTCCCCTATCACTAAAACTTTCATTTTGTAAAGATTCTTTTAACAATTGAACATCGAGAGTAAGAGCAACACAAAGTCGCTCTAATGCTTCCCAGTCATAAAATGCTATTTTAGCTAAGACTTCATCTGGTATTGAGTAGAAGAAGTCAATAGCGTTTCCATCAATCTTCATCCTCGTATAGCTCCTTAAGCCAATCTGGTTGCTTTTTCTTCTTGGGTTTAATCTTACGATCTTCCAACCAAGCTTTCAAAGTAGCGAGTTTTTGGTGATTGCTAGTTTTACTCATAACTTAGTTTAATTTAAAATTTAACTTAACTGATTTTTTGCTTTTTCTAAAACTTTATTATTATCTGCGATTCGTTTTGCGAATTTCTTTTGATTTTTTCTACTTTTTCTCCACCTCGAAGGCATTGCCTTTGATATTCGTTTTGTAATCGATTGTGCCATTTTACCTACCTTGTCCTTTATATGGTTTTTTATAATTGTCAGCACTTTTACTTTTGCTGGTTTTGGTAGTTGCGTGGACACCTTTGTTATTAACTTTGGGTTTTTCTTTTCTAATTGAAATTGTTTGAGACTTTAATTTTGCCATTACTTATTAGGGTTAAAACGTACCCTAATACATATCAAAACAAGTCTTTCAAGTTATAATCTTTAATTGCTTTTTTTAATGCGATTGAATAATTACCTCCTGCCTCAGCATATGAAGCATCTAATGCTAGAAAATAATCTTCTTCACTACGAATATTACTCATATAACGGCACTGATAGAAAGCATAGTCATAGAGACTTTCTTGCCAGTTATCATAATAAGCATGATTTCGATTAGTTCCTTTAGCAGTATTGATTCTAATATTTGCTTGTTTCATTCCAAACAAGTTGTGATTCTCTTTAAAAATACCACTTTTCCAATGTCCAGTCTCAACAATAGATTGAGCCATTACAATGTGAGGATATTTAATATTGAGCCGCTTTAATTCGTCAACAAATTTTTCTTGAGAGAATTTGTTTCGCTCATTTTGTAAATCTAGGATTAGTAATTCTTTTTCATATTCATCTAATACTCCAATTCTAGCATACCTTCCTAGAACAAATGAGATAATAAATAAAACACCTACTACTCCAAGGGAGATTTTCATTTTTTTCCAATCCTTCTTCCAGACTAGAAATTCTTTGTCATACTTGTAAAACATAACCTATTATTTAGAACTTGTTAAATTGTTTAAAATACTTGAAATATCTTGATTTTTTAATTCACTAATGATGTTTACTATTTTTTGGCAATCCTCATAACGTTCTTCACGAACGTAGTGAGGTAAATTTTCTTCTAGTGTTTCAGCAAAATGCTTACGTTCAACAGTAATATCATAAATTTCTTCTTCTTCCAAACAAGTAACAGATAATACGTGAACGTGTTTTTTCTTACCATTAATATTTTTTAGAATACCACTTACAATGGCTTCAGCAATACGGAAGTCCCTATTGTCTACCATTTCCTGGAATTCATCAGTGTTTTGAACTGTAATTTCGACTGCCATATTAGAATAATTTAAAAAAGTCTGTTTTTATGTTCTTTTCCTTTAATTTACTAAGCTTCTCTTGCTCTTCCAAGCTTTTTGTAGCAAGTTTTTCAAGGTGTTTATTTTTTTGTGCTTCAAAGTCATTAACAATAGCATCGTGCTTTTTGTTTTTGCCTTTTTTCAGTAATGGAACTCGTTTCTTTTTCATAAGCGTGAGATAAATTCGCTACCATCATCTACAGGTTTAGGTTCATATAATCCTAATTCTCTAAGTCGTTGTTGTGTATAATCATCTACTTCCCAATCAACTTTAGATTCATTTTTAGTTAAATGGTCCTCAAGTCCCTCTAGTTGTTTGTCACTAAATATGTCTCCAATCTGGAGGAAGTAACAATTATAGCAAAGCATTTCTAGATTATCAAGACGATAGTGTTGCTTATTCCCATCTTTAAAATGCATTAATAGCGGCATTTTATAGTCTAATACGCGATGCTCGTGGAAACCACACGAGTAGCATTCCTCTTTCATATAACCCTCTTGTAACAATCTATACTTGATTTTGTTTGGGTTAAATGAAGATGGGTCAATTCTACCTTCAATTAAATCTAGTAATGCAAATTCTTTTCTTGGACTACCATTACTTAAGAATTTAGGAATACCCTTACCAGCTTGGTTTTTATGTTGCTCAAATAAATTAGCAAACCCAGGTTCAGTAGCTTCATATCTCTTAGCCCATTTTTTATAATGGATATAAGAGCAATTCAAATAACGCGCAGCGGCTTTATTTGATTTAGTTTTAGCCATAGCAGCTAAAACAAGTTCTTTACCTAGTGGTTTTGGTTTCGGCATTATTCTTCCTCAAAGTTGGGTTGTGATGGTTCATTTGAATCATCATCAAAATTTTGAATTTCAGCTTTAGTTGAATTTGAAGTAATTTTCTTTAGTTTACCTTCTTGCTCCATGTAACGATCATAATCCTCTGGTTCCATAAACACAATGTCAACCCAAGTATCATCTTTTTCTACATCACCATTTAAAACAGTAACGCCACGTTTCATTCCTGTATTGGAACAAGATACACAAGTTGTTGTGTTAGGAAGAATCTCAACACGTTTTGGATGGATTTGTTCTCCACACCCTTTGCAGTACTTAATCATAACCTTAAATATATAACTTTTTAATTTGTTTCAATTTTTTTAAGTAAATCCCAAAGTTGCTCTGGGTTTTCTACTAAATGTTCTTCTGGTTCGGTGTTTTCTTTATTAGCATGAAAGGTAACTTCAATAGGAAGCAATTCACCTTCTTCATCAAAACGCTCAAATAACCACCAAAGGATCATATGTCCTTTCCATTCACCATAGTGTAAAAATATTAAATTTTCAATAACGAGATAAAATGATTCCTCATAAGAAGACATATCAATCAGGACATCATTTTCCATAAATTGAGTACGCTTCCAGCAATCATCAACTATTTGAATTATGTCTAAAAATA
>Ga0208161_1001580_pt1 | contig 12060 bp, 16 predicted proteins | sample CB_VirMetaG_3_FD_184538 | JGI IMG/M metagenome (GOLD analysis project Ga0208161, IMG submission 184538) | Freshwater to marine saline gradient viral communities from Chesapeake Bay - CB_1508_1S Viral MetaG (SPAdes) (version 4) | ecosystem: Environmental > Aquatic > Marine > Coastal | place: USA... | reverse complement strand
GTTCTCAGAGTGGGCGATCAATAACACAGCGAGCTATGGCTTATGACAGCACAACGGCGAGTTCTTTTATCATGGGAACTTACATAGATTCAGGTTCTAGTCAAACTGCGTATGACAATAGTTCAAATGACGCAGCAGTATTTGGAGACCTAGCATGAGTACCATCGTAATCTCCAACATCAAAGCCACAGGCGAAACAGCTAGTCGTGCAGTCTCAGGGGTTGCGGCGGCTTGGGTTGATTACAAAGGCACTAGCCCCAATGCAATTATGGATAGCTCAAACATTTCTAGCGTTACCGATAATGGTACTGGTGACTACACAATGACATTTGCAAACGCAATGGCGAGCGCAAACTACTGCTTAACGGATGGCGCAGAAAGACTTGAAAACAATAACAGTCCAAGCATAACAGGCTTTGAAACCACTTCCTCCACTAGCTATATACACAATCATTGGAACAGTGGCTTTTCTGTAAGTGATATGTTTAGGACGTATAGTCAAGCAAGCGGAGACCTAGCATGAGCAATCTAGTCGTATCAAACATCTCCGATGGCACAACATCCGTAGGCACTGAGTATGTCGTCAATGGGGCGGCTAAGGCTTGGATGAAAGTTGACGGTACTGGAACTGCCGCCATTGATGATTCATTTTCAGTCTCAAGTTTATCAGATAACGGAACTGGAGATTACACTGCCACATTTACATCTGCGATGTCTAATGCTTCTTATGCGTGGCCCACATCAGTAAAGCGCAATTCTGCAAGCGGTGGTCTGCATCAAGCCGAAGGCATAGATAGTGCGACAGACCAAACAAGTTCAAGTCTGCGGATAAACACAATTTACGTTTCTTCAACTAGCGACAGATTAGATATAGACTTGTTGTTTACCGCAACAGTGCTTGGAGACTTAGCATGACGAAGCATCTCTGGGAACGCCTACTCGAAGCCAAGTCACGCTTGAAGCCAGTGCAAAGCAAGTATCGTGTGCTGTTTGAAGACCCGAATGCACCTGACGAACCTGCAAAGGTGCTTGTGCCTGATCCAAACTGGATGGCTGCAGCACTAGAGGGTGACATTCTGCCACCTATCGACACCTACCAGCGTGATCGCTTGGTTCCTGACGGACAGCCTAAAGAGCATCCTTATGCTGAACCTATCGGTGCTATGACTGAGGAAGAAGCGATTGAGTATCTGGTAATGAAAGACATCGATCCTGCCGTGTGGCGGGATTACAAAGGCAACCGCACTATCATGAAGATCGTGCCTGTAGAAATGATCCCAAGTGATCGGTCATATCGTAACGCATGGAGAATTGCACAATGACAACCTACATCAATATCAACGGAGATGTTCGTGATGCAGCATCTCTTACCGTTCCAACAGACCGCACATTCCGTGGCGCATGGACATTTAACGGCAATGCTGTTGAGATCAACATGACTGCGGCACTAGCGATCCACAAGGACAACCTACGGGCAGAACGTGCGCCACGCCTAGCTGCTTTGGACGTTGCTTACATGAAAGCACTGGAAGCTGGCACAGGTGCGGCTGAGATTGCGGCGCAGAAAGAAACACTGCGTAACATCACAGACGATGCACGTTTGGCTGCGGCAGCTACGCCTGATGCACTGAAGGCACTGGATTTAGCTACCCTGTTGGGAGAATAATATGAGCAAGGCACGACAGTTAGCAGACTTAGGTAACGTCTATGACGATGGTGCCTTGTCGAACAGGAACCGTATCATCAACGGTGCAATGGTCATCGATCAGCGCAATGGTGGGGCTAGTGTTACGCCCACTGCATCATCTTACACATTAGACCGCTTTCGTTTAGAAATTAGCCAAGCATCAAAGCTGTCGGTTGAGCAGAATGCGGGTTCTGTAACGCCCCCCGAAGGGTTTACAAATTATCTTGGAATAACCTCTACATCGGCATATTCGGTGCTTACAGGTGATTTCTTTTTGTTGAGCCAACGTATTGAAGGTTTTAATGTCGCAGACCTTGGTTGGGGAACATCTTACGCAAAATCAGTAACCTTATCTTTTAGGGTGCGATCCAGCTTAACAGGGTCGTTTGGCGGCGTTTTTACAAACTCGGCTCAAGATCGCTCTTATCCGTTTACATACTCAATTCCTGCTGCAAACACATGGACAACTATTGAAGTTACTATAGCTGGTGACACAACAGGAACATGGCTTACAAACAATGGGCTTGGTTTGTTTGTTTATTTTGGGCTTGGTGTTGGCACCACTTATGGTAGCGGCACGGCGGGGGCTTGGGCCGCAGGTAACATTTTTGCACCGACAGGCTCAACCTCAGTCGTCGGAACCAACGGTGCCACCTTCTACCTCACAGGTGTCCAACTTGAAGTAGGCGACACAGCCACCCCGTTCGAGCATCGGTCATACGGGGATGAACTGGCGAGGTGCCAGAGGTATTATCAGAGATATGTAACTAATGGATATGTTTATGGGCGTTTTGCTATTTGCGAAAACAGGGCGGCAAATAAATCACAGGCTATGTTTGATCTTGGGCAGGCTATGAGGGCTGTTCCAACTTTGCAGACAACAGGGACTGCTTCGAATTACGCTTTATACAACAGCGAGGCAATTATTGCCGCTACTGCCTTGACATATGATAGTAACCCGACAGCTCGTGTCCCAACTATTCAAGTATCTGTTGCTAGTGGTCTAGTAGATGGTGGCGCATCGCAGCTTATGGCTAACAACAATGCTTCGTCCTATATTGCTTTTGATGCGGAGTTATAATCATGAATAAAATGAACATCACCTCTGCCCAATATGTTACAGACACCTTAACTGGTGACGCAGCTTCCATCACCGCAGTCATTGACGGTGTAACTATGAGCGTCCCCCTAGACCCCGCCAACCGCCATTACAGTGAGATCATGCGTCAAATTGAGGCTGGCACACTAACCATTCAGGAAGCAGAATGACAGCGTATTATGTAGAACCTGATCCACTGGCCGCTGGCGGCGAAGCCTACTGGCTTGAGGGCTACGCTGTCGGTGATGCCAAGTTTGCTGCGCTGCAATCTGATGCGACATCCGCAACCGACATTGGCGCAACGCGCGTCAGGCTGACCGCATACCGAACGGACGCGACATCAACGTCGCTTGGCGGCGGCTACCGCGTTCGCTTCTCTGGGCTTGCGCCAACTGGCACTTCGTCTAACTTCTACGGCGGCAATCGCGTCTTAGCGTCTGGCGTCAGCCAAGAGGGCGGGTCTGCAACACTTGCGGGGTTTGAGCGCGTCACATTTGGCGGGATGCGATCTGCGGCATCTAGCTTGGCGTTATTCTCTGGTCGAGAGAAGTGGGAAGATGATCCAGCAAATCCAGAAAGCTGGGCAAATGATCTCGCGGCATCGTCTATCTGGGTTGATGACGCAACAACAACTGAAACATGGGTCAACGACGCCGCAGCGTCATCAATATGGGTCGATGACGCGGACACAAGCGCGACATGGACGAATAGCTAAATAGCTGATATATTGATCCCAACTTGAAGGATTGAACAATGGCAACGACAACGAATTACAGCTTCAATAAGCCTACGATAAATGGTTCCGAAAATACTTGGGGTACTGACCTTAACGGAAACTGGGACAGCGTTGACAGCATCCTGTATGGCGGCACGGCTATTCAGCCAAACCTAGTTGCTGGCGCATGGGAAATAGGTGGCACCGCAGTTACATCAACTGCGGCTGAATTAAACCTGCTTGACGGGGCCGTTGCCAATACTGTCGTTGATAACAAGGCGGTGGTGTACGGCGCAAGCGGGACGATCACGGCAACGACTGCCACGTTCACGACAGCCAACATCACAACGGTTGATCTTGGGGACTGGACAATAACACAGAGTGGTACTGAATTACATTTCAGCTATGGCGGCAATGTACAGTTTAAATTAACAAGCACAGGTACACTCCAAGCAAATGATGACATTGTAGCAGCGGCGTTCTAATATGGCTATTAAATCAGATGGTTCTATTAGTTTAATAACAGACATTGTAGGTGAGTTTGGTGGTAGCACACCTCACTCGCTTAAAGAATATTACCGTAATGGTACGGCTGGGGTTACATCTAATAATACTAATGTGCCAGAGTCACCTGACCCACTTAACATGTTGAGTTTTTACAATGCAGTTAAGCAAGTCAGCTTTACAATCTCGTCCAGCCAACAAGAATTAAACTTGCAAACGTATCTCACTGGCCAAGGTTGGGATGGAAGCACACCAGTCGTGCTTACAATCAATAGCGGCGTATATTTGTGGTCTAATAGCACGTCAACGGCGGGGTTGATCATTTCAAGCGCGTTTAGCAGTAAGCTAACCATATACAACAGCGGATACATCATCGGAAAAGGTGGCAACGGCGGCACGGCTGGGGCGGGAAGCGCAGGCGGCCCCGCATTGTCCAATAGCGCAACTGGTCTGATTTTTACAAATAATTCGGGCGCATACATCGCGGGTGGCGGTGGCGGCGGTGGTTCTGGCAAGGGTGGCGGCGGTGGCGGCGCAGGTGGCGGCAATGGCGGCAACGGTAGCGGTGAGCCATCAAATGCCACAGGCGGTGCGGGTGGCAGCATTGGGGCATCTGGTGCCAATGGAAATTATTACGAGGCTTCCATTTATGCTGGCGGCGGTGGCGGCGCAGGTGGCGGTGGTGCTGGTTGGGTTGATAAGTCTGACGACAACTATGATAGCTCATCAGGCGGCGGCGGCGGTGGGCGCATCCTTGCTGGCTCTGGCGGCTCAGGCGGGTACAATGGTTACATTGGGCCATACAACTTACTTGAAGGTGGCGCAGGCGGCTCCGCAAATGGCTCTGGCGGCAATGGCTCATCTGGCGCAGGCGGCGGCGGTGGCGGCTGGGGTGCGTCTGGCGGCAGTGCTTATTATGGTGGTGGCGCAGGTGGCGCGGCCATCTCAGGAACCGCCATTGCGTCAATGACGAACAACGGCACAATTTATGGATCAGTGGCATGACATTAATCCCACTCCAAATCCCCGCAGGGTTCCGCGCAAACGGCACTGAATACGAAAACTCAAACGCTTGGTTAGACGGATCGCTTGTGCGGTGGCAAAGCGGATCGCTGCGCCCAGTCAATGGGTGGCGTGATCGCATATCTGCGTTCTCAACAAACCCACTTCGCGGGATGCACTCGTGGGAAGCGTTGAATGGCACGGCGTGGATTGCTGGCGGTTCGTACAATGAGTTAAAAGTTGCCACTGCTTCTGGCGCGACAACAGATATCGCACCGACTGATCTTGTCGCTGGCATCGAGGACGCCACGGTTCGGACTGGATACGGCAACAGCTTTTTCGGCACTGGCTTTTACGGTGCGCCACGCCCCGATACGGGCAACTATTCTGAGGCGACTAGCTGGTCATTAGACAACTGGGGCGAGTATCTTGTTGCTTGTTCCACAGAGGATGGACGACTACTTGAGTGGCAGTTAGACACAGGCGTAAAGGCGGCTGCAATCGCCAATGCTCCAACTGGCAACCTTGGGCTAGTCGTAACAGAGGAGCGTTTCCTGCTTGCGCTAGGCGCAGGAAACAACCCACGCAAGGTGCAGTGGTGCGATCAGGAAAACAATACTTTGTGGACACCTGCGGCGACAAACCAAGCGGGTGACATTGAGTTGCAAACATCTGGCCAAATCATGCAGGGCATTCAGGCTCGCGGCCAGACGTTGGTTATTACAGACCTAGACGCCCACAGCTTCACATATTCTGGCCCACCATTTGTATTTAACGTGCAGAAAGTTGGCTCTGGATGCGGGGCAATTTCGCGCATGTCAGCTGCGGCTGTGTCTGGAAACGTATTCTGGATGGGGCAGCGTGGGTTCTTCACATATACGGGCAACAGCGTTCAAGAAGTTGACTGCCCAGTAAATGACAAGATTTTCGGCGACTTGAACTCATCTCAGCAATCTAAGATTTGGGCGTTTAATAATTCTCAATTTGGCGAGATTTGGTGGTTCTATCCGTCGGAGAATAGCACGGAAATTGACCGCTACGTTGCGTTTGATTACAAAGAAAACCACTGGCTTATTGGGTCGCTTGCGCGAACATCAGGCATTAGTCGTGGCGTTTTCAAGCAGCCAATCATGGCTAAATCTGGCGGCGATCTTATGGATCACGAAATCGGGAACAACTACGAGGGCGAGAGCGTATATGCCGAAACGGGGCCAATATCGATTGGCGTCGGCGAGCAAACAATGCGCGTGACAAAGATAATCCCAGATGAAAACACTCAGGGTGACGTTGACCTGACGTTCAAGACGCGGTTCTATCCAAACGAGGCAGAAGTGGTTCACGGGCCATACAATCCGTCCAACCCGACATCTGTGCGTTTCTCTGGGCGTCAATTCAGAATGCGCGTCACGGGTGATCGATTGACCGATTGGAAAGTTGGAATTATGCGCGTTGACGTAAAACCTGCGGGTACGCGCTAATGGGTGCGCCGCTACTTCCACAGATCGGGCCAGACCTTGGGCAATGGGGTCGGCAGCTTACAAACTTTTTGCAGCGCAATTTGACGAAGCTGTTCTTCAAGACGTCTACAGACAACCCATCAGAAAACGGCATATTGCTGTGGGACGACGTGAACCAGTATCCTGTCGTCAGTAAAAACGGCGAGTGGGTACAAGTTGTTCTTGAGGATGGCAATTACTCTGGCGGCATCGCGTCGGATGTCACGGCGGCGGCGCCAAACACGGCGTACGCTTTAACGTACACTCCAATCGTCGCCGAGGGCATCACGAACGGTACGCCTGCGTCGCGATTGGTCTTTGCAGAAAGCGGCGAATACATGATCTCGTTTTCCGCGCAGATCATTTCAACGTCATCAAGCTCCGTGACGTTCTGGTTTTGGCCACGCATCAATGGCACAGACATCACTGGCTCAACGATGAAAAACAGCTTGCACAACAACGGGTCAACGTTTGTTACGTCACGCTCCGCAATCTTCAATATTACTGCGGGTGATTACTTGGAGGCGATGTGGGCTGTGGACAGCACAAGCGGATATCTCACAGCGGCGGCGGCGACTGCATTTGCGCCTTCAGCCCCCGCTTCAACGATTAGTATAACGAGGCTTCATGGCTAAAGACGTATTATTATCTGACGATCTTGAACGTTGCCGTTCATGGATTGAGGCGGCGTTAGAGTATTCTGGCGGTACGCACGATTTTGATGATATCGTTGAGAATATCGCAAATTGTCGTATGCAATTATGGCCAGCCGACAGGGGGTGCATTGTCACAGAAATCGTGGTATACCCTAAGAAGAAGGTTATTAACATCTTTTTGGCTGGTGGCGAGTTGGATCAGATACTTGATATGGATGAGGCAGTGACAGCATGGGCAAAAGAACATGGCTGTACTGCGGCCACAATGTCAGGTAGACTAGGGTGGAAAAAACCATTAGAACCGCTGGGTTGGGAGTTCCAACTAGCGTCCTTTAAGAAGGAAATTTAATATGGCCAAGGGTGGCGAACAAAGTACCGAAGCAACGCTTCCAAAGTGGCAAGAGCAAGCCTATCAGCAAGGGCTGAATATGGCGAAGGACGTATCCCAAGTTGGGTATGTGCCTTATTATGGTCCAGACGTGGCGGCATTTAGCCCATTGCAGCAAGCGTCATTCCAAGGCACTGACCTGATGGCAGGTGCATTTGGTATGCCAACAACTGGTGGCCAAGCGTACATGCCGCAAGCGCAAACATTTGCTGGTGGCGTTCAGGGATATTCATCTGCACCAATTTACGAGCAATCAAAGGCGGCGCTTGCAGCAAACGCACCAGCGCAAGCGCAATACCTTGCAAGTTTCGGTATTGACCCAGTAACAGGCGCGGTAGGGTCTCGCGCAATAAGCAACCAGCCGTATGCACTTGAAATGCAAGGCAGTGGTGGAGGTAAATAAGATGGCAGGTGGAGCAAATCCAGCGGCAACGCAAGCAGCAGCAAATCCATACCAACAGGCGGCTGGCGCACAGCAAGCAGCCATGGGTCGTACCGCGATGGGAATGAACCAAACTGCAGCGGGTGGAATGGGTGCATACGCAAACCCATACGAGACACAAGTTGTGCAGCAGTCACTAGCCGATGTCGGGCGTCAGGCTCAGATGGGCTTCAATCAACTTGGCGCACAGGCTCAAGCGGCAGGTGCCTTTGGTGGATCACGCCACGGCATCGCTCAGGGTGAGATGGGTAAAAGCTACGCGCAGCAAATGGCTAACACTGCAGCGCAAATGCGTCAGCAAGGCTTTAATACTGCCCTCGGCGCGTCACAAGCAGACTTACAGCGTCAGCTAGGCGCAGCGGGTCAATTGGCAGGTTTAGGTCAGCAATCATTTGGCTATGGCCAAGCCATTCAGCAACAGCAAATGCAGCAAGGCGCACAACAGCAAGCAGCAATGCAAGCAATGATTGATGCAGCTAAAGGCCAATACATGGGCTACGCAAACGCACCGCAAACATCCATGCAACCATTACTTGCAGCGATCTATGGCGCACCAGCAATGCAGGGCCAGACATCATCGTTCAACCCAGGGTTGTTCAATTATATGCAAATGGGCGCACAAACGGCTGGCAGCATAATGCAGGGCAAAGGCTTCTAGTAAATGGATTATCGGCAATTAGCATATCAGAAAGCATTAAAGTATGGGCTAGACCCTGATTTGTTTTTGCGTCAGATAAACCAAGAAAGTGGCTTTAACCCAAAAGCAGTTAGTTCTGCTGGGGCCATTGGTCTTGGTCAGCTAATGCCGAATACAGCGCGTGAACTTGGTGTAGACCCGACTGATCCAGAGCAAAACCTTGAGGGCGCAGCGCGTTATATGCGTCAGCAAATGGACAGATTCGGTCGTACTGATTTAGCTTTAGCTGCATATAATGCAGGACCAACGCGGGTTGCGAAAGCTAACGCCATTCCAAACATCGCTGAGACACAAAATTATGTTTCGTCAATACTTGGGTCTTCACCAAGAATATCGACAAAGGGTTCAAACATGCCTATGAATAAGCAACAGGAAGAACAGGGCTTTGACGCAAAGGGCGCTTTGCTTGGCTTAGCCTCTGGCCTAAACGCCTTGATTCTGCCAACAGCGCGAGATCAAAATGCTGCTGGGCAACTAGCCGAATATCAAAAGCAAAAAGAACAATTACGTTCAGCAAATAAAACTGCTGCTTACTTTGAGAGCATTGGTCGTAACGATCTAGCACAGCTTGTTAGAGATCGCGCCATATCTGGCCGTGACGCATTTAGCACATATACGCAAGAGCAAGCGGCAGCGCGTTCACTTGAGGCGCAGAAGGCTGCTACGGCTGAGGATCGAGCATTCCAGAAGGAAATGTTTGGGATGCGCACTCAGGCTGATATAAATAAGCAAGGGATAACATTTCAAAACCAAAAAGACCTTGCTGCATATGAGGCAGACTTGGCGTCTCAAAACCCAAAAGATGCTACGGCTATTCAGGAATATAAGTTAGCATTATCCCAAGGCTACACTGGATCATATATCGACTTTAAGGATAGATTAAAAAGAGACCCTCAAATGGGACAAATCCCAGAGGGCTATAAATTGGTGACTAAAACGCTTGATGATGGCAGTGTTGAATACACATATGAGCCAATAAAAGGAAGTCCCGCCTATCAAAAGGCGCAAGAAGCGGCTCAAAAAAAAGAAAGTCGCGCGGAAACCCGCGAGACTATGACGAATACAATTTTAAGAGAAGCTCAAAAAGCAAGGGAATTAATAGGGAACTGGTCAACTGGCGCTGGCGCGTTCCTACTTCAAGGTCTCCCGACAACAGATGCTAGGGCGCTTGCTGGTCACGTCAGGTCGCTTCAGGCTCAGGCTACAATTGAAACACTTAACGCCATGCGCCAAGAAAGCCCAACAGGTGGCGCACTCGGTAACGTAACAAACCAAGAAAATGCAATGCTTGCCGCAAAAGCTGGCCTACTCGATCCAATGTCTAAGCCTGAAGTGTTTAAGCAGCAGCTTGACGATTACGAACTCACCCTTTTGCAAATTGTTCACGGCTCAGAAGAGGGCTTAAAAAGATTTAATGAAGGTAGAAGCGGTGGCGGTTCGAACCCTAAACGATTAAAATTCGACAGCCAAGGTAACGTGGTGGAATAATGATCGAAGCTGAATTGCCAGACGGAACAGTCCTTGAGTTTCCAGATGGAACAGACCCTGCTGTAATCCAGCGGGTTGTTAAGCAACAACTTGGCGTTGCGCAAGGTGACGCGCAACCTGAAGAACCCCAACCAAAAGAAGAAAAAGGTGGCCTAAAGCTTGGCTCACTGAAAGAAAACTTTATTGGTGACGGTGAGGTTGACACCATTGGCGAGTACATTGGTGACTTCTTAGGGACTGCATCTGCTGGGCTTTTGCGCGGTATTAAGGGTACGCTTGAGTTGCCAGAGATGGCTGCGCGTGCGGTTGGTGCTGGATATGATCTAGCTACAGGCGCAGAGCAAGTTAGACCAATCCTAGATACTGCAACTGGTCGCGGCCTTGACGCTGCATATAGAGGTATTGCTGGCGCAGTTGGTGCCGACCCGCAAGGTCTTTACCGTCAAGGTGAAAGCACCGCCGCAGAATATGCTGGAACTATTGGCGAGTTTATGGGTGGCGCTGGCGTATTTGGCGCGGCAGGAAAAGGCTTGGCTAAGGCTGGCGCAAAAAAGCTTGGTGAGGGCATTGCTAAAACTGGCCTAACAAAAGAGGCTCAAAAAGCTGCAGCCCTTTCTGGGGCTGGCAGCGAAGCGTTTGGCCAAATGGCAGAGGGGACAGAACTTGAGCCAGCAGCAAGAATTGTTGGTGCATTTGCTGGGCCTTCTATTGCTTCTGGACTGACTGGTATAAAAAACAAAACAGTTCAGTTGACTCAAAAACGTGCAATTCAAAAGCCAGCAGTTGAAACCGCTAGGGACGCTAAAAATACATCTTATAAAGCGTTTGAGGATGCTGGCGGTAAAGCATATGTGAATATGGATGATGTCGTGACAGACATTGATACGGCTATTGCTAATGATGATTTATTCATCGCGACCGATCTGACCGCTGCTGGTAGCGAATATGTTGACGCAACAAGAAAAGCTATTGCTAAACATGCTGGCAAGCAGATGAATTTAGCGGAAGTTGATAAGCTGCGTTCTGGCTTGGCCACACTGTATAAGCAAAGTAGATACGACCCTCGTGTTGGCTTGATGCGCGACAAGCTGGATGATGCAATTATGAACGCGCCAGTTACAGCAAGCGGAGACGCTGGAACGCTTTTGCAAAAGGCGCGTACTGATTTTCGCAGATACAAAAAGATTGAACTTTTTGATGAGGTGATGAACGCAGCAGAGATTAATGCTGCTGTTTCTGGCTCTGGTGGAAACATTGTAAACAACTATCGTCGCGCAGCAGGCAACATATTGAAAAGTAAGTCAAAGAGGGCACAGTTTGATACTGATGAACTCGAAATGATGCGTAAATTTGTTGATGGTACGCTTCCAGAAAACGCATTACGACTTATTGGTAAACTGTCTCCATCTGGTAATGGATTAATGGCAGCATTGAATATCGCAGCGGTTGTGTCCAACCCATCACTTGCGTTTGGCACGGCTGCTGGTATTGGGTCAAAAATAGCATCAGACCGTATGGCCGTTAAATCAGTTGAAGCCCTAAAAGAAGCACTTATTTCTGGCGTGCCAACAAAAAATAGAAAGATTTTTGAACGCGAACTACGCATCTTCTTAGGTCTACAAGCTGGACAGGAGCAATAATATGCAGCCAAAAGAAAAGACAAAAAGCGAAATTGAAGGCATTGTCCGTGATGCGATTGCTCAGGCTGTAGACTTTGCCGAGAGCGAGGTTTCGCAGCAGCGCGTCAAAGCGCAGCGGTATTTTGATGGCGAGGTCGATATTGGCCACGAGGAAGGTCGCAGCAAGGTTGTGGCAACCAAAGTGCGCGACACCATTCGTGCGGTTAAGCCAAGCTTGATGCGTGTGTTTATGTCTACTAGCAAGCC
>Ga0208161_1001579_pt1 | contig 12076 bp, 25 predicted proteins | sample CB_VirMetaG_3_FD_184538 | JGI IMG/M metagenome (GOLD analysis project Ga0208161, IMG submission 184538) | Freshwater to marine saline gradient viral communities from Chesapeake Bay - CB_1508_1S Viral MetaG (SPAdes) (version 4) | ecosystem: Environmental > Aquatic > Marine > Coastal | place: USA... | reverse complement strand
TAGCCATCAGGGTTCTCTTCCGACCACAACTTGCCATCCGCAGACCAGTAGCGGGTACCCTTTTTCAGATCCCGCTCCACCAGTTCACACAACCACTGAGCCGGCATCAGACGGGTAGCCGAGATCTCCCACCAATGGCTATTGATCAGCATGGCCGTCCACTTGTTCAATTCACCCCAGGTCACATGCCGCAACTGGGCCTCTGAGTTAGCACTTACAATCACCGTGGCCCCGATACGGGTACTCATCATCCACAGGATCAACCAGCTAACCAGCGCAGACTTCCCGATACCCCGACCAGACGACACGGCCTCCCTAAAGGTAGTCATGTCTACCTTGCCCTGGTTCTCCTTTATATGGGTGGATATGTCCTTCAACACCTTCCGCTGCCATTCCCTCGGCCCCTTGTACTTTTCCAACGGGGTGTTTGGCTGTCCCCAAGGAAAGGCCATCATCACAAAGGCCTCCGGATCATCAGCTATCCTGGGCGACCAAAGGGTAGCCATCAGCTTCTGTTCATCAGAGGCGCTATACCGTGGCTTTTGCATTAATCATCCACCTCTTCGCCATGACCTTCAATCCAATCCTCAACCCGCTGTTGGGCTTGTTCCAAGGCAGCCGTAATAGATATGTTGGTGGTGATCTCCACCTGTGTCTTTTCCTGCCAGCCAGCCCTGGTCTTCAACCAAAACATCATGGCCTTCACGTCCCCATCCATACCGGTCTGGTACAGCGTCCTAGCCATCGCAAGGTTCTTGTCGGTCAGGGACTTGTTCAACAAGTCGGGGTAATGTCGCTTTAGGGTAGCCTCGGCTATCCCAAGGTAGACAGCGATATCCTTTTCCGGCGTACCTATGGAGGCCAAGGCCTCTACCTTTGCCGCATCCTCATCGGTCGGCAGGTAATGGTTAGCCTTAACGGGGGCAAGCTTCTTGGGCTTCTTCTTATGGACAGTGGCAGGCCGGTACCCTTCCAACCCAAGGCCATCAAGAGAGATCTTTTTCATACTGCCCCCTCACGTTGTTCCACAGAAAGTAAACCAGCAACACCATCCCGACCGAGGTCACCAGAACCGTCAACGTCAAAACATCGAGGATTTTTAGCAAGGCGCTTCCCAATCTCAAAGAGCGCCATCCGTTCCTTAATGTCATCCCATGTCCCCACTGCAAAGTACTTGGGGTTCACCCAATAGATCGGCCCGGTCTCCCCAGGCATCTTACAAAGCACATCCTCATTGAGCATCTGCGACACATAGTTAAACACCGTCTTGACCGACAGACCGGTCTTCTCGGCAATCTGATCCCGTTGCCGCTTCCTCAACACAATCTCCCCATCCCTACCACAGAAGCTTAACAGGTAAAAAAACACCGCAGCCTTGCCACTGAAGAACTGAGCCAGATACGAACCAGCCTCAAAGTAGAACTTCCCATACGCCGGCTCCTTATCCTTTCCTGTCCCACCCTTGGGTATAGACGCCAGCACAACACCAGTCTCCTCATGCACCACATGAAGCGTCTTGTCAGCATCAAACCGATAGCTGTACCTCATTACTAAACCCCAATAATTAGACGTCTTAGATAAACATTATACCAAATACGGAGAAGATCTTCCCTATATACGGGATAGATTCCCTACATTTGGGAGAAAACCTGTACAAATAATGATCTATGTGTACACATGTACCTAACAACATCAATCACTTACAAGAAACCTATTTAACATAATCTGTAAGTTGCCTTATTTACTATCTAGTCTTCATCTTGAAGATAAACAGTAGACAAACGCTTAGATGAACCAAGCCAGAGGCTGGTTTTCATTTTAAAAAAAATTCTGTCAGGGGGGTGTACAAGTACATACCCCTCCCACTCTCGGGCCCCACCCGCCCCGGTCTGAGACGCGCGTCCAGGTTGACGGGCCGCTACCAGGGTGAGGCAGGAGGGAGGGAGAGGGTAGAGTGAGGGAGGGAGTCGTGCTGCTATATATAGATAGTGAGAGGGAGGGACCATATCGTGTGGCCATATGAAAGAAGGTGAGCGATGCCACAAGCCCTTTTCCGCTATTTAGAATACCCTTTCCCGATATCGCCACACGACTGCAATGCCTTGTCGATTGCCGGTAACGATAGAAAGCATGTGACACATCAAAACCGCTTGCATGATGTGTCAGCACAAGATAGTATCAGGTTGTCAGCACATCAAACCGATTGGAGAGAAGCCATGACCAAGAAAGAAGAACTAATCGCCCAAACCATCATTTTCATTATCGCTACGCCCGTTTTCATGGGCTTGCTTTGCCTTCCCTTCATTTTCGTCATGACGCTTGTCGGCGGATCTAAATTCTTCTGATCAATCGGGGCTGGAAACAGCCCCATCACTTACCACTTGGAGAGAAACCGTGTCCTATCACCCTACACTTAACGCAGCCCTTGAATCAGTCGGACTACTGCATACCTGGAACTGCATTTGGCCCGGCATCGCTTACGGCGAAACCCGGCGCTACATTCACGCCGACAAATTGCTTGTGTCCATCTATCGGGATGAACGCGGCTACTACGAAACGCCCGTTCATTACTCAACCCGCTAGTGTCCAGCCTGTAGCGTCCGATTATGGGCGCTATGGGGTGTGCATTCGCCACCACTAAACTACTAGGAGAGATACCTTGAAAACATTCGCTGTAAAGACTGAAAACGGTCTAGTTGAATACGAACAATTGGCAACATTCACCCATTCATTCGGAACAGGGTCACGGCAAGTATTCCGTTTTGTCGTCACCAGACAAAACAGTCTTGATCAAGTCTGCGTCACTCATCGCGCAAGCACTAAACGGGTCTGCGAGATTCCCTATAGTGTCTGGACAGCATATATCGGCGACACTAAGGCAGCAGGAAAACGCGCTCTTGATCTGCTGGCGCAGCGAGTAGGATCAGAAAAAATAATCAGCGTACTGAGCGCTGCTGAGCGGGAGTGCTAATCATGGCCAGACTTAATCATCCTATGTTGAATGCGATACAAGCGCTGATGGTAATGGCGCAAAACGAAAAAAATGCATTATGGCTAATCGACGCTTATGAGATTCTTACAAAATACAAAAATCAGTTTTCACAGGAAACATATCAATCATTAGACAGAGGCATAAGGGAATTGCATTCATTCCTGAATGCCAAAAGCGCTTAACCCATTGCAGGTAGCATTGGAAACAGTGCTACCAACAATGGCAATAATGCCAGAACACCACCATTAGGAGAGAAACCATGCAACTTGAATTCACGCGCATCAAAAATGATGTCAACGGAAACCCACGCTATGTTGTCCACTTCTACGCTCTTGACGTTCACGGCTGGCAGTCCAGCCTGGACGTATCAGAACGCTATGCAATCGCCTGCAAGCTGGCAAATAAAATAGGTGGCCGTAAGTTCCATAGTCGCCAGTATGGTGGCGGTATTGTGTTCCAATCCTACTCCATCACCGAAACAATGAACGCTATTAACCATATTGCTGGCAAAAAATATGAAGAGGCGGTTGTGTCATGAATAGTACAATTTGTGTTCCATCACGCACCGGCGACTGTAAAGTGATAGTTCAGTGCCATCCAAACCACCTTCCACGTCCGGGCATACCGGAAAGCCTTAAATGGTCAGTGATATATGGTGTTTTGCTGGCCTACCATGATAACGGCATATGGTATCCGTCAGGATCGGATCAACCTATCACCGATCACTTAACGCTTGCCCTGATTGCAGGTATACCTGAATTCGACTCAACTTATTGTGAGGCAAAAAATGGATAAGATATTAACTATGCTTGCTGAGACTATCGGCCTGTTATTTGTCGGCGCTTTGTGTGGCGCTATCTTCGCGGTCTGTTTGTTGGGGGGCATAGGATGAAAACTAAAAAACGCGCATATCTAAACGCTTGTATGCAGCAACCCATAGAATGGCTGAAAAAATCCGCCAACAATCCAAACCATTACATGACCCGAATGGATATTGCTTTGCATATGCTGGCAATCAGGAAAAAATTGAGGTTCAAAGCATGAAAAGCATTATTACTGTCGGCAAAAGCCGGATCACTGTAAACCGCACCCTGGACGGCCATGATTGCAGGGTGGAAAAGGTACGCGCCAGGTCAGACCGTCACGCTCAACGGCTAGCAGCTATGCTCAATTGGTCATCCCGTTATGGTGGCGCTGGCCGTTACTTTGCTGAGGTTTACTATGTGCCGGGTTATCTAATGCGCCGGCAAGGCATGGACGTATGATCCAGGCACTGTTCGCCCTAGCAGTGTGGGCTATCATAATAATTCTGACGGAGGATTGATCATGCAACACTTTGAAGACGAAAACGGAGAGTACGTCCGTTATCGAGACCGGCCAAAATATATTGGCCGTGGCGGTCGGCGTAATGTGGCCGAAAACCCGCTGGAAGTCAGGATATGGGCAAGGGTGCTACCAGAGGATAAAGAGAAATACTTTGCACTCGGCGGTAGTGAGTGGGTTCGCCGGATGATCCGCGAAGAGTACGCAAGGCTGGCCTATAAGGGGCCTGATAGTGATAGCTAAGGCCCATAGGGTAGTAATGGGCTGTCGGACACCGGCCCAGGCTGCAATAGCCTGGCGCTGGCTGTTGCTGGCCGCAAAACAGGATAGCAGGCTGAGAGGCCTGCTACCTTATTATGCCCACGAACTCAGCAAGCTAGGCTAGTGAGTTCGTTTTGGCGGAACAAACCGCCTATCCTGCAATGCCTGCGGGTCTGATCCCTTATTGACGGTCGGTGCCTTATAGTCAATCCTGCCCCCTGATGCCAGATAAACCGCCGTCAACCGCTCGATTTCCTCGCGTTCGGCTTGTTTGCGCTGCATCGCCGTTTTGATCGACAGTTCGCGTTCCTGGTCGGGTGATCCGAAAAGACCAGCTTTCCACTCTAATGACATTATTGCTTTTCCTTCATCTTTCTGTGCGTCTCGCAAATTGTTTTAGCTGCTTCAACAGTGACAACGCCGTTCGACAGGATCACCGGCTGACTCTGATCGGCGACATAATACGGGACGTACCGTGGTTTGCCGGCCACTATGCCTTTCACAATGCTATATGCCCCGTCATCACTGCGGCACTGCCATTTCCCTTTTACTGTCCACGTCATCATGCATTCCACCAGGGGGTATAACCTACGAAAGAGATTTTTTCTGTGTTGCCGGCTCGACGTTCAAGCGACATTCGTCGCCATTCCTCGATTAAGTGTAGCAATGCCTTTTCCTGTTCCTTCGGGGTGAATTTGTAAGCGCTGTATGCAAGTACCGACAGCTTGTCTAGCGTGTCCTGGCCTACCCTGTTCCGCATGTACTGCGTATGCGCCCAGGGATCGGCCGTGAAACGCATATGGCACCCGTAACACAAGGCGCTTGTGTTCAGTTCGCTAAACCTCAATTGTTTAATCACCCGCCCCCAGTAATGCGAACAGTGAATGCCTCGGCGGAGTTCCGGCGGGTAATATTTCCCGCAGGCTTCGCAACTGTAGTTCGTGCTGCACCGGACTAAGTTCGACATGACCACGTCCAGCTTGTCTCTTTTGATTTTCAATACCGTAGCCTCTTTTTCGGTTGTGGCGGTTCGTCTAGGCTGACCGGAGGCATACCGGCACTGAAACGCATCCGATCAAATTGAGGTTGCAGCCATACACTGCCTGTCCTGCCGTGACGGTTTTTCTCAACAATCAACTCTGTGCTGGCATCATCAGCCCGGTGCAACATCATCACCACGTCTGCGTCCTGTTCGATCTGCCCTGATGAGCGTAGGTCAGACAACTTCGGTCTGCCATCAGCCCGCTGTTCAACGCCACGGCTAAACTGCGACAGGGCAAGAACAGGGCAGTTGAGTTCCTTCGCCATCATCTTGCAGCCCTTGCTAACATTCCCTACTCGGACAACATCAGACTCACCATCACCGGACGCCAGTTGCAGGTAATCGATGATGACCAGATCCACACCATGCCGGTTTCTGTGAGACCTGGACACAGAACGTATCTCTTCAATGCTCAGGGATGCCCGGTCGTCAATGTAAAGGCGCTGCTTTGCCATCTTTTCAACAAACCCGGTGATGGACTGCCATTGGTCAGCGCATAGGTCGCCGGTTTGGATGTTCCGGTAATAGGTTCCGGTCGCTGTACTGGCGAGCCTCGACATCAGTTCCCTAGCCTGCATCTCAAGGCTGAAAATCAGGACGGACTGCCCTTGCATGGCCGCATGGTAGGCCACCTGGAGGGCCAGCACCGTTTTGCCCTGCCCTGGTCTGGCTGCCAGGATGTGCAACTCTCCGGGCTTCATGCCATGGGTCAGGTCATCCAGGCCGGTCATACCGCTAGACAGGCCGGATACCCCATCAGCCTGCTGGACAGCTTCCAGGTGATCCATCCAATCTCGGATAATGCTGACGCTATCCCTTGGCCCCTTTCCGGCTTCCAGTTCCATGACACGGCCAACAGCTTGCTGTGCTGCCGCAATTTTCTCCGACAGGGAGCCGTCAACCATGACGGAGCGGCATACCTCTTCACCTGCATGGTAAACACGGCGTAGGTAGTGGTACTGCCGGATGGCATCGGCATAACTCAGGACGTTAGCCGTGGACGGGGTGTTTTTGGCTACGGTCGCCAAATACTGCAACCAACCATGCCCTGGGTGGCTCTTTTCCAGTTCATCGCTAACGGTCAGGAAATCGATCTGAGAGCCTTTTTGGGCTAGGGTGGCTATGGTGGTATAGGCTGCCCTCTCCGGAACGCTGTAGAACGATTCTGGAGGCAATGAGGCCTGTATATCGGGTAACAGGTCGGGGTCGATCAGGATGGAACCGATAACGGACTGTTCCAGGTCGAGGCTGTACAGTTTCATGCTTCCACCACTTTGGTCACGGTCTTTTCCAGCAACAGGTAATCAAGATCAGCACCAGGCCAGGCTGTTCCATCGGCTTTTGAAAAGCCTTTTGCCATGTAGGGAATGGTCATTGCCGCCTCAAAGTAGGCTTTCCACCAATCCAGGCTTCTCACATGCTCGGACGACTGCCAGATCCTGGTGATTGCCTGCTGACGCTTCCGGTTGATCACCGTTGCTGCCGGCCTTCCAACTGGCACACAGACATCGTTATACAGCTTCACAACTTCCTTGATCGGCACTGGGAGGCGCTTAGCCGACGAGTAAGTCGGAGACTTACGATTGGAATCTGTATCTGAGTCTGTATCTGAGTCTGTATCTGTCTCTGGGGGCGTTACATCAACGCTACGTCGACGTTTCCTGTCCGTTACTGTAACGTTACATGGTTGTTTCATCTTCTCCCGATACCGTCTAACCCTATCCACGCTTGAATCTGAGACATATTGACGCTTGTCCCAGTTCAGCACTCGGTTGTCGGAATCGATAAGGGATGCGGCTACAAATGCCGCCTTGGTGACCTCCCATTCTTGCGAAGAAATCCGCAACTGAAAGGCTATGTGCTGATCCTGTAACGTTACATCGCCGTTACTGCACCGGAGGCACAGCAACATGACAAACCTTCGCTGGTCTGCCTCGGATAACATTTGGATTTTGGGGTCGGTCGCAAACTCTGAATAGAGTCTGAACCACTTGAAAACAGTGGGACTCATGGTATTATTTTCCTGCGTATTGTCATTCGGTTAATGACTTGTCTACAAAACCCTAGAAGGTTGCAGCCCTCTGGGGTTTTTATTTTTGGGCCTAAACTGGCCCTTTGTCCAGTGTCCTAAACGGTTTTTTGTGAAACCCCTCCATCGTCGTAGTGCCTGTCATCAGCACAGCAGGCGGGTAAATATCCGGCCTGATGATCTCACGTTTGATCCTGCCCTCAGTTAGCGCCTCAATTGCCAGGGCCTGTTGGGGCGACGGCTTCCTCTGGCGACGTAGCCAACGGCTGATGGCCGATGGGTTGATGCCCAGGACACCCCCCAACTTGTTGACTCCACCGGCCCAACCGATCAGCCAGACCAGTTCCTGTTCCCACAGATCCCACAGGTGTTCATCGTCATCCATTATTTTCACCTCACATGGTTGACACGTCATTGCCCTCAGGTCAATACTACGTCTGCCGGCATACGCTGGTCAACCACACCGGAGAGAATCCATGAAACTCGAAAACAGCCTGGAAACAGGCATACATCAGATAATGATGGCCGCAGAAACCGCTATGTCAGCCGTTCGCAAGGGACGGTACGATGCTGCCAAAGGGCAGATCGAGGACATCCAGTTCCATGCCTTTGCCCTGCTGTCCGAACTGGACGCCAACATCAAGGGCAAGCTCATAAAGTTCAAAAGTCTCCAGCTTCTGGTGTCGCGTGACTCCACCGGATTCATGCACGTTTACACCGATGAAGGCGTGGAGATTACCGACATGCTGCTGCCAGCCACTTTGGACAGCATCTATCAAACGTATATTTCAACTTTCAACCACTGATAGGAGAGACACCTATGTATATTAGTACCCCCGGCATTTGGGCCAAATCAATCAACATTTCCACCCGCAAGACCGAATCGGAAATCACAGGGTGCGACATCACCCTATGGACTACCACCATTGAGGTGATTGACGAGAAAGGTAACGTCAACAACATCTTCATTAGTGGCAAATCGCTTCAGTCTGTCACCCCTTCCTTCAACCCCTATAACGGAACCGAGCGCGGTTCTGACGAAAATCCATTCTAAGGAGCCATGCCATGAAGATGTCTGACCAAATAAACGAACTCGCTACCGCTCTGGCAAAAGCCCAAGGCGAGATCGAAAACGCCAGCAAGAACAGCCAGAACCCGCATTTCCGCAGTAAATATGCGGATCTGGCCGAGGTGTTGAACACCATTCGTCCGGTGTTTAGCAAGTACGGTCTTGCCGTAGCACAGTTCCCGTCCTATCTGGATGGGGTTGTGTCGGTCACTACCATCCTGACTCACACTAGTGGTCAATGGATGCAGGGCACTGCGTCTGCTCCAGCTACCAAGCTTGACCCACAAGGAGTTGGCAGTTGCGTGACCTACCTTCGTCGCTATTCTCTGGCCGGCCTTGGCATCGCCCAGGAGGATGACGACGCCAACAGTGCCTCTCAGCGCCGTCCTGCTGGCCCGGATAAGTCTGCTCTGGAAGCCGCAGCCAACATGCTACGGGCCTGCCAAAGTCTGGATGAACTCCAGACGGCATTTAAATCGCTGACGCCCGACATGCGTCAGGCGATGAACGGCATCAAGGACGAAATGAAGGAACGCCTGTCATGAGCGAGATCACCTTAATCCAAGGTAGTGCCGAATGGCACGCCCACAGGGCCAACCACTACAACGCATCAGAAGCCGGGGCAGTCATGGGTGTAAGCCCGTGGCTTCCCAAGAATCCATCCCAACTGTGGGATCTCAAGAACGGGCTGGTGGAGGTGAAGTTCAATTCCAACATGCAGCATGGCATCGACAACGAACACAACGGGCGCATGTATGCCGAAAGCCGGCTTCATGATGACTTCACGCCTGCTGTGCATACCGTTGGCCGGTACAGTGCCTCTCTGGATGGCCTCAATTTCAGCAACGATTTCGGCATCGAGATCAAATGCCCTGCCAGCATCGACAGCAAGCTGTTCGACTTGGTCACGCCTGACACGGTGCAGGCTAAGGCCCCGCACTATTGGTGGCAGATCGTCCACCAATTCTATTGCGTCCCGACCATGAAGCGGCTTGCCTTTGTGGTCTGGCACGCCGAACGGCAGAACCTTGTGATCATCAACAGGGCCGATGTCGAGCCGTTCTTCCAACCCCTGACCACGGCTTGGGAGGCCTTTGGTGCTGCTCTCGACTCCAAGCAGCGCCCCGAGGAAGACGATGTTGATGACAGCGAAGAGTTCCAGAACCTTGTGCAGGCTTACAAGGTGGAAAAGCTGCGCCTAGAAGCCGCTGAAAAGGCTTTGAAGGCGGTTGAGGAAGAACTGAAGGGCTACGCTCAGCGTACCGGCAAGAAGGCCCTGAAAGGCTTTGGTGCCACGGTAACGCAGGTGACACGCCAAGGCTCTGTTGACTACACAAAGGTTCCGGCTTTGAAGGGGGTTGACCTGGAACCGTTCCGCAAAAAACCCTCGACTTATTGGATGGTGAAAGTATGAAACAGTTTAACCCCGAACTTAAGGGAACGCTTGGCGAAAACCTGTACAAAAAGAATGAGTCTCACCCCGACATGAAGGGCAAATGCCAGATAGAAGGCCAGGAATACAACATTTCCGGCTGGCTTAAGGAAGGCAAGACCGGCCCGTTCTATTCTTTGTCGTTTAGCGTGAAGGAAGCAAAGCCGGAAGCGGCTCCGGTCGGAAGCAAGATCATCAAGCCTAAGCAGGTGGCAGAAGGCTTCCATGACGATGAGGTGCCTTTCTGATGGACGGTCACAAACGGGCAATTGTCAAAAGGGCCATCAAGGCCCTAGAAGAGGCCTTGTATAAGTTCCAGCAGCATGGGTTCAGGGAGGAGGACTGGGTTGAGGAAATCCGGTTGGCCGCCCTAGATCTGGAGGAACTGCTGGAGCCATGAGGCCGTATACCAAAAAGAAACATTACCGGCACATGACACGGGAGGACGCAGCCAAGGTGCGGGAGTTGTATTTCTCGCGCCAGGCTACGCAGAAACAGTTGGCTGAGAGGTTTCGTATCTCTCAGTCAGCCGTGTGCCGGATCATCAGTGGATGGACATGGGCATGACAGCCTACTACAACGAAATAAACTCATTTTGGGGTTAACATGAGTCCTATTGTTTTAACATCGTCGGTAATTCCTGACAATATCACTACGCAGTTAAGTCAATCATTCGATTATCAATTTAATGGAACATCTTCCAGCATTGTTTTTGGGTTTTCAAAACCCAGTCATCCGTTTGGAATAGGGTTGATTGTCGGACCTTCGGGTAGTGGAAAAAGCACTCTGCTTAATATGTTTGGAAATAAAACTGAAAATGTATGGGATGCTGACAAGGCAATATGTTCTCATTTCAAAAACGCAGAGGATGCTCAAGAAAGATTGTCAGCCGTAGGATTAAATAGCATTCCCGCATGGATGAGACCTTATCATGTATTGTCTACTGGAGAACAATTCCGAGCCGATCTTGCCAGATCATTGCATGATGGTGCCATCATTGATGAGTTCACAAGCGTGATAGACAGGACTGTTGCACAATCTTGCTCACACGCATTAAGACGATATGTAGATAATCAAAAACTAACAGGGATTGTATTGGCATCATGCCATTACGACATTATACCTTGGCTGCAACCTGATTGGGTGTTCGACACTAGGACCGGTCAGTTGTCTTATAGGGGGTCAGAAAGGCGACCTTCTATTAAGTTGGAAATCATACCTTGTTCTTCAAAAGCATGGACAATGTTTAGCCAGCATCATTATTTGAATCATTCCTTAAATCATTCTGCACGTTGTTGGTTGGCGATATGGAATGATGCGCCTGTTGGCTTTGCATCTGCTCTTTCCTTTCCAAATGGAAATATTAAAAACGCTTGGCGAGAACATCGGACAGTTGTTCTTCCAGATTATCAAGGGCTTGGATTAGGAGTTAGATTGTCCGACGCAATAGCGCAAATATTTGTGAGCCAAGAATGCCGATATTTTTCCAAGACTTCCCATCCTCGCATGGGTGGATATAGGGATTCTTCACCGCTTTGGAAGGCTACAAGCAAAAACCGCAAAGCCAGACATGACTATGACCCGACAAAAAAAACAAAAGAGGATGCTCACAAAATGAAACACGCCCATCGCGTATGTTTTTCCCATGAATATATAGGTGTAATACAATAATGACAAGAGACGAAATACTGGAAATAGCAAGAGAGTGCGGCATGTGGGGCCAGATCGAACACCACTCATCCTATGTGCTTTTCTCAGAACTTTTGCAATTCACGCGCAGGGTGCAGGAGTGGGAGCGGGAGGCGTGTGCGAAGGTATGTGAGGAATTGGGGGGCGAGTACGACGATCAAGAAATTTACGCTGGTTGGTGCGCCGACAAAATCCGAGCAAGGGGGCAGGAATGACACGCAACAAGCTAGAAAAGATGG
>Ga0208161_1001578_pt1 | contig 12085 bp, 17 predicted proteins | sample CB_VirMetaG_3_FD_184538 | JGI IMG/M metagenome (GOLD analysis project Ga0208161, IMG submission 184538) | Freshwater to marine saline gradient viral communities from Chesapeake Bay - CB_1508_1S Viral MetaG (SPAdes) (version 4) | ecosystem: Environmental > Aquatic > Marine > Coastal | place: USA... | reverse complement strand
GGTTGTGTGTCTAATCTAAATGTACCAAGTTTCCAACTTTGAGAAGCACCTGTATTGGCAATTTTTAAAGACATTGCTCGTGCTCTTGCACGAGTGTCTACTTTATCAGTAGAACTTGTTATTGTAAAGGGTCCAAGTGAAGAACTAACATAGTTATCACTAGGATAATTACGTAATTGTAAAGTTACTTGCGTATTACCTAATTGAGATAAAAAGTCAGGTATAAATCTTCTTATTTTCATAATGTATTCACCATCACCTTGGAAAGTTGCAATACCTGTTTGTTGTCCTTGTGCTGATCTTGTTTGAGTAATATCAAAATCTCCAGATTCAATATTAGATGTAATTGAATTTGTCCCTGTAGCTAAAACTTCATCAGTCCCTGTTTCATGTTCAAAGTATATGGTGCTGCCATCAGTATTACCCACAACATCAAATGATGCATCATCAGATATATTATATTGTGTAGCATGAGGTAAACCAAATACGGAAGAGTCTACCCAAGTAGTTCTAGCTAAACTTCCAGTAGTCCAAATTGGTCTTTGTGGACTTGATTCAATATAGTTATAAGTAACGCATCTATCTACTACTTCAGAACCTGAAGAACAATAGAACCAAGTTATTTCTCCAAACAAATTATTTAAACCTGCATTAATTAATTGTGAAGCTGTAGTATTTAGATCGTTATAAACATAATCTTCTACTAAACAAGTCATTGATTCTAGATTACCAGAATATTTAAAGAATCCATTTTCAGACATCCAATAAGCAGCACCATCTACTTCTATTGCCGCACTTTCACCAATCAGTCCACAGTTTGTCCCTACTTGTGCAAAACCAAATGTAAAAGGTGCACCAATAAAACGCATAGTAAATAAAGATGTATCACTCCAAATATATATTGCATCCCTACCTCTAACGGCTCCCACAATTCTAGAACCATCTGATAGTCTTTGTGTACCTGCAGTATTAACTGAAGTTGGTGCATACTCATTTATATTTTCTTGATCTGAAAATCTTATAAACATTAAATCTTGTGTAGTTGGGTCACCAATAGTTGTTTCAGTTCCAAAAAATACTAAGTGTCTATCAGGAGTTGACACTAACATATCTCTTGATGCTGTTGGTGCACCCGATATAATTGTTGCTCTTGTAGCAGTTGCTGCAGAAGGTTCAGAATCCCACTCAAAACAAGCACCATCATGAATTAATGCAATCACTTTTGAACCAAAGTTATCAATGGACCATTCACCTGGATCAACTACAAAATCTCCAGATGCAGCTTCACCCCATGCAACATAGTCTGATGAGTTTGTAACAGTTGCACCGCTAGAGTGTCCTGATCTTGTAGAGTTTCTAACAGCTCTTGTAATTCCTGTTAAATCATTTCCAGTGATACCTGTGTATGAAATTTCTTCGCTACCAACTTGAATATAATTTGTCCCCGCACTAGGAAATCCTGTAGTGTCGGTTAAAGTAATAGAAGTTCCAGAACCGCCAGTACCAAATGCATCATCTAATAATGCTCCATTTAAAGTTGTAGTTCTAGGGTTAGCGGCTGTTCCTCCATATTGTCCAAGTCCCCAACCATAACCAGGTAATTGTTGAGCAGGACCTACTGTGTAATAAGCTTGTGATCTAATTCCTCCAGATAAAGTTGCTCCAGCACCAGTTTCAGCAGTTGGCATTGTAATAGTAATGGTTAATGCTGTAGGAGCAGAAGCAACCATAAATTTTTTATCATCAAAATCAGTTGCGGTATAATTTGATCCAGTTATTGTAGTGAAGTTATCTAAAAGAACAATATCTCCTTGATTCATTCCATGGGGTGTTGCATATGTAATTGTAACAGTTGTAGAACCATTTGTAGTTGAGAAAGCATTGGTTAAAGTTAAAGTCTGTCTAATTGGGTGAATGTCGTAAAAAACACCTCCTGTATAAACATATAAAATTCTGTTAGTTCCTATTATAGAAAATTTAATACCCGATCTATTAACGACATGATGCATGGCTCTTGCTGCACCCGTTAGTTTACTCTCACCTAACTGTGCCCAGCCACCTATTTTTTCAGGTGTACCATATCTAAAACGTACATTATCACCACCTACCCATTGTCCTTCAGCTGTAGTTTCAGTGATCTGTTTGTTAAATCCTGGTTGAAAACCTATTTTTTGTAACATTTAATTTCCTTATTATTAATACTTAGGCAGTATTATATTCCAATCCAATTCAGATATCAAATCTTTCAATTCTAATGTTTTAATATTATTTTGAGCAATATATTGAAAAATTTCAGTTGAGTCTATTATAACCCAATTATAATCATCTTGAAAGACTATTTTATCTGCTTTACTTTTGGTGCTTCCTTTTTTTTGACCTTGTCCAGAGGGTGTTTTAATCATAGGCCTAACATCATATTTAAGATGCTCATTTAGTCTGTTTTTTAAAACTCCAGATATATTCCATAATTGATGTTTTTCTTTTCGAGTTGGGTATATTATATCATCTAAATATTTTGAAAATTCTTCCAACATTATTGACTTTTTATGCATGTATTATATATGTTTATAAAACATTTCATAATCTTTCTTATATATTATTTCTACAGCTTTTTTAATACTTTTGTTTATATTTATTTTTGGACAATAATCATAATAAACTTTCCATGTAGCAATTTTTTCATCAACAATTAAGTCTATTTTAAAATTTTTAAATATAAAATTAGTAAAATCTTCTTTAAAATTATCTTCGTATCTCCAAATTAAACAATCTTTAGAAATAAATTCGTGCTGTGGTCTAAACCAATTTATAGAATAAGAATATCTCTCTTGTTGAAATTTGATATATTCTATTACATTATTTACAGTATTTAATTTAAATTTATGTTTATTTCTATTGGTGTCCATATCTACAGAAGTTGCACTAACAAAACGACTTAAAGGATTTCTAACAATAGTAAATTTTTTGTTATTATTATAAATGTTAAAATTTTGTAAAAGATCGTGATGTAAGTGTCTTTGATTTATTCCTTTAACAAAACTAAATTCATCGCAAGACAAAAACTCAAATCCATTTCTCATAAATAAATTTGTAATATATCTACCTCCTGTTCTTGGTATATGAACAAAAAATATTTTGTTTTTATTTTTTTTTAATAACATTATTTAATAAACTTTATGTTCCCACTTACTACTAATCTTTTTTTATCAAAATTTGGTAATGCTGAATGTGGTATTGCACCATTAAATATTATGCACCTACCTTTTTTTGGTTTAACTCTCATTGTGTCAGTGCAGAAATTTGGATAACCAGGATTATAAAACATGGTTTCTGAGGATTGCTTTGAACAATCTACATATAATACAAAAGAATATAAATAAGGGTCATGTATATGACAATCGTGAAAATTTCCAGGTTTATCATATTTCTGAACCCACGCATCTCTAAACTCATATCTTGAATAATTTAAATCTTTGATAATTCTATATATGTAATTTTCTATTTCGTTAATTGTTTTTTGTATAAGTTCTTCTTGTTTTTCTTTTGAATAAAAAGAATTTTTTTGAAAATCATGCTCTTTTAATTTAATAGATTTTACATAAGTAATAAATTCTTTAGATAAATTTAAAGTTTCATCATACAAAGAAAATACAAAATTAAATTTTTTCATAATCCAAATGATATACCAGCTCTTGCAGTTATAGGTTCTACTTTATGTAATGTATTTTTTGGTATTTTAATCAAATCTCCAGGTTCTAATATATATTCTTTATCTACTATCCATTTTGTTTTACCAATCATTTGCCAAAATATAACATCTACATCATCTTGATGTTTTGGAAAAGCATCTCCATCAAATAAAAAATTTATATATAAATGAGTTCCTTTTGCATTGAGTTTTTTTCTTACTTTATCAACTTTATCTATTTCATATGCTCTATGTGATACAAAAAAACCTCTATTATTTGATTTTATTAAATCTCCATTTTTTATTGAATTATTTAAATTATCAATAACATCTTTCCAAGATGGAATATCTAATTCAAATTTTTTTATATGTTCTATATTTTGTTTATGTTGTTTTTTAGTTCCCATCTTAATTTTGCAATTTTTAAACTAAATTCTTCATTTATTTCAATTAATTTACGATTTAATAATTCATGTTTTTCTATTTGTATTTTTAAATCTCTATTCATTAATACTTCTGATTTCTTAACCATTTTTTCTTCTTCTAGTCTTAGTTTAAGTTCTTCAATTTCTTTTTTTAATTTTTGTATTTCTTCATTCATGTTTAGCCCTATCTTTATAAAAATCTGGTAGTCCTAAATGAAATCTACCATCATATTTATTTTGTTTTGCACCTTTAGTTTTTATGTTGTTGTAATGTAAAAAAACTTGCCCACATTGTTTTCCTTTTAATTTATCTCTCCAATGAAATAATAAATTACCTCTATAAATCAACATATCTCCAGGTTTTAAATTAATTTTAACTTTATTTTTATTTTTTGTCTCTATAAAAAATGACCATAGATAACCACCTAAATTTAAAGTTGTTGATATTTCACAACTAAATCTATCTTTATGTTTTTTTAAAATATCTCCTTTTTTATAAAGTCTTGAATAAGAATATGTTTCATACAATTTTATTTTAGATATTTTTTCTACTTGTTTCTTGATATTTGTAAGTAAAACTTCCATAGCAATATCTCCATAAATAGAAAAAGTATTATCGCTTTGATGATCGTTCCAAATACCATGTGCAGTTTCATGGGGTGCTATATATCCTGTTTTAAATAATGTTTTAGATACTTGGCATTTCATAATTAAATATTGATATAAAAATTCTGCAACATTAGAGTCTAATGCTTTTCTAACAACTTCAAAACAATCTTTGTTAAATTTGTAATTCATTTCAAAATATCTTTTGATATTGCTTGTAAATTAAAATGTATAAATCTAAAAGTTTCTATACCATGATCTATATCAAATTCGTGTGGTAAATAAGATGGAAATATAATTAGTGAACCAGGTTTTACTTTAAAGTTTATCATATCTATAGAAACATCTAATTCATTAATATTTTTTCTTGGTAATTGAATCATATCTTTTCTTGTTCTTGGGTCGTGAAAAATAGGAAAAGGAGTTTTATCACTTGCTTTTAGAAAATAAAAACCTGATAAATGACTATCAAAATGAACATGAGTATTATGATGTCCTCCACCTTTATCAGCGAATTGTTGTACCCATAATTCTTTGAAAAATAATAAATGATTTTTTAAATCGTAGCCTTGTGAATCTAAAATTGCTACAGATAACTCTCCTATATAACTTCTAAAATTTTCAAAAGATTTGTCATCAATTAAACTTTTAGAATGATAACTTAAACCATGATCTCCTATTTTGTTACCAAGATTTTTATCTCTATCTTTTAATAGTTTTGTGTTTTCTTTTTTTGCTTTTAAAATCAAATTATCACTAATTTTATTTAAAGATTTAACAAACCTATCGTTAAAAGATGAATATATTGGTGTTGAAAAATGTAATTCTGCTTTCATATTTTAATTAAAAAACAATTATTATATATAAAAAGTTGATTGATATTTTTATAATGTTTTAATACTTTTTTTAAAGGTTCTATAACTTGTATTGTGGCTTCTGCATCATGCCCTATTAATAAACCACCTTTTTTAATTTTAGAATAATAAGCCATAATTTCTTTATAGGTTTGTTGCTCTGACAATGTTGAATCAAAAAATATAAAATCTAAACTTTTATCTTTAAATTTTTTTACAGCTTTTAAAGTATCTTCTTCTATTATTACAGATTTATTTTTTGAACCAGAATATTTTATATTATGTAGTGCCAATAGTTTATGATATTGACTTTTCTTTTCATCAACAGAATATTGTGGTTTTCCATCTGGTATATATTTTAAATAATCATCATAAGGTTTCCAATGATCTATTCCATAAAGTTTTTTTATATTGCAATTGTGCATGATAGTTAAAAAACTATCTGCCATACAAACACCCAACTCTAACCCAACTAAATTTTTTCCTAAAGTATTAATAGCTAGTATCAAGGGAGATACATCTGCTTTAGTAAAATCTTTATAAGTGTATGGCTCGTTATATATCATTTAAAAGGATAACCACAGTTCCACATTACTAAAGAATATCTTGTTCCTTTTGTAATAGGTTTAACTCTATGCCATATAAAACTAGGAAAAACAACTATTGAACCTCTTGGCATAATTTCTTTGCATATTATTTTTGTTTTTTTTTTACTATTAGGTGGTTCATTTCTTAAATCAAATTCTAAATTACCACCTTTGTAATCTTTTGCATCTGATAATGAAACAGTAACAGATAATTTTCTTATTTTACCATGCAAATCTTTATTATCTGGTCTATCATAGGGTTGATTCCAACTATCACAATGCCAATCATAAAATTGATTTAATTTATATTTTGTAAATTGTGCAGATTCAGAAAAATCCCAATCAAAATTCCAACCAGAATTTTTATTAGCTATCATAACATATGGTTGAATAAGTTTATAAATCCAATGTAAATCTAACCATACAATATTAGAATTTCTTTTTTTCTTTAAATCTTTTATTTCTTTATTATTAAGTTTTTGTTTTTGTGAAAGATTACCAATTAAACCTAAGTCTTCTTTTTGTTTCAAAGCCACATTAATAATATCATCACATTGTTGATTACTTAATGCAGATTTGAAATACCAATAATGATATTTTAAATTCATACTTTTTATTTCTTATATACTTTTTCTTTCTTATATACTTTTTAAAATAAAAGTCTAGTTTTAACCATTCCAATCATCAGGTGGTTGCCAATCATAATTTTCATCTAAAGTCCAACCATCATGTGGTTGTGGTTTTATAAAAATATCTTCACTTGCATTATACGTGTAATCTATACCAGCAAATTGTTTTCTAAAACTACCACTATACGAAGTTTGTTTCCAAACACCACCTTTGAAAAAAGTTCTGCACCATAGTTCTCCATCTGGGTGCATATCATTTTCTCCTAAATCTCCATCAGTTGTATATAAATCGTTACTTACAACAACAACTCTTTTAACTACATTATTTTCATCTAGTTCTGCAAAATGTGCCATTATATTGTTAAAACTCCTGATACTGTAAATGTTGCTATTTGATCTCCTGTACCTGGTTCAGTTGTGATAGTATTTGTACCTGGACTCACAGAAAATATAGCATCTCCAGGTGCTCTTAAAACCACTAAACCAGAACCACCAGAGCCACCAGGATATGCACCAGAACCCCCTCCTCCTCCTGAGCCTGTATTTACAGTTCCAGAGGTAGTTGCAGAGCCACCAGGACTTCCATTACCACCCCCTCCTGAACCACCTGAGCCACCAGAAGATACACCTCTTGCACCTCCTCCTGCACCACCAGCTCTTGTTACTGATGAGCCTGTGATTGAACTTGCAGTACCATTTCCACCATTTCCAGCATTTGTACTTGGTGTTGGTGGTGCGGCTGAACCTATACCTCCTCCGCCGCCACCGACACCAGATGATGGGCCTGGATTAGCAGAGTTATTAGCTGGTGCACCATTGTTACCTTCGGGTGGGCTATAACTACCTTGATTCCCTGAACCGCCTGTTCTTTGAGGAAAACATGGTGCTCTTAAAGAGCCTCCCCCACCAGAGCCTCCATTTGTTCCTGGGTCAGCATTTGCACCAATGCCAGCACCGCCGCCTGTTGATTCAAAAGATGAACTTAAAGCTAAAATTGTATCACTTCCTTTAGCACTATTGGAAGCACCAGCACCTACTGTAATTGGTGTGTCTCCTGATTCGAAAGTTAATTTTGTTCCACCTGGAAAAGAAGTACGATAGCCTCCAGCACCGCCACCACCATTTGCACCGCCTCCACCTCCAGCGATGATTAAATAATCAAAATCTACAGGAGGATTAGCACCACCCTGTTGTAATCCAAAACCTCTACCTGAAGCACCACCTCTTGTTCCTAGTAATGGCATTTTAAAAACCTCATATTAAGCAAATTGTGTTAAACTAGCTAAAACTGTAAATGTTGCTGAACCTGTTTTTATTATTGTATATGAATAAACATCAAGAGAATTAATATTACCTGCTGTTGGTGCAGTTCCACCTTGCCACTCTGGTGTAACACTTGATCCATCAACTTGTACTGCTGAGTTATAATAAGCAGTTCCACCTTGTGAAACAATATGTGCAATTGTTAAAGATTCTCCTGTGTCCATAATTGAATCTAATGAATTAGAGCCATCTCCTCTAATATTTAATGTCCAGTTTCCTGATGCGTCTGTTGTAAAGTTCCAAACAGCTTGTGTTAAAACATCATAGTTTACAGTTCCAGTAGCAGCTGTTGCTTCAGTTGTAACTTTTTCAGCAGTTTGTTGAATTTTACCTGCACCTAAAACAACTCTTCCAATTCCTTTTGGAGTTATATTTAAATCTACATTACTATCAGTACCTGTTGCAGATAAACTAGGACCATTGCCTGTTGCAGCGTTAGTAACTGATAATTCATTTACTGCAGAAGCTGTTGTAGAAAATTTAATTTGTTCATTAGTATTTTCGTCTCCAATAAAATTAGTATTATCGATTAAAATATTATTACCATTAGCATCTAAGTTACCACCTAATTGAGGTGTAGCATCATCTACAACACTAGGTATACCTGTATCAATAGCGGCAATGTCTGGATTAGTTCCATCATTAGCTGTTGCAAAAATTAATTTATCACCTTTATTTGTTGCTGAAAAAGTAAAAGTAGTTCCTGAACCTGTGGCGTATTTAAACTGAACTGTGAAAGCACCAATTGTAGAATTTCTTAAAAAATAAAAAGTTTGAACATCATTTGGAATAGTTACTATTTGATTTCCAGTAATTGTACCTGTGAACTCAATCATTCTATGTGCAGCATTTGCACCAGTAGCTCCATCAGAAATAGTTAAGGCTGTTGTTTGTGCTCCACCAGCAATTGATTGCTGAGTAAATCCACCTAAAATTTGTTCAATAAGTTCTAAATTTGTATTAGTTTTTGTTCCCCAAGTTCCAGCGTTTTCACCAGTTGCTTGAAGCTCAATACCTAAATTAGTATAAGTTGATGCCATAATTTTTTCTCCTATGCAGCGTCAGTATATATTGTATTTGATCCTGTTGCAATATCTGTATACGATGAATTTGAACCAGTGTCAACAGGTTCAAACGCTTGTATTCCGAACCCATTTGATGTTCCAAAAATAGCCACTGAAGCAGTGCTTTGTTGTCCTATAGGACTAGCAATAGTATTAATTACATTTGTTATAGAGCCTACATTAATTGTAGCAGATACTCCAGATATACCCATTACATCTGCAGGGTTTAATATTCCTGTAGAACCAGTCATTGATTGACCTATTAGATCAACTATAGGGTTTGTAGAAATTTCTAGAGAACCTTCAAATACTGTTGCACTAACTCCAGATATACCCATTACATCCGCAGGATTTAATGTACCTGTAGATGTAGTTGCAGATTGTCCGGTTATACCTATTACATCAGCAGGAGATAAAGCACCAACAGATGTAGTTGCTTCTTGACCAGTAAGTGTTGAAGTAAAATCAGATTTTGCAATAACAGAACCAACATTTGAATTTAAAGAAATTCCTGTTACTCCCATCACATCAGCAGGAGATAAAGAACCAACAGCTGATGTTGCAGATTGTCCTGTTAAAACTGGAGCAGGATCAAAAGAATCTCCCCAAGGTTCTACACCCCAGTAATCTCTTCCCCAACCTTGTTCATTATATGGAGTTACATTTCCAACATTTGTTGTTGCAGATACACCAGTGATAGATACAGTAAAAGAACTATCTCCCCAATCTTCAAAACCCCAAGTATCTCTTCCCCATCCTTGTTCAGGATAAGCTGTAAGTTGTCCTACGGAAGTTGTTGAAGATACACCGTTTAATTGAGTTGATATAACATCATCTGCCCACTCGTTGGACCCCCAAGTATTATTACCCCAGGTTGATGCCATAAGGAACTACCTCCTTATGCTATTCGTACAATCGCGTTACTTGCGTCTGCTGTTGGAAATTGAATTGTAAAAGTTCCAGTCGTTACAGTTTTGTCAGCACCAAATGCAATTGCACAAACTGCTTTATTAGATTTTGATGAGTTATAAATTAAGCAACCATTTGCAGTAAATGAAGCAGATGTCCAAGAAATATCGTTGAAGTCACAAACTGCTGTAGAAGAATCTAAAACAGGAGTTGTACTTGTTAAGTCTTGACCACCAGCTGAATAAGCAGAGCCAGCGTCATTTGTAATTTCGTTTGTAGCTGCATAAGCAGTTGTTGCAGCTCCTAAAGTTGCTGAACTAGTGTAAAGAGCAAGTTTAAATGTATCACCTGTTGATGAGGTGAAGTTATGTGTTGCAACTAAAATTTCTTGTTTGAAACTGTTACAAATTGCCGAACTAATTGCCATAATAATTTATCTCCTATTTTATGGTGACGGTGAAGGGATTGGAATACGTACAGTACCATCTGTGTAATCGTCTCTTTTACGTCTACCAAGTTGCTCTCCAGCAAACTTTTGTACTTCCTGTGTATACTTATTTTCGTATAATGTCAACATATCCATTGGACCTTTTAAATATCCATATGCCTCTACTAAACAGGCATATAATAAACCATTAGGAAAGTATTGACTTATGTAAGTTGTAGTATTTCCACTAGATAATCCGTCTGGAATAGCTTCATAATGTATCTTAAATTTATATGTAGTATCCGGTGCTGGAGCTAAAAATAGTCTTCCTGAAGTGGTGTCTGTTACCCCAGTTGCTCCACCAAACATAGCATAATATTTTGGCATACCAGTTGATGTCTCTGCTGGAATATATTCTTGTAAATAAGTTTCATCTTTCTTTTCTAACCAAGTATTACTCCCTGTTGCTGCAGAAGTTGAATCATAAACTTGTACACCTTTTACAAATAAAGTTTTAGCTGGAACGTTTATAGTTGTTTGACCAGTAACTAAATTACCAATTGATTGTTTTTTGTATGCATCAATAGGTACATCTCTTAAAATTCTAAACTCTGCATTTTCAATAATTTCATCTGTAACAGTAGAAGTTAAAACATTACTATCTACTTCAGTATAGTTTTGAATTGCAGTTGTTAATGTTGTATACGTAAATCCAGTCATTATTTAACTGCCTCCTGACATTTTAAACAACGATGTTTATATTTAGGATGTTCATCACAATGATTTGGTTTTTCGTATAAAACTAAATGAGGATCCATTTCCTCTTTGTGAAACCAACTTTTTATTAAATTTAAAATGTGTTTTATCATGGTGTTATTGTTACAGGTCCAACCGAACATCCGTAACCTCCTCCGTTTATATTTCCAGTTGTAGCAGTATCTGTATTAACTGTAAAATAAAAAAAATTAGTAGCTAAATAATCAGTAGATGCATCTCTTGCACCGCTTATATATTGTCCTGTTCTAATTGTATATCCTGAAGCATTTGCAATATTTGCTCCTGTAATTCCATCAAAGTCATTTGGATTTGCATAATCTCCTGAAATGGTTGAAGGTCCTCTAAATACATAAACTGTTGAATCAGTTAAACCATGACCGGGAGCATAAACATTTATAATTGATGAGCCAGCTTGATAAGTTGTAAATGGATTTTCTGGTAACATGACCGTGGTGCTTGGTTCTGTTCTTGCTATTCGTACTTGTTGTAACGCTATTCCATCTGCTCCGTGTGGTTTAGGTTCTAATTGTGGTTGCTTAGGCTCGAACTCAGAAACATGGACCAAGGAACCATTCCATTCTTTAACCATTTCTTGATATGGAAATTGCATTCCAGATCTATCTGAAATTGCTTTTGCGTATTTACCTGTTGCAAATTTTGACATTAAATTCCTGGGTAATAAACTTTAGGTGTTATATATGTACTTGAAGCTGATCCATCTTCTTGTAATGCTCTTTGGAATTCATCTTCATATACAAGTTTCATAGGTTGCATTAATTGTGGATTAATCTTCATA
>Ga0208161_1001575_pt1 | contig 12097 bp, 7 predicted proteins | sample CB_VirMetaG_3_FD_184538 | JGI IMG/M metagenome (GOLD analysis project Ga0208161, IMG submission 184538) | Freshwater to marine saline gradient viral communities from Chesapeake Bay - CB_1508_1S Viral MetaG (SPAdes) (version 4) | ecosystem: Environmental > Aquatic > Marine > Coastal | place: USA... | reverse complement strand
TAAAGAGAATGATATCATTCTTTGTGTAGGTTCTAACGGTGGTACACAGACTGTAGATATCTTAGTGATATCTTCTGCTTCTGGTGCTGCTACTGTTACAGTAGTAAACGGATCATAATAGAATGGGGGGTTAATACCCCCCTTCTTACATAGGAGATATTATGGCAATAGCAGCAGCAATAAGAACAGCAGCAACAGCAGCTAAAAATTTAGTTAAAAAAAAGAAATTAAAAGAAGGTTTAAAAAAAGCAGTTAATGTAACTACTGAAAAAACTAGTGCATTAAAATCTAAAGCTCGTGAAGCAGCAACTAAAGTTAAACCAACAGTAGAAAAAGCTAAAGAAAAAATTAAACCAGCTGTAGATAAAACAAAAGAAGTAGCTGGTAATGTTGGAACTAAAATGAAAGAAGCAGCTAGAACTGCTAGTGTTAAAGTTCGTAGAAAAATGGGTCCTGAAGGTAGAGCTACAGCAAAAAGAGTAGGTGATGCTGCTAAGATTGCAGTAGGTGGAACAGTAGGTGGTACTTTAGGTATGGCAACTGCTCCAACAGCTATGGGTGGTATTTTAGGTGCTGGAGTAGGTGCTACACTTGCTAAAGATAAAAAACTTAAAGGTGCAGCAATAGGTGGTGCTGCTGGTGCAGCATTAGGATTAGCCGCTACAGCTGGTCTTGCTTCATCTATGTTAAAATCATCTACACCAAAAGAATCACAGTTTGAATCAGGAAGATTACCTGATGGTAGATATTCTACAAAGTTACAAGATCCTAGTAAAAATAATGTTATTACTGGTAAGTATCTTTCAGATAAAGAAATAGCTGATGTTAAAACTCAATTAGCTATTTTAGATTCTATTGTTACTTCTGATGATCCAAAAGCACAAAGACAACAATTTATTTCTACTGTTGCTTACTTATCACAAAAATACAAAATTACAGCTATAACTGGAAAGAATTTATCTATCCAAATACCTTATGCAGATCAGGTTATGATTCCTAAAAATTATAGTCAAGCTAAGTAATGGCAGTAACAAAAGTAGATATAGCAAGTAGAGCATTAGTTATGATAGGAGCTAATCCTATTTCATCATTTACAGATGATAATACAGAAGCTCTTACAGTTAATAATATTTACGAAGAAATAGTAGAAGCTACTTTAACAAGAGCAAGATGGAGATTTGCAACTGGACAACAACAGTTATCTTTATTAACAGCTGCTCCTACAGGTAGATTTGAGTATGCATATCAAATGCCTACTAGTCCTCAAGTATTACAAATATTAGCAGTTACATGTAATGATGCTCTATTACAATATTCTAGATACGAAGATAAAATCTATTTAAATGGTTATGGATCATCTAGCACAGTAATAATGGATTACTTATTTAGACAAGACGAATCAAAGTTTCCACCATACTTTAGACATGCATTAGTTTATAAATTAGCCAGTGCTTTTGGTGGGGCATTGGCAAGAGATGCAGCAATCATTAGAGAGTATGACCAACTAGGTGAAAGACAAATTCTAATAGCTAAAAACACAGATGCACAAGAAACTACAACTAAAAGGCTTTCAACTGATAGGTTTATTACTGAAAGAAGGAGCAGTCGTAGTGGACTTGTTGTATCTTAATGCCCAGAAAAGTCAGACAAGTTTTTACAAACTTCTCAGCTGGTGAACTCAATCCTTTACTAAACGCCAGAACAGACGCTAAAGCATACTTTGAAGGTGCTAAACAGTGTCGTAATTGGTTTCTTCTAGACGAAGGTGGTCTAATGCGTAGACCAGCAACACAATATACAGCAACACTTCCAGCAGCTGCAAGATTAGCACCTTTTATATTTTCTAATGATGAAATAGCTATCTTTGCTTTATCTAATGGAAGATTAGATGTTTATGATTCTGACGGAGCTGTTATCCAATCTAATATTACAGCAAATGTAAACTGGACTAGCTCTCAAATATTTGAATTAAACTTAGCCCAATTTGGAGATACAGTTTTTGTAACACATAGAGATAATCCTATTATTCAAATTAAAAGAACTAGTGCTACAACATTTACAGTTACAGCTTTTGTATTTGAATTAGATGAAGATGTAGTAGTATCTGGAGCTTATAAAAGTCATACTCCTTTTTATAAATATGCTGATTCAAGTGTTACATTAACTTTATCTACTTCAGCAACTGGTACTGGAAGAACTATAACTGCATCTACAGGTATATGGACAAGTGGTTATGTAGGTCATTACATTAAAGTAGATGGATCTCAAATAAAAATAACTGCATTTAATTCTGCTACAGAAGTAATAGGAACTGTTATTGAAACAGTATCTGGGGGTACTGGACCTCATGTAGATTGGGAAGAAGAATTAATATCTACAGTTAGAGGTTATCCTCAAGCTGTATCATTCCATGATAATAGACTTTGGTTTGGTGGAGTAAGAGATAAACCTTCTGCTATTATTGCTTCTAAAATAGCTGAATATTTTAATTTTGATTTAGGAACTGGATTAGCTGATGAAGCTATTAATGTAGCTATTGCTTCTGATAGAGTAAACGAAGTAAGACACTTATTTTCTTCTCGTAACTTACAAATTTTTACAGATGGTGGTGAATACTTTGTACCAACACCAGCCGATACTCAGGCAATTACTCCAAGTAATATTACTTTTCTTAGACAAACACCTTATGGTTGTAATAGAGCTGCTCCTGTGCCATTTGACGGAGCTACTTTATTTAGTCAAAAGAATGGTAAAACGATTAGAGAATATGTATTTTCAGATATTGAACAAGCATATAAATCAACTTCTGTTTCTGTTCTATCTTCTCAATTAATAGATAGTCCTAAACAACATTCTATGATTACAGGTAACAATGAAAGACCTGAACAATTTGCTTTTTTTTTAAATAGTGGATCTACTCATTCTGGAAAAATAGCAGTATTTCATAGTATTAGAGATGAAAAAATTGCTGGTTGGACTATGTGGGAAACTAAAAGTGGAGATGAATTTTACTCAATAACAGCTGCTAATGAAAATTTATTTGTATCAACTAAAAGAGTATTACCTTCAGGTACTGTTTATTTATTAGAAAAATTTAGTGATACAGATTCAATTACTGTTGATTGTTCTACAACAACTACTGTATATCAAAAAGGAACACCACTAGTAAATGGAGCAAGTCAAACTGGTAATACAATAAATGTAGACGGATTTACAAATGCTCCACAAATACAAGAAAAATTTACTATTGCTGGAGATTCTACAGAATATACTATTACAGCAGTTACTCAAACTGCATCAGGATATAACCTGACATTAAATCAAAACTTAGCTAGTAGCCCAGCAGATAATGCAGTTATAACTATAGTCAATGGTTTTGTTCATACTGTAAATTCTGTGTATGAACCTACAACTGAAATAAATGCAGTCTATGGAAATGGATCTTTAGGAACATTTATTATAGATGCTAATGATAGAATTACCCTAACTAATGCTCCTTTCCCAAGTGGAGTAAGAGTAGGATTTAACTTTACTCCTATTTTAGAAACTATGCCTATTGACAAAGAAATTGACACAGGACCTTTAACTGGACAGCCAAGAAGAATAAACAAAGCTATTGTTGATATCTCTGGTGGATTAGATATAACTATGAAAGGATCAGATAGATCATCAAAGGAGCTAGTAATACAACAAGTGAACTTTAATATTAATACTGATTTACAAGCTGTTACAGATAAAAAGGAATTTAGTTTTTTAGGTTATAGTACATCACCTACTATTACTATTTCACAAAACGATCCTTTACCTCTTAAAGTATTAGGACTAGCTATGGAGATACAATTCGCATGAGTGCATCACAAGCCTTAATGATTAGTGCTGTTGTTGGTGCTGTTGGTACAGTATCAAGTATTAGAGCGCAACAAGCAGCATTAGCAAGAGAAAATTTTAGATTACAACAAGAAGCTGAAATGGCTAAACTAGCTGCTATTGAAGAAGAAAATGCAAGAACAAGACAATTACAGGAAACAATAGCAAACAACAAAGCATTTGCTTCTATTGCTGGATATTATGATGATTCTCGAAGTTTCTTAAATATAAACAAACAAGCAGAAAAAGAAGCAGTTAAAGATATAGAAACTATTAGATTAATGGGACAGTCGGTTCAAACTAAATACAGTCAAATGGCTTTTGAAAATAAACTTAAAGGACAACAACTAACATTTGGAGGGTATACAAGCGTTATAGCTGGTTTAACAACTGGTTATGGAACAGCTAAATATTATAAAACATAATGGCATTAACTAGAGGAAACAGAGATAAAGTAACTACAGTATCATCTATTCAATCAAGAATGGGTGTTGTTGGAACTTATGACGGAGATGCTATTGCAACAGCAGCGGCTGCTATTGGAGAAAGTTTAGATATTTATTCTCAAAGAATGATTACTATGGAAGAAGAAGGATATAAAGCTGACTTCCAAATAAATACTATTAAGACTATTAATAAATTTGCAAGAGAACATAGATTAGATCCAGAAGGATTTACTAATGCTGCACAATCTTATATTGATGGATTAGTATCAAAAGCACCAGAAAGATTTAAAAATTGGTCTAAACAATATGCAAGTTTAAAGGCTGCACAAGAAGCTGATATTATTTTTAATAACAAATACAATGCAAATCAAATAGATAAAATAAAACAAAATGAAGCTGCAAGTTCTGTAGTTGTAGATGACAATCTTAGAAAAATATATGGAATGGGAGTTAGTGAGTTTGATACTTATTGGCAAACTAGTCTTTTGCCTGAATTAGGTGAAATGAACATATCTTATACAAATCTATACAATAGTTTAGATCCTCAATATAGATCTGGTATGATGTTACCAGAAGAAAAATTAAGAAGTTATAAACTAGCTTTTGAAGGTGCTAGACTTAACTCTAAAATTAAAGACTTATTGTCTGTAGCTGTTGCACAAGATCAAACAGATTATCTCGATCAAAATATTCCTTATGGAACTGGAGATACAAACTTAGAAAAAGCTGTTAAAGAAATTAAAAACAATTTGTTAAAAGAATACATTAATGATCCAAAAGATGAAGATAGTCCTTTTGCAATATTAACAAATTCCTCTACAGGAGAAAGAGAAGATTTAGCAGATAGAGCTTCAGATTTTATTGACAGTTTTGTAAAACAACAAGAAAAATTACAAAATAAAATAGAAACACAACAGCAAGTAAATATTGACGAAAGATACAATCAAGTTAAAGGTGCTATACAAAATTTCCAAGAAGAAGGTAGACCTAATAATTTAAAACAATTAAATCTAATGACAGATCAAATGGGCTTTAGTGATGAACAAAAAGCTGATCTAACAAGAGAATTTAATATAGCTACTGTTATTGAAAACTATGGAAGCAGAAAAACTATAAATTTAGATTCTGATATAGGATCAGCATACAGGTTATTATCAGATGAATTTGGTTACGAAGATATAACTTTAGAAGATGTTAAAGAAAAAATTATTAACTATAAAGTTATAGACTTAATTAACTTTGATTATGTTCCTGAAGAAGGTATGCCTTCTATGAGAACACTAGCAACTATTGATTATGGTTTTGATATAGCAAATGATACAGCTAGTGATGATTTAGTTAAAATATCTCAGTTTGCATCTAATAATGGTGTTATTCCTAGTGAGTTAAATGAATTTATAAACTCAGCTAAAGGATTAAATTATAAAACAGAAGCTGATCGTATGCAATTAGCTGAAATAGCTTATACTGTTAATTACTTAACAACTAGAGCTGGATTTGCAATAGACGGATTAGAATCGGAAATGGTAGGACCATTAATGGATTTACATGATATGATTAGCAAAATGCCTAGAACAGAAAATGATCCTATGGGTATTTCAGAACAATCAGCATTTGAATACTTTTTTTCTAAAATAAACAAAGATTCTTCTGTAAGAGATGAAATAGATCTTAAAATAGATAGTATTTTAGTAGGTGAAGATATTGATATGGATAATATGATTCTTAAAGCTATTAAAGATGAACAGAAAAAACATTTTGGAATCCATAGCAAAACACCTATAGGTATTACTACAGAAAATTATTTAACAGAACCGTTAATAAATTGGGGTCCTCTTAAATGGTTAAAAGTAACTAGTGATGATTTAGTTCAACAAGATATAGATATTGTTAAAGAAGAAATTACACCTTTAATAAGATTGTATTTAAATAATCATTACATTAAACCTGAAGAAGTAAACAAATATAATGTAAAAAAATATTTAGAAGAAGCAATTAAAATGAGTTTTACAACATTAGGTAATAGAGGTTATGGAGTAGAATAATGGCTAATATAGTTAAATATCCAATTTATCAAACTTATGAAAATATGGGAATGAGCAAAGAGGATATAGAATATGATGCAGTAGATACTATTCTTAATAGAATTTATGGTATGAGCGAAAGAGAAAGAAATGATTTAGGGCTAACACAAGATTGGTTAGATTCTAATAATTTATATACCTATATCCGTAATGGTAGAATTAAATTTACTTATGATGAAAGATCAAAAGGTCCAATGCCTAAATACCATATTCATGCTGATATTGATGGTGATGGAGTTTGGAACGCTATACCTAATCCTAGCAATCCTGAAGTGTCTTTTATGCCTCAATCTACTATAAAAAAATATAGACCAGATACTTTGTCAAGAGTAAAAGCAGAAGTATTTGATGATTACTATAATAGCTTTTTAGACAATTTAGACAAAACAACTGGATTAGAAAAAAAGTATGGTTTTGATATTAGAAAAACACCTATGCTTAATAATGCAGTAAGAACTATATTTAATTTTGGAGCAAGTGCTATAGATTATGGTAAAGAGTATTTGGATAATGTAGAGCTGTTTTTTAAAGAAACACCTTTTTTACCAGATGTTAAATTTGACTCAGAATCACTAAGAGATATAGTACAAGAAAGACAACAAGAATCTTTAATATATGAACAAAATAAACAATTATATCAAGACGAATACAAAACAGCTAAATATTCAGGAGTATTTCAAATGAGTAAAGACGGAGCAAGATTACAAACTAATAATATATTTATGGACAATACAGGTAAATGGGAAGGTGGATTCCATAGTATTGTTTACGATCCTAGATTTAGAGGATCATATACCCCTGATATACTAGGTGGTCCAGATGTAAAAACTATGAGTGAAAATTCTAAAATTACTCAAGAGTTATATGATTACATGACAGGAGAAAAAGGAGATCCTACTATTGGTTATGGTTTTTCTATTAATCCAAATACAGATGGTGGAAAAGCTAATATTCAAAGACTTAGAGATTTAGGATATAACCCTGAAAAAATTCTTAGAGGTGAAGAATTTTTATCTATGGAAGATGCTCAAAGAATGTTCATAGAAATATTAGATGAAAAGTTCCAATTAGTGCAAAACATTATTGGAGAAAGATTAGATGATAATAGAAATACATTCTTAGCAGCTGCATTAACAGATATGGCATATATCAGTAGTAAATTTATAGGAGATAGATTCCAAAAAGCATTAAAGAATTATATGGAAACAGGAGATCAAAAATACTTAGGATCATTTGAACCTTATGGAGAAGGAACAGGAGCAGTTAGAGGATCTGAACTAGATCAATATGAACCTACTATTGGTCAAGAATTATATAATGACGGAATGGCTAACAAAGAAAAAGGATTAGGTGGAATCTACAAAAGATTTAATAATAACTGGCAGTTAATATCTGCATGGGCTAATGGTCAAAGTACACAATTCCCACAGTTAAGATATGAAGATGCACCTGATGTTATTAAATAATGGGAGATGTTTTTGTTAATACAGGTAAGGCTTATTCTTCAACCCTAGATATTACTCCTCGTACTAACTATCAATTTACAGATTTATTAGCTGATTTTAAAAATGTAGGACAAGGATTTCTAGATGAAAATCTTATTGCTATTGGAATTAAATCTGCTGTTGATTATATGTTTAATACAAACAGGCAACAGTTTGAAGTAGATGATGAATACGATATTTTTGCAGATCCTCAATTTATTGGATATGAAAATTTAATTGGTAATTTTATTCAAGCTAAAAATCAAACACATGCAACTAAGTTATTTAATGATTTCAAAGAAAATCTAAAAAAAGGATATGGATCACCAGCCTACATTATGGGTAGAGTGTTAGGTGGTTTTACAGATCCTACTAGTTTATTTATGTTTACTAAAGCTGGTCAGTTTTTAATGACTGGAAGTCGTTTAGCTAGAGCTGGAAAAGTAGGTGGAGTTGTAGCAGCAGAAGAACAAGTTAAAAGATTGTTTGATGATAAAAGAACCACAGGAGAATCAGCTTTGATTACTGCTGGTGGATTTATTATTCCTAGTTTGTTTCCTACCATTAAAGGAAAAAATGCAGCTAAAAATTTTGATAAAAGTGCATCTATGTTAGATGATGCAGATGATGTAGCTATGAGTGGTAGTGCTGGTGCGGCTCAAAACAAAAGAGCTAAGATGATGACAGATGAAGATTATGCTGAATTTAATAAAATTAAATCTACAGGATTAGGTGTATTTGGAGAAAAAGGACCTTGGAATCCTGTTTTTAGAGTTTTAAACAATGGTATCTCAGCATCTCAAGAATATATAGAAAAAGTATTAGAAATCCCATTATTGCAAAACAAAAACTTTAAAAGAGGAATTACAGAACAAAGTATTGAAAGAAAAGTAAAGTCTAAATATTACATTATTTACCAAGCTGAACAAGCCATTGATAATCTTTATAATGATTATTTAAAATCTATGGGAGTTAAAAATCAAAACTGGGGTGAAAGATTAATAGGCATAAAAGTAAATAGAGGTAAAAACGTACTATCTCCTAGTGAATTTAGAAAAGAAATATTCTTAGCTAAAATGAATTTACCTAATAAAAATATACCTCAGGCTAAACAAGCTGCTATAGAAGTTGATAAATTTGTTTATAAAAAACTAGGTCAAGAATATATTGACGTTGGTGTGCCTTTAAACTGGCATAGAGCTTACTTAGAAAAAGCAAATAAAATTACAGCTAGTCTTAGAGAAAAATTTGCAACAAGAGGACTAACTGTTAAAGGTCAAGAAGCATTAGCTAAATGGGAAAAAATAACTGCAAGACTAGAAAGCAGAATTAAGATGTTTGAAAGTGGTGAAGGGCTTAGAAAAAATTATGTCAATATCGTTTGGAAACGAGATATGATTGAAGCTAACTGGGAAGAATTTAGTGATTTATTAAGAGAAACAATTAAAAAAAGATACCCTGAAATAAAAGGTGAAGAACTAGCAAAAATAGTTGCATCATTTAGAAAATATCAACCAGTTATAGCTTATGATAAAATTGATGATTTATTACTTAAAGGAGAATTAAATCCAGAAAAGATTGAAAAGATATCTAGTAGATTCTTTGCAAGAGATTTAGATATTAACTTAGAAGATTTTGTTAATGCTGGATATATTGAAACAGACATACAAACTTTACAAAAATTATATTTTAATCAAGTTGTTCCAGATATTGAAATAACTAAGGTGTTTGGAGATCCTTTAGGATTAGGTACACAATGGAAACCAGACGGAAAATATACTGTAGGAATACAACAAATAGCTGATGAATATGATGAACTTATAGCAGCTGCACCAACAATTAAACAAAAGAATAATTTAGCTAAAAGAAAAGATGAAATATTAGCTGATTTAGATGCTTCTATTCATTTAATTAGAGGTACTTATGGTTTAGCTGATGATCCTAATAGAGCTATTAGTAGAGGTATTAGAATGATGAAATTATATAATTCTCTTAGTATGCTAACAGGAATAGCTCAAGTAGTTGATACTGCTAGATTAGTTATGATTAATGGTGTTGGTAAAACATTTAGAACATCATGGGAATTATACACTTCTAACATGGGTAAACAGATATTTAATATGTCTAAAAGATCTGCTCAATTAGGTGGTGAAGCTATGGATCTATGGAATAGTTCTCGTGCTATGAGTATGTATGATGTTGGAGATGCTTTTGGAGTTTATAATAAATTTGAAAGAGGATTAAGTTCGGTTGGTAATCTATATTTTACATTCTTAAATTTATCTAACCCTTGGAATACAGCTGTTAAATCTATGGCTAGTTTCTTTAATGGAACTAGAATATTTGAGTCTGTAGAAAAATTAGCAGCTGGAAGTATTAGCAAAGTAGATAGAGCTAGATTATTAAGTTTAGGTATTGATGATGCTATGGCTAAAAGAATACTAAAACAATATCAACAACATGGTGTTGGAAAAGGTGGTAAAACTAAATGGACTGAATTAGGAGATGATTATAAATATTTAAGAGTAGCTAATTCTGATGAATGGACTGATGAGGTTGCAAAAGAAGCCTATAACAATGCAATAGGTAAACAAGTAAATATTGACATTGTTACACCAAGTAAAGGTGATGTGCCTTTATGGGCTAATACTGAAGTAGGTGGAATGATAGCTCAGTTTAAAAAGTTTGGTATGGCATCAACACAAAGAATGTTAATGCGTGGATTACAAGAAAAAGATATGAATCAATTACAAGGGATATTACTATTATTAGCTGCTGGAGCAGCTGTAGATGCCTTTAGACAAAGAGCCTTTGATAGAGATTATAGTAAAAAACCATTCGGTCAAAAAATTGTAGACGCATTTGACAGATCAGGTATAGGTGGAATATACTCAGATGTTAATAATGCTATTGAAAGATTAGGTAATAATCAGATAGGATTAAGACCATTACTAGGAGCAAAAAAACCATATGGCACTTATAGAGATTTCTTTAATAATCCTGTGCCTGATATACTAGGTCCAACAGCTAGTCAAATAGCTAATATTGCTGATATTGCTTGGACTTGGGGTACAGGTAAATACAATCATCACACTGCTCGTAATGTGCGTAGACTATTACCATTCCAAAATGTATGGTTTTTAGATTCTATCTTTGATAAAATGGAGAAAGACGTACTAAGATAATGAGTATAACAATATCAGACACCAGCCCTAGAGTACAATATACAGCTACATCTGGTCAAACAACTTTTTCTGTTCCTTTCGAGTTTTTTGATGATGATGATATAGTAGTAATTAATACTAACGCTGGTGGTGTAGATACTACCCTAACTAAATCTTCCAATCCTTCTTTAGTTACAGAATATTCAGTATCTGGTGCTGGAGAAACTGGTGGTGGTTCTATTACTTTAGGTGCTGGTGCAACGCTTAATGATAAATATACTATCTATAGAGATCTTCCTATAGCTAGAAGTACAGATTTTCCTAACTCAGGTACGTTTCCTATTGAAACACTTAACACAGAATTAGACAAAATTGTTGCTATGATGCAACAAAATGAAAGAGATTTCAATTTTACAGTAAAAGCTAAAGCAACAACATCTACTGCTTATGGATTAACATTCCCTGAATTAGTTGCAAATAAAATATTATCTGTTAATAGTGCTGGAAATGGTCTTATTTTCTCACAAGAAATAGGTAACTTTAGAGGGAATTGGGCTGCAAGTACAGCTTATGTTCAAAGAGATTTAGTTAAAGATACTAGTAATGGAAACATTTATATTGTTAATACAGCTCACACTTCTAGTGGTTCTCAGCCATTGTCTAGTAATGCCAATAGTTCTTATTATGATTTAATTGTAGATGCTGCTTCAGCAACCAGCGCGGTTAGTGCTGCATTAGCTAGTGCGACAGCCGCTGCCGCTTCTGAAACTGCTGCTTCCGCTTCTGAAACTGCTGCCGCTGCTAGTGAATCAGCTGCTGCTACATCAGAAACTAACGCTGCAACATCTGCTTCTACAGCTTCTACTCAGGCAAGTAATGCTGCTAACTCAGCTAGTGCTGCTGCAACAAGTGCTACTAATGCAAGTAATAGTGCTAGTGCTGCTGCAACTTCAGCTAGTACAGCAACAACGCAAGCATCACTAGCTCTTAATTATTCACAAGCTGCTTATTCTTCTAAAACTTCTGCTGAGTTAGCTGAAACAAATGCTAAT
>Ga0208161_1001574_pt1 | contig 12102 bp, 11 predicted proteins | sample CB_VirMetaG_3_FD_184538 | JGI IMG/M metagenome (GOLD analysis project Ga0208161, IMG submission 184538) | Freshwater to marine saline gradient viral communities from Chesapeake Bay - CB_1508_1S Viral MetaG (SPAdes) (version 4) | ecosystem: Environmental > Aquatic > Marine > Coastal | place: USA... | reverse complement strand
GCAGTGGTGCTGGCCGTTGGTTGTGAATGGAGTAGAGCATTATGTAGTCACATATCGAATGATCACGATGCCGGAGCCGCCGGAGCCAGCAGTGCCGCTAGTGGTGTTAATTCCGCCACCACCACCACCGCCACTGTTTACAGCTCCTGATGTAGCGTCACTAACGATAGATACTGCGACTGACAAACTTCCGTTGCCACCTCCACCAACACCACCAGTGCCACTGTTTGCAGGAGTTGTGTTGCCGGCATTAGCGCCACCACCACCGCCAGCATAAAACACGGCAGTGTTATTTCTAAAAGTTGAAGAGCTGCCAGCGCCACCTTTGCCTGCGACTTCTCCTGTTGGGTTGCCGTCTCCACCTCCATCGCCGCCAACTGCACTTGCGCCGCCACCGCCGCCACCGCCGCCCCAAGAGCTGGCGTTGGAGGCGCCGCCTGCAAAGCCTTGAGATGGGCTTACAGAAGGTGTGTTGCCTGCGCCGCCTGCTGCGCCATTGCCGTCACGGCCAGCGCCACCACCTGATCCGCCCGCTACGCCGGGCTTTGAAGAACTGTTGCCGCCAGCGCCGCCGCCAGCGGCTGAAAGGGTCAGTGCTGATGACGCAGAGCCATTGTTGTTTGCAGCACCGCCGTCACCAACGACTATTGAATAAGCACCAACGGTAACTGTCGTTGAACCAGTCCTAAAGCCGCCTGCGCCGCCGCCACCGCCAGAGTTATATCCACCACCGCCACCACCACCGACAATAAGGTATTCAACAGTGCCTCCAACAGAAAAAGTAAGCTCGTTGGTTCCTGTAGTGAAAACATGCGCTCTGTACCCAACACCTGCGACTGTGTAGTCATTCGTTTCAGTGCCGGAGCCGGCCGTAATGGTGGCCACCGGATTGACGGTCGGGACTGGCCATTGACTGTTGCGTTGCGCTTTTATTTGCTCAGCCAGCGTCCACACGCCCTCAAGCGTTTGCGCCAAATTGGAAGCATTAAAATTCCGGTCTTGTCCAATCAAGCCGCCGTTGAAGCCAATCATGATATTTCTTCGTAGCCAATGATAAGTTGCAAGTCATCAGCATTGCTGGTCAATGCGTAGATTGAATTGCCTTCTTCTAGGTAAAAATATGTGTCCTTTGCGCTAATAATTTGCGTAGCTTTAGCAGGCACTGAAATGTCAAAAGCGAGGTAGCGGTGAACAGTTCCGTTATATACGCTAACTCTTACTGATGCAGCAGTTGCGCCATCTACATTTGAGCAGAATATGGAATTGATCTTGAATACTTTGTCCGTTGGCACAGCGCCTAGCACCGACTCCAACGTAGTGCCAGCAAAAGCGTGCGTTTCCGTCTTGCCGGTGATCGTGGTGGGGCTTTTAAGGTTAGGAGCAGCCATTAGAAGATCATTCCAGCGATTACAGGATCAACGTCAACACCGCCGCCGCCGCCAGTAGCCGTCAGCGTGCCGGCGCTCAGGGTTAGGCCGGAGCCAACTGAGATCTCCTCAATCGCTCCTGTGCCTGCGGTGCTTCTGCCGAGCAGCTTGCCGCTGCTCAGGTTGGCGCCGATTGCCGAAGCCAGTTGGCCGACAACATCAATGCCATTTAGGAATTTCCTTGCCATTAGCCGAGCACCACGACGCGGAACTGGTTAGACGTGGGTGCAGTGGCAAACACCAGCGTCACCGTGTTGGTGGTGGTGTGCTCTACGTCGCACTCGACTTCGTCATAACTACCCGAGTTGCGGTAGATCGCCACTGTCAGGTCACGACTGGCCAGGTTATGGGTGATCGTGTAGCTGGTGGCAGAGCCGTCACCAAAGGATGCGGCGTAACGCTTGGGTGCGCTGCTCCAGGCCTTCAGCTTCAGCGGGGTGACGATGCGAGCGTCATCGGTACCGGCGTCCACTTCGGCCTGCGTGGCCAACTCAGCGATGCCAGCGGTGCTCTCCGATGCGCTAGGAGCGCTGGTGCCGAATGCGCCCCAGGTGACCGCACTGGAGTCGATGGTGCCGTTGACTTCGGTCTGACGGAAGCTGCTGTCGGCATCGCTGCCCTCCTCAACACTGATGACGGCTTGCTCCAGCTCAGCAAACGTAGAAGCATCCAGCGACCGTGTAGCAGCGGTAGACGCGCCGTTCCAGACGTAGATGCCGTTCTGTGATGCGGTGGTCTGCGAGCGCACCAGGAACCTGTCCTGGCTGGCCATCGTGATCCCATCAATCGTTGCGCCAGGCGCCGATAGATCGATGTTTCCCTGGGTGCTGACCCTGGCCGAATCCTTCCACGCCAGGCCCTCTACGGCGCTGTCCACATAAGACTTGGGTACGGCGTCACCAGCAGCAGTCGGAGTCGGGACGTTAATGACCTTCGAGACTGACTGAAGGTCAATGTCGGTAAAAAATTTGCGTGCCATGGGAGATGCTCAGATAAGGCGGGCGAGCCCAGCAGTTGCTGGACTCAGTGTAACTACGGTTTGATTGACGGTCGGGTGCGCTATCTCACCGTCAATCTCTTGGCTACCAGAATCGAGCAGCTCTACCGAAGGACGAAAGCCTAGGTTGTGATTAATGGTCCAAACAATGGCTGGCGTTGATTGAGTGTGGACGTAAGCTGCTGCACCACCTCCGCCACTGGGGCCTTGCGGGCCAGCGGTGGTGACGGTGACAACAGTGGTATCGCCCTCGGTGACAGTGACCGTGTTAGTTACGGCTGTGACGTTTACAGAGGTCATGCTGTATATCCCTCTGACACGTAGATGATTCCTTCAAGGTAATACTCTTTCAAGCCAGCAGGATTGGTGAGTAGTACGTCGTAGTACGCCTCGTTGGGTAGCGTGGCGGTTTGCTCGTCGGTTAGTGCAATGGCGATGGTGCCGGTGACGCGGTTGGTGTAGGTGACGGTGAAGTCAGCGTATTTTGTGCTGCGGCCCTGGTTCCAGACTTGGGCGGCGACAGTCCATCCTGTTAAGTTGATGGCTGCGTTGGCGCTGTCATTGAATTGCAGCGTGATGCTGTGGTCTGCCCGGCGCTGCAGGGGGAAGTTGTATTGGCCGGGCGAGATTGCCATGATGCCAGTCTAGGTCAGCGAATAGATGCCATCCAACAACCCAGCCGCCAAAGCAGCAGTGAACTCCTCGGCGTCATCTTCGGTGAAGGTGCCAGTGGCGAACACTGCGCTCATGCTGGCTTGGATGGCAGCTTCGTTGGGACGGCCAGCTTTGGCATCACCAATGAGAGCAATGAACTCCGTGGCAAGCGTGTTCATCGGCAGGCTTGCCATGGATTGCGTGCGGATGGAGGCATAGACGCTGCTGGCGATCAACGCATCCCAGAAGGCCACGTAGCTGGGGGGTGGCGGTGGTGGTGCAGGTGCAGGCTCAGGGGTGTTGCCGGCTTCGAGCCATTCCAGATACTCGCGGTAGTCCCGGTTGCCGGGGTCATTAGGAATTGTCGCGCCATCAGAGAGGCGGATAATGCTGGTGCCGGTGGTTAGTTGATACATGGCTGGTTACAGTTCGGCGGAGGCGTTAAATGTTTCGGAAAGTTGCGTACCTCCCGCTGAAGAAGCAATAGCAGCAATGTAAACATTGGATGCATTTGTCGTAAAAGTTCTTGCACCTAAATTTGTCGAATCAGTAACAATGTTGCTAATTGTAGGCGCGGTTCTCATTCGCGGTCTAAGGTGAGCAACAGTGCCCATCGTCCCACCGTTATCAACATACGCAACAGCATACACTGCGCTTGGCTGGAAATACCTCTGACACAAGTCCAGCTCGGTCCCAATCGGTCGTTGCTCAACTGGTGTGGCGACACTGCCGGGTTCTAGTTGGACGCTGCCAATTTGGAAGTGAAAGGTTGCGTTGGTGGGCAGACTAAACTCTAACGCCAAATAAGCGCTTGTACCAATAGTTTTACCACTGATACTAGGCAAAGTTACCGTGTAAGTGTATTTGGCAAAGTTAGAGCCTGCTATGACTACGCTTGAGGCTGCCGTGGTAAATACTTTTGCGGACCCACCTACCCCAAAGTCCTGCGATAGTCCGATAGCAGGCAAAGTCAATGCCGCACTAAGGCCACGAGCATAAAAACTAAGTGTTACTGTCTGTCCCTCAAATGTGCGAACACCTTCGATGCGTTGCGATAACACGTTATATGTTCCCCCTGATCCAGCAACAGTCTGATTAAATCCTAAAAAGTACGCTGCCCCAGGGGCTGCTTCAGTTGAACCTGGAATAAAGGTCTCTCGATTTATCGCGCGTGTGGCGCCAGACCCGTCGTAGACAACTACCCACCGATCAGCCGTGTAGGTGTTATCAGCCGGGCTGTTAAAAATCGTCCCCCGCTGCCAGACGTCGAAGTTGCCATTGATGATGCGGTTGCGGAAGCCAGCCAGCGGGCCGCCGTTGAGACTGCTTACAGTTGCATCGCCAGCAACTGAAAACGCTCCATCAATGCTGACAGCATCAGTGCCCGCATCCACCTTGAACAAATTGGCCTTGGTGTCACCTTCAACGCGAAAGTTAACATCAGCGCCGCCATCGTTGAATACCACCTCAGTGGTGCCAAACTCAACGCGCTCGACGCCGCCAGTGGCAACATTTAAAGTGTCAGCAGCACTGCGGAAGATGCCAGTATTTGTATCGCCATCAAAAGCAAGCGCCGGTGCTGTAGCCGTATTAGCAGCATCATCCAGCAGCAGTGCGCCAGTAAGTGTATCACCAGTTTTCAGAACATTTAATGATGCAGCTCCAGTCAGGCTTGCAGTGACAGTGCCGGCGGAAAAATTGCCACTACCATCTCTTGCAACAATAGCGCTGAGCGTATTAGCACTCGTCGCAGTGGTGGCGCTGTTGTTTACTTTACCGGCAGTGGCAATAGTAGCCAATTTGGTATCAACAATGGCGGCAGAGGCATTGATGTCAGCGTCGACAATCGTGCCATCGGCAATCATTGTGCTAGTGACAGTGCCGCTATCGCCAGTTGTAACAACGTTGCCAGTTACATTTGGGAATGTAATCGTGCGATCAGCAGTTGGATCTGCAACTGCAATAGTAGTTTCATTTCCATCGTTGGTGCTGCCTTCAAATACCAAGCTGCCAGTGCTGCCAATTTCCAGCGCACCAGTGATAACACCGCCAGTCTTGGGCAATGCTGCATTAGCCAGATCATAAGCCGCCTTGACTGCTGTAGGAGTGGCGGCGAGCGTTGAGCTAGTGGTGCCCGTGCTGTCGCTGAGCTGGACGATGCCATTAACACTGGTCGTCGCCGCACGAATCGTCAATGCTGGCGTGGTGGTGCTAGTAGCAATCGTCAGTGCAGTGGTGCTACTGGTTACGTTTGTGACCGTACCAACTGTGGGAGTGGTGTATTTGAGACCACTAGTTTCAGTGCTATCAGCCGTTAATACTTGCCCATTGGTGCCAACTGGTAACTTTGCAAGTGTGGTAGCTGCGCTAGCCGCAATGATGTCGCCTTTGGTATAGCTAGCGAGGTTGGTGCCGCCACGCGCTACAGCAAGGGTGCCGCTGGTCAAGTTAGTTGCATTGCGGCATTCGGTGCTAACTTCTTCAATAGCAGCTTGAACACTAGTCGAGCCAAGATCGCCAGCAGGAGTAAAACTTACTTGGTTTGCTGAAATTGAGCCTGCGCCAGCGGATACGTCAATTTCCACCCATCCTGGGCTAGAAGTGTTATACACCGAAAGAATAAGGTCTGGCGGTGCAAGTGTTACATTGGGTGCATTGCCACTTGTGATTGTACCGCCTTCGCTAACCACAAAATAATGTTTATTATTTGCTGCAGATGATGCAGGCAATGCGCCAATTGAAAAACCAGCAGCCACTCCTTCAGGAGTAAGGCTTGCAATGGCTCCAACTCCTCCTCCTGTACTTGCATCAAATGTGCCAGCAAAGATAATTTGCCCGGCCGAAATACCAATGGGCACAAAAACGTTGCCGTCCCACATGAAGAACGACTTATCCAGCGGGTTTAAGTGAATTTGACCAATAAAACTAGGTGTTGGGAATACTTCGCCAAGAGATGCAGTGCTGTAGTCTGACAGCTTGTCACTTGTTACTGCATTATCAGCAAGGCGTTCAGTAGGCAGTTCGCCTGTGGTAATTTTGGCAGCGTCAATGTCTGGAATGTCCGTTGCTTCTAACAGTGCCCCTGCACTGACGTGTCCTTGCGCATCAACCGTGAGCTTGGTGTAGGTGCCTGCTGCAACGCTATTGCTATGGTTTAGTGTGCCGCCATTAACGACTAGCCCTGTGCCAGGTTGAATGATGCCCTTGGTTGATGCCGTGGCATCAGGCAAGTCTGCTGGCACCAATGCACGAAAAGTTGGAGCTGCGTCAGCACCAGCGGCTGGACCAACGAAAGCTCTATTGGCAACTTGCGTGTCAAGCGTGGTTGTAATAATTGCTGAATGCCTATCTGGATATGCAACAGCAAAATTAACAGGAGTGCTATCAGTGAAGGTAAGGGCATTGATTGCCGCCTGTCTCACCCATGCAGTGCTATCCCATACATATTTAACGCTGGTATTAGTATCAAACCATTGCTGCCCTTCATAAGCACCGCTGCCCGTGGGGGTGCCGGCTTGGACGATGGTGGTGCTATCAGCAGCTAACTTCGCCGCTGTAATGGCACCATCAAGCACCTTGGCCGTGGTGATGGCATCGCTTGCAATAGCAGCAGCAGCAAGGCCAGCAGCATCTACCTTGGCAGTGGTAATGGCGCCATCAGCCACCTTGCTATTGGTTATTGCGTTGGCTCCGATCTTGGCTTCAGTTACACTACTGTCGGCATAAGCAGCCGTGCCAAGGGCAGTTACTTTGGCGGTGGTGACTGCACCATCAGCCAATTTGTCAGTGGTAACAGCCAAGTCTGCAATGCCAGCAGTGGGCGCCACAACTTGCTGGTATGCGCTGCCATCAAATACTTGCAGAGCTTTGCTGGTGCTGTTGACGTAACCGCGACCATCAAAATTATCAATGGTTGGCGCGACAGAGTCGTAGGCAATAGCGCTGTCATTGGCCAGCTTGGCGGCCGTAACTGCATCATCAGCTAATGCCGTGGTGCCGAGTTTGGTGGTGCTGGCCTGGTTGAGCTTGACAAGATCAATACTGGCGTTATCAGCTAGGTTTGCGCCAGCCTGGAACAGCTCCTTGGCTTCTACCTTTTTTGTAATACTTGAGCCAACATCAACGATGGCCAGCACGTCATTAGCTGCTACGTCAGCTTGGTTCAGCTTGGTTAGCTGCGTAATCCTCTGGTCACTCACGGGTCACAAGCTCCTTTGGTACATTCTAGTCTTCAACCTCGGTCAGCAGGAATTCCAGACTATTCTGGTTGAGGGCTAGGCGGTCATCATCTTCCTTCAGTATATAGCCAGATGGCCGTCCCACTAGCAAGCGAATTTCGCCAGTGGTTACAAAGTCTATGCTACACAAGATCACGTCGGATGCAGACAGTTCCAAGCCTGCGCGTGTCACCATTGCGGTGAACTCGTAGTAGATGTCCGTCAGGCTTGCGTCATTTTCCGAATCCGTAATCGACAGCAAGCAGTCAAATTCGCTGCCAATATCCACGCGATGTATAAGCTGCAACATCAGCAGTGGCGTTTCTTTTACGCCAGATGTCACATTATTGAACAAACAGTCGATGGAACCGCCGCCGCTTATAAGTCCAGCAGAATACATGCGCTTAAATTTATCATTTAGCGTGGTTGCGTCTAAACTTTCGCGGTCGGTGTTAAAAGTGTAAGCAGTAACGTTTCCGAGTACATTGGCCGAAATGTCGCGCACTACTAATTGGACTAAAATCGGGTCGCCAACAAACGACTGCACTTGATATTCAACGGCGCGATTGTTGTTTACAGCATCCGCAAATGTTGGGAAAAACCGTAAACCGCCAGCAGCGTTTACATTGATATACGCAGAAAAGCTACGTTGCTCGACGCCTTCACCATCGACCCAACTGCCTACGGTGAAAAACAATAGCCCACGTGTGTCGGCAGTGTTGATGGTTACTTTGTCTCCAGTTAGTAAGTTATCAACAGCGCCTTCAAAACCAACGCGATTTAATACAACAGTTACGTCAGCATCTTTCACCAATGCCGACAAAACTACTTCATTATTCCGGCGCAGTCTTACGTTGCCGACATTGCCAATAAAATAGGTCATGCGTCAACGAGTTCTATAAATGGTCCGTCAACTGTAAATTGCAGCGATACGCTACTAAGCTCACCAGTGCCCACGGTGATGCCAGCGTTGGTGATGTACGCATTAAATGCAATGTCATCTTTTACGTCGGCGCCAGTTCCTGGTTGCGAACCAGCTCGGAGCACCATGCCCACGCGATCAGAAGCAGTAACACCTGTATTGCTAGTCTTCATCACCTTGTTAAGCAATTGCTCAAACTGCACGCCAATGTCACCAGACTCTCCTCTGTAATACATGACAGTGGCAGAGCCAGTGGAGCTAACCATGCCAGGCGTATAGCTTTTAACTGCCGTATCAATGGTGGTGGTTTCCAACAGTTCCAAGCTGGTATCAATGGACCAGTCGCGGATTTTGAGCACCGATTGATTGTCGGCTGGCGTGGGACCGGCAAAAAGGATTGGAGTGATGTACATCCTGCCGCTGCGCCCCGTGTAAAAACCCATCTTTAACGCCTAACCATTTGTTTGCATTCTACTCTCCACTGCCATCAATGGTAAAGAGGCCACCCACGTAGCTGGCGATGCCCTGCGCAATGAACGACTGGCCATTGCTGTCGCACGGGTGCTCTACTGCGCGAACCGTGGTTTCACCTTCCTCTTCCATCGTTACTTCCGTCACGCGAAACACTCGCTTGGCGCGGACAGTTTGACCGAGCACAAACAAGTCGCCTCTGCGTGATGCAAGTGCAGGAGCGGCGCCATTGCTCACTGCCACGCCATTAAAAGAACGCGTGCCGTCGGTGCTGCCGTAGGTGAGCACGTTGTAGGTGCCGTTAGGGATGCCTTGTAGCGGCACATTGAAAACACCATTGTCCTCAATGCGACCGGTGTATATGCCGTCCCATTGATTGTTGCTGGTTTCAACATAGACGTAACTGCCAGGCATCACGAAGATATCCGTAGGGAATGTGACAAATTCAATGGCGCGACGGTTGTAACGTCTCACGTTGCAGAGGTACTTGCCAAGTAAAATTGCTTGGGCGCGTGTTGTTACAAACTGAGAAATGTCAAGGCTTTCGCGGATTGCATTGGCTTCTTGCGTATCAGTGCGTTTCACTTCTACACTGTTGTTACGTGGAAAAACACTGCCGCGCTCGGTGTCACGATAGATGAGCGTGACAATAACATCTTGGACGCTGGAGCCGTAATCAATAAACTCTTCCTTGAAAGTGTCTTCAAGGATGTTGCCTTGGTTAAACAAGGCTGTAATTGATATGGCACGAGTTATCTGACCAGTTGATTTGATGTAGGGCAGTGCTGGTACAAGCGTGTCCTTGCCGCCAATCTTGCCGAGTTCCAGCAGGCTAAACGGTGCCACCTGCGCCCAAAATTCGCGCCACGGCCTGCCATCTGCGATCACGCCATCCATGAATAGTTGGTTGCGTTGGCAGAATCGCTTACTTTGCGCCAGTTGCATCACATCAACAGAATGCAAGCTGGCATATTGGCCGATGCCATTCACTTCATCCAAGATGGTATCTAGGAAAATGTCAGGCGCAAAGGAAGTGGAGTTACTGGGGCCGCTGTTGGCAAATGCTTCAATGTTGTTGTCGTATGGCGCACCAGTGGCTTCATTGCCAAAGTAGTCAAGGTTGGTCGGCAGTAGCCGCACGCGCTTGCCTTCGGTGACATAGGCACTAACGCTGCGCAGGTCTTGAGTGCCAGCCCCTGAGACAATATGCACCGCCAAGGTGGACAAGCCGTTGTACAAGCTGGGGCTGTAGCTTGCCCATGATTCAATGCGCTGTTCTGTTACGGCAGTAACTTTGATTTCAGTGGATGAATCAAAAGAAAAGGAAGTGTTGGAAAAAGCGTCGTAATTAAACAAGTCCCATTCTGAGGTGTTGGCCGGGGATTTGTTAAATGGTGGATAATCGCCCCTGCTGCCATCACGATACACTGAGCCATTAAAGTACACTTCCAAATTGTCGTTTTCTGTCAGGTCGGTACCCAAGGTCACGAGCGGGCCGGTGGCATTTAAGTAACAATATCCACGAGTGTGGAACGTGCGAATCTCTGTGTAAGTGTCAACAACGGCCTCTAATTTAACTTCAATAAACCGTGGCCCGGCATTGCGGGTGATTAGCTTTAGGTAGGTAAATGTTTCCTGCTCGTTTACTCCACGGCAACAGAAAATATACGGCAATCTAATGTAATCGCCTGCGTTATCAAGACGATACCACACGGCGAACATAGCAGTGCGTGCCTTGGCGCCATTGTCTGATGCGCTGTGGCCGTAATTAACTTGATCTTTGCCATACACATTGGCGCGACCACTGAGGCGTCGATATGCTTGGAACCGCAGGGCTATATCCAGAACATTGCACTTGGTGACGCTGGCATAAGCAGCTTCTTCAACACGCGCCAGGCCCTTTACGTGGAATGTTTCCGGGCCGCCTTGCCCTTGTAAGCTGTTGATTTGGCTTTGCAGCGCATTGTTTTCGTTTTGTAATGTGGCGATTTCATTATTGAGGTTATTAACAGTTGATTGATATTTATCGCGGTCTGCTTGAGTAAGTGGCCTGTTGAAAGCTCCGCCTCTTCCAAAAACGACTGTGTACCCACGGTTTAGGATAATTTGATTCTTATTGCGAGATGTTTCAGCGGCTGCAATTCGGTTATTTCTACTATCAATTTCGGCACGCAATGCATTGATTTGACTGCCTACTTGCTGCCAGTGCCCTATTCCTGGATTTGCACGAGGTAACTTTCCGGTGCGGATGCACTCGACGCCTGCCCATAAATCGCCTTCTTCAATGCCATTGGACCCACCAGTAAAATTTACGGACACCACGCGAAACAACGCAGAGCCGGCTTTGAATATGGTTCCATTGTCGATGCGTGACGCGGAATCACGCAGTGCATCTTGACGCGCAATGCCTGCAGTGTCGCTGGAAGGAAGCAGTTCAATAGTATGAGCAATAAATAACACCCAAGAAGCACCCACTGGCACAAGTGGGCGGTCGCCATTGTCTGACCAATATGTGCCAGCTTGAGATTGGAATCGCGCCTCAACACGCCTGCGCTCGGAATTACCAGCTTCATTTAGGATTAGTACATCCGCTTCAATGGGTATAAAGCCGGTTACGCCTACGGTGCTTGCGGTGGTAGGCGAAAATGCTTGGCTGAAACCTTCCTGGTCGTTTGGCAGTCCAGTCAATCTGGCAGTAGTATCAATGCCAGAACGAATTGTTGGATCGGTGCCGCCTCCTTTGATTAGGTGCCAATAACGAGTTGGGCCGTTCTCGCTGTAGTATTGCCACACGTTGCCAAACACCAAATCCTTGGCGGGGAACTGTCCAAGTGCAGTGCGTTCTGGGTCGATGCGAGCGATGCTTGATGCGCCAATTGTCATCATCAGCCGCATAAACTGGTTGTTGCCAAAGCTAAGGATGGCTGACCACAACAGCAAACTTGCAACGCGCACACCGCCGTTAGCGTTTTGCGCGGTGTTCGTATAAACCAGCGGTACGGTGTCGCCATATACGGCGAGATCTTGAGCGCCGTTGAAACCAATGCGTGGCGCTAATACTGCATCTCTGGTTTGCGCTGTGCCTTGCTGCTCTTGCGGAGCCTTAGGCTTGGGCATTAACAGCACAGATACCAACTGAAATAGAATGCCTACAACGGCAAGAATGATCGAAACCGGCTCTGCGCGAATATCCAGCACAGTGTCTTGCTTGGCATCCTCGTAAATGTGCTGTTGCGCTACAAAGTCAAGGTATTCTTCTTTAGTGACGCCCAAGGCGTCAATCAAATCGTATTCGTAAGGCAGCAGCTTGCGGGTCATTGATTCATCCAGAAGTAATGGCCGATGCCGCTAGGTAATGGCGCCCTGATAACAGTGCCACTAGGCGACAGGAACAATGCGCCATCTTCCACGATT
>Ga0208161_1001572_pt1 | contig 12113 bp, 4 predicted proteins | sample CB_VirMetaG_3_FD_184538 | JGI IMG/M metagenome (GOLD analysis project Ga0208161, IMG submission 184538) | Freshwater to marine saline gradient viral communities from Chesapeake Bay - CB_1508_1S Viral MetaG (SPAdes) (version 4) | ecosystem: Environmental > Aquatic > Marine > Coastal | place: USA... | reverse complement strand
TGCTAGAATCCAACGTGGACATAGAAGTACGCGAAACTATAACAAGCAATACTAAAAGGGATTAACTGATGGCAAAGCGTTATATTCCAGGTATAAGTGGTCTGCTAACAGAACCAAATCCCACGGATAGTCCATCTAACACGCTTTCCGAAGCAGAGAACGTTATTGTTGACCAGCGCGGTAAAGTACAAGCACGTCATGGGTTTAATATCAATCAGAATGATTCAACGAATAAAAATTCTACTGAGTTAAACAAATCATTAGCTGCAATAGACAATCTAAAGGGTATTGCTCAAATTGTTGGTAAAAAAGACTTATCTGACGGGATTACTCTCACTAGCAATACTTATCTATATATTGGATATCGTGGCGCGTATACAAACCTGTCTACTCACGATATATTCTTTTTGTCAGGTACTTACACACTTACCGATATTGTTAATAACATAAATGATCATTTTCTAAGCAATAATATATTAAATGAATTTTGGGCAAAGCAAGATAATAATCGTGTAATCATTCAATCTACTCGATATATTGAAATTCAACAAATCACAACGTTTTCAACATTAAACGATTTATTAGGGTTTACTCCTGGACAATATTCATATAGTTCAATGGTTGAAGATTCCACGTTGAATACTTGGCGTCTCAATAATGAAATAGAAACAAGTAAAACTGATAATCACGTACCTGTTGCAAGTTTTAACGAAAACGGTTCATTTTTTTTTAAATTTATTGAATACCAAAATAATGTTAATCAATATTTGTCTGGGTTTTTGGTTAAACAAAATCACAATGACTATACATATTCGTCAACTATTACACGTGACCAAAAACTAATAAAAAATCCCTTGAGTGATACTGTATATCGTATTTATCAATTAGACCCAAACACTGGCAAATTTTTAACATTTGATCAATTACCATACCGAAAAATCGATCAAGTCTTTAGTACAAATGAGACACTTTATCTTCAAACTGAAGATGGGTTGGTTGAATCATCCGTTCACAATATATTTCAACCAGCTTATAACAGATATTTTAAAATTCGATGGCCATCATTTCCGGACCTTCAATATTCATTTCGTAAATCTGATTTGTTTGAAAATTGGTTTTATTCGGGACATAAAATTGGTCTAAGATACACGTTTTATCGAGAAATGGGATATGACAACCAAGAAAACATAGTGTATGAATCAGAGCCATCGCGCATTTATGAGATTTTTAACGACGGTGAAGATTCTGTTTTAGATGTTCAGTTTGTGTTTAACACTATATTACAAGCTAACGATGTTTATAAGGAATACAATGATTTTACAAAGCTAAATAATGGTAGAAAATTTGGTATTCTATTGTATCGCACTAAACTTACACCAATATTAACGGACGACAACGAAAGTTTTCCACTATCAGCCGAATATTACCAATGTTATGATTTCATTTCGTTTGACTCAATATTTACTTCAAGAATAAAGTGGGAATCTGCAAATCAAGACTCTCCTTATGAAAATTATTATTCTTTTGATGAAATTGGCGTTGTTTCTCAATATCAAGAATTAGATACTCGTGGGGAATTTGAAATTAATGATGTAATTTCATATATTCCTAATAATGTTGAAAACAATCTAGTGCTGGAAACTCCAGTTGATTATGCGTATGATATCGATAAAATAACACCACTTTATAATGGATATATTTATTCTCGTAAAAACGTTCAGTATAATACTGTTGATATTGACCCTAACGACTTAAAACTTGCAAAATTAAAAATTATTAATAAAAAAATTGTTAATAGAACACCAAGAAAAGCGTCATTGGGTGATACCTTTTATCAATATGGTGATTCTTCTACATCATATCAATTTAAACAATTCGAATCTGACCAATTTAATATTGGGTATAGTTATACTAATGTGGAATCTTCTGTAAAATACATCAATACCGTTGAATTTCGATTGCACGATACTCTTAATATTGGCGATATGTATAACGCTAATACTGAATTTTTTGTAAATATCTGGGAATATGAAGAACCCGATAATTTAGTTCTAAACAGTTCATTATACGGAGTTGTTAAATTAACAAATTTGATCGCATCTGGTTCATGTAAACCTGAAAATAACGATTATGATGCGGGTTCAAACTGGAATACGTTGTCAGACCCTTTAAAAGTTTTAGCATTGAGCCGTCATCAAAAGTATGAAAATCACTTTCTTAAAACACAGACAAACACTGGTGTAATTAAAGTCACGTTGAATCAAGTTATTCCATTGATACCTAATAAAAAAATATTAATCTCCGTAAAAATGAAAAATATTGTTTCTGGGCATAATATTAAAATTTACAATGCACCATCTGCGGTATCGGATACAACCGCACTAACGGATGAACAACGCACAAATGAAGTATTCACCTGGACTGATGGAAATTCACCCCTATTTACTTATGAAAATAATCCAGGTACTGGAACATTCATGTTTAACGGAGCTTTCACACTTTCACGTTGCGAAAACGTCTATCACTATAACCTCGAAGCTGCTACATTTATTACAGACGATATGCCAGAAACCCCGACGGTATTAAACACTAAAGACCCATTGAAGAACATTATATCAAGTCAAGCGGTACAAGTAAATGTAACAAACACCTTGTCACTAATATCTTTATCGGCTGGTACGGCAAGGCCGCATGGATTTATTGAAAATATTCCAGTACGCTTTAATATCACAGGCAATTTAAATATTGATACTACAACGACTTATTATGTGGATTTATCGGGTACCTTACAGCCGGGTCAATTTCGAATAAAAACATCATTAAATGCTACTACACCAATAACCATTACTTACTCGACCCCGCCGACAAATGTTGAAGTCTATATATATCAAGAAAACGCTTTAACTCGATATCGAGCATTTATTAAAGATTTTGTAGCACCTTTAGAATTTAACGATGATGCATTGGAGAGCATTGGTAAACGACTGTATACAAATGCAAATATAGAAAGTTCTCAAAATACTAATCTTCTTGCACCAAAAGCTAAAACAATCGTACCATTCAAAGATTATTATATCTACGCAGGTATTGAATTACCGCTTACAGCCTCGTTTACCGTTGTCGAACAAGCCGCAACTGAGCAATTAGTTCTTGGATTACCTTTATATACGTATTTATCTGCGGGTTCAACCAGAGATCTTAATACGGAACCTTGGATACCAGTGTTGAAGTTTAGTAAAGTTTTTGAACTCGATGGCGCTCAAGGTGTGCGGAAACTATTTGTAGAATCATCACTTTATAATAATCGACCCGTTGAAGTGGAGTCAATACAATATTTCGGTTTTGATTATTACGATACGGCTAATGAGCCAGTTGAAGACCCGTTTGTTGGTGACATGAGATTTCCAGTAGGTACTAATTATAATGAGTTCGCTCAATTAACCCTAGATACGACATCAAGTCAAACAATTGATTTTTCAGATGTAAAACAATATCAGTTCGGTGCAACTTTGTTTGAACGTCCGTATTTGACACTTAAACTGACATCAACAACAAATGAAATAAATTATGTAAATGTACAGTTAACTCCATTCTATAACAGAAAAGGATATTATCCGCTATATGGCAAAAGCGGTTTTTACGATACTAACTATCTTCAGGCAAGTGATAGTATTAATAAATTAAATTATACCCAGCCTACTGATAACGATATCACTACATTAACTGCAGCTACTATTGAGAGAATTGGTCTAGTTCCTGGCATGGTTGAAGGAATTGAATCTAAACAAGCTGAATCAGACGCGAAAACATTATTGTCTAGCAGTACCGCAATTAACAATAGTTCAAATAAAATATATTATAATTCTACTGAAAATACATTAACTTTTAATAATATTGACAAATTTTCAAAAGATGTATTCAAAGAACCGGGCATGATGCTATTGCAAGTTATTAATGGCACGACGGTTCAAGCGTATGCAATAATCCATTATACTAATATTACTACCGAAACAAATGCAACTAATAAACATGTATTTAAGAATGTTGTAATTAAATATATAAGTAAATTAGGTGTATATGCGGAACCAACGACTGCCAATTTTGGTTCAATATCGGGAACGTTGTATAATATTTGGTTTATGCCCGGAACCACCGAAGAAAATATCCCATTGTATGCATACTCTCATGACCAGGTATATTCTATATATATAACACATAGTGATAAAAGAGTTAAAGAATTTCACAATGATTCAAGAACATATATAACAGGAACCCAAATAACAGGAACCCAATATCCGACATATCCATCTTTAGTGTTTAAACCACACAAAGATTATGAATCGCCAGTAGTTGCTGTTCTGAATAAAGATGGAAATATAACATTTATTGGTGCAGCACTAAAGGACTATGGTGCGTTTTTGGAAGATTATGCATGGTCTATTGTCGAATCCTTTAATCGTGAACTTCAAAATAAAGGTATTAATGCCTATCTTCGCAAAGGTGCGGGTACTGGACAAGTTAATATTATTTACCCAGATGGTCAATCTATTGAACTATTGAATGGTTTGTATGACGAAACTACTGGAAATATAACTGCATATGGTGACCATTCGTTCTCACCGGCCATCAAGAAAGATGCATTTACCAAACTCGCAGTCCGCAATGAAAAACTACAGTATGCAAAAAATGAGATTCAATGGAGTCGTCGCAAAATACCAGAAATTGTTGCGCTAAGTTCAAGTTTTGTGCTTGGTAAAAACACCAAAGAAATCATCGGTGCGGCGCAATCTGTAGATGATTTGTACATCTTTAAAGAAGATGGTATTTTCCGTTTAACAGATGCTGGTGATGCGTTCGGAAATTCAAATATTCCAGCACTCCGAGGAAGTTCATATCAGTTCAGCACAACATCCATATGTGTGTCGGGTAATTCTATACAAGAAATTAACAACGAAATTATCTATTTAGACCAGAATGGATTTATGTCCATAATTGATGGTGGAATTCAAAATATTAGCGGTGCAATTCAACGCGATATTCTGACTTTGATTCAGACCACACCAAAAGAAAGAATTCGTTCGTTTAAGAATGAGTCAAAATCACTATACTATTGCACACTTATAAATGAAGTGGATGAAACACTCAATGTAAAATCAGGTACTTACGTATTTAGCACAAAAACACGTCAGTGGACTTTTATGGATGAAGAGATACTTGACGGCATGGAAGACTATAAACAACGCAATTTGGTTTCTTACCGTCAAAAGACAATGCGTGCTAAAGCGTTTCAACCCGATAGCGATTTTGTTTCTGGATGGGTTAGGTATACGTATAACTCATATCCATTAACCGATCTTAATAAACTATCATTTGAACCGTATAACGGATCTACCTTAAATTCAAATTATCAAATTAGCCGAGAACAACACACAAATGATATTGTAAATAATAGTATCGATCAATACGATTTAGCAATTACTAATGTAATACGGAATTCGTTTGATACAATTTATAACGGATTTTACCAAGACGACGCTTACCATAATCCGACAAATCGATACTTTCGAGTAGCTTTAAGACTACTAAATAATTCAACTACTTCAAATCTAGATATCTTTAGAAGCTATCCAAAAGTAAAATATAATGATATATACAATTTGCCATTTTACAGGGCATCCGATGAGTCATCCGAGATTAACCTAACGATTGATTCAATCGTTCAAAATATGACAAACCGTAGCATATATGTTCGTTTTTATCTAGGAACTTTCGTTGGTTACACGCCATATTTTAAAGTACATCTTATGTATACGTCCGTATTTACAGGTTACTATCCAACAAATAATAGTAATGTAATCAGTCCTGAAGTAATATATCTTTTTAAATTCGACAATGAAATCCCTGATATTTTCTACGCTAACCTAACTAACCCAGTGTACGTAGAGAACATGGATATTGTTATCGGCGTTCCGGCTAAAATCACGTTCAACCCCGAATCCGGTAATAACCCGGATACGAACAAACTTTTCCAAGAATACATGATACATACGGAGACTACCAACAAAGGCGCTGCGATGGCCTTTAAAACTGACTCCCGGGCGGATTTCAGTCAAGACCGGAACTTCCGTTATGACGCTAACGCAACTAACCGAAATGTCTTCAGAACCTATATCCCGACAAAAATGTCCCGTGGCAGGTACTTGATTAGACAAGTAAAACATGATGTTCCTCTTGAAAATCTTATCATAACAGGGCAAACTATGGTTATGCGCGACAGTGACAACACACGCGTACAGAAAAACGGAGATGACGAATAATGGGTTTACGTAAGCCTTCTGGCTGGCAAACATTTACTGCTCAAGCTTATGCTGGCGCTGGTCAGCAGCAAAAAGCACGTGAAGAAATGAAAGAACCCGGTAAAACTAAACAAGCCTTGGGTGGCATGGGTTCCGCTGGTACATCGATGGTTGCAGCAACTACCGGTGCACAGCAACAAGCTACCAAGCAAATGCAAGAAACAACAGCCCAAGCTTCTAAAGACCTGAAAGTTGATCCATCCAAAATTGGAACTGCGACAGCAGATGCAATTACTAGTACATCAGGCACTGCGACTGCACCGGCATCCGTCAATGTTGCAGCAAAATACACACAGGCTGATTTAGATACCGCAAATGCAGAATTAGAAAACTTGAGAAAACGTAAATTCAACTCAATGATTGGTAGTCGCTCAATGCGAAGACTTGATAACGAAATTTCAAAACAAAAACAAAAAATTAATGAAATGAACGCATATCTAGGCACTGGTGGTGGCGTGATGGGTCTTGCGGAAACTGGCGATGTTGCTGCAATTGAAAAAGTGGGCGAAAGTCTCAATAAGTCAATTGATGAAGTTAATAAACAAATTGATGATTTGGATGAACAATTAAAAACTGCTAATGCACAAGATGCGCAAAAGATTCAAGCAGAAAAAGACCGATTAAACAAACTACTCGAAGTTTATAACAAAAAATTATCAGAAGAAAATCTTGGTAAAATCGCAGACCAGTCCACATTTGAAACCGAAATGGAAGAACGTGAACGCGTTCTTGCTGAAAAAGGTGATAATGTTGGTAAACTCGCTACATTGTTCGGTCGTCGTAGTGTCGGCGATAAAGCTCTTGCCTCGCAGATATATGGTAAAGATTTAGAAAATATACAAAAAGCTGCTGCACAAGGATTAATCAGTAAAGAGCAAGCTGAACAGGCTGCGGCTGAAGCAGAAACTCAATACTCAGAACAAATAGACGCTAGTAAAGAAGGATTTGAAAAAGAGTTTGAGACTGAAGACAGAAAGCTTGAACTTCTAAAAATGTCTCCAGAAGAACTTAAAGGTGTAACTCAAGAAGAAGTTGAAAAATTGTTTGGTAAAGAAATGGCGGACCGCCTGTTCGACTATAAAGATGGGTATGTGTCTGATAGTCAATCTTCTATGACAAAAAGAACTTTAGAGGATAGGTTAACAAAACTTAAAGAGGAAAGTGGCAAAATTGAACAAGCCAAAACTAAAGCAAAGGATATTACTGTTAAAAACTTGAAAAATACATATTTTCCAGTAGATGAGTACGGTGTGGCTAAACCCTCGATAATAGAGCAGGAACTTGCAAAGTTAACAACGTTGCCATCGACGATGACCCAAACGTCGTATTCTGGTCCATTCGGTATGTTCAAAAGTTCTGTCACTACTGAAACTGGTAAACTTAGGCAAAGTATAATAAACCGATACAGTGATCAAATCGCAGCGATCGAAAACAATCTTAGAAATGCAGTCAACGCCGGTGATGCGGCGGAAGCTAAAAGACTCGCACAACAAATGGGTTGGTTAAGATTAGAAATAGACCAAGATATATTAAAACAAAAGATAAGTTTAAGAGACCAAGGGTATAAATAAAAGGGAGTTGACATATGCCTTTACCAATAGCAGCGATGTTAATTGCAGGTGGCGTTAGTTTTGGCATTAACGCCTTAGCTGCATACAAAAAAGGCGAAATATCTAAAGAGCAATATAGACAAGCGATGGCTGCGTCTCAAGAACTTGAACGTAAGCTTAAATCGCTACGTCCGGATGAAACATGGGAAGACATAAATCCGCAGCTACTTAGTGCAGCCGCTAAATACAGTCCTGAAATTGCTGCATTCGTACAAGAAAAAGCACCGGAACTTATTCAAGAGGCACAGTCCACTACCGAAAAGCAGGTCCAGCGTGCGGCGTTGCAAAAATATTCAGCAATGGCCGAATCCGGTCGCGATGTAATCTCTCAAGCACAGCGCGAACAGGCACTATTTGAAGCAGATGCTAGAGCTAAACAGCGTCAGCAAGCCCTTATGGAACGTATGCGTCAACAGGGTCTATTAGGCTCAGGAGCGGGTCTACAGGCACAATTGGCTACCGAACAGGCTACTGCGCAAGAAGCTAGACAAGCTGCGCTGCAGGGTGTACAAGAAGCTGAAATGCGTCGTCGTCAGGCACTCGGACAGGCTGCTAGTTTAGCTGGTAGTATTCGTGGACAAAACCTGCAGGTTGAATCCGCAAACGTCGGTACGATGAATGCATACAATAGTAGACTCGCAAATGCCCGTAATCTTTATAATCAATATGCAGCTGGTCAACGCAATCAGGCGCAATTGATTAATCAGCAACGTGAGCGTGAAACTGAACAGTATAACTTAGGTCTAACTAACCAATATGCACTGTACAATAGACAGCAACGAGAGGCTGCTAGAGAACGTGCGCGACAGTTTGATGTTGGCTTAACTAATAAAATGTATGGAATCAGACAAGGCGCTGAAGGTGACAGGTTTGGTGCACAGCGTCAATTTTATGCAGATATGGCAACAGCGGTGACGAGTGGTATTGGTACAGGACTGAGCGCAGCTTCATTAGGTGGTGGAGGAGGTGGTGCGAGTGCTGGTCAAAATCTAGTAAACGGTATTGCACGCGGTGCAGCAAATGCAGCTGGACAACAAATGGTAAATTCCATGTTCCAAAGCCCTGTCGATACAACCCCGCAATATGCAGGTCCAATACCCGCTCAACCATATCAGCAATACATGCCTCAATTTGATCTTCAAAATACATATGTTCAAGGCGGTGGACCATTAAGACCAACTCAAACTGCACAAGCGTATAACTGGATGGATCAACCAGAAGCACTTGATGAACTAGGTAATGTTGATTGGCGTAAAATGCAAGCCCGTCAGCGAAGAAATCAATAGGGAGTTAAATCATGGGATTGCGAAATAAATTACTTTCTGTTAGACCACAGCAATGGGGCGGTCAGCAAATGTTGCCTTCTGAAGACCCCGAAGCACTAGACCAAATTGTAGCAGTTCCTGGCGAAACAGATGCAACTGACCCCACGTTCATGCCTGAAGAAGCACCTGCAGTACCAGAAGGTGCAGAAGTTCCAGAAGAAGAGCAAATGCCACCGTCTGAAGAGGAGTCAGAGCCAACTGAAGCATTGCAAACCGAAATGCCCGAACCGGAAGAGGTTAGTGGCAAAGATATTGAAGCGCGTTTCCAGCCTAAAGAAGAACCCAGTGAATATGACCAGGATGAAGAAGCTATTGCTGCAGCTGAAAACCGTGCCAGAATGATGAGCGGGATTGGCGGTGCAGTACAAGCATTTGGTGAAGGTCTTGCTGCAATTACCGGCGGTTCACCAACCGGACTTAGAGTTGGTGTTCAATCTTTCGCAAGAGCTGGCGCAGATGAAGCAGAAAGTTTAAAAGATAAAATTAAGCGTCGTCGTGAAAAAGAATCGTCAGAATTATCAATGCGTGATAAATTAGAAGAGCGACAGAAAAAGATACGGTTGAAAGACCCGACTAGCGATGAAAGCAAAAGAGCGCGTGAATTCGGTGGGTTAATGATAGACCAGTTGATTGCTAGTTATAAAGAACAAAACGCTGGTCAAGAATCCATAGACAAACTATTGAATGTTAAAGCTGCGTTAACAAACGAAAACGCAACAGCTGAACAAATTGCTCAATTGTCCGCACAACTGAAAGAGTTCGGATTAACTAAACCGAAAGAATCGGTTGAAAGTCAACAAGCTTGGAAAATGAAATTACAAGACACTGCGTGGGATAGAAAACAAAAAGATTATGCAACTAAATTATTTGACAAAGATGTTGCTAAAATGGGTGAGTCCGTTCGTCAATTTAATGGCCTTACAAACAAACTTGAAAAGTTTTCTGAACAACTTGCCAAAGCACAAGCTGGTGATGAAGAAGCTAAAAACTACATAAGACAATACAAAGGTATGATTGGATATCTTCTCGGTAGACAAGAAGAACCCAAGGGTGTATTTACCGACCAAGATGCTAGAATTCTAAATGTTTTTGAATCAGGTAAAAGTTGGGAAGAAGCATCTAGTCAATTTATCCAAGAAGGAACTGCTGAATTAAATGAAGAAAATATGGGACGTATGCGTAGAGCACTCGATAATGCGATACCTACATTGAAAAATGCTAAAAAGTCAATTGTCCAATACAAAAAGAAACAATACTCACAGAATGAAAATGAATATGTTAGAAATTATGGCGAAAAAATATCAGCTGATTTATTTCCGGAAGCATCCGAAGAGTCAAGTCAAGCACAACCCGCGCAATCTCAGCCCACTGGTGTAAAGCAATTTAAAGACTCAGCGGCTGTTAGCAGTGCGGTCAAAGAAAACAAAGTGGTTGAAGGCGACCTTGTGCAAATCGGTGAAAAAACGTATAAGTATTCTAAAGGGCGATTAATCGGTCAGTGAGGAGTTTATCATGGCGGCTACTATCAAAAAAACTGCACGTCAAGTTCTATATGAAAACGCCAACCGTATGTTGCCACATGAACAAAGACTTTTAAAAAAATTAAAAGAAGTGGGTATAACTGATGAAAAGTTCCTTGCTGCGGCTCTTGCAAATGCTGCAAAAGAAACAGGTTTATATTCATCTCGTTCAGAAGGTGGATATTACAGTAAAGCGGAGGATATCTATAATACATTTAACAGACATTTTAAAGACCTAAAACACACAAACGGTACACCTTACACTAAAGCGGAAAAATTACAGTACATAGAAAACAAAGGGCTAGTCGGAAACGCAAAAAAACTTTTTAACTTTGTATACAAAGGTGAAAACGGAAACACTGAAGACGACGATGGATATAATTTTAGAGGCTCTGGCGACATACAGATTACGGGACGTGATGGATTTAAAAAAGCATACGAACTTGTAAAAAAACATAGGCAAGATAAAGGTCTTCCAGCTCCGCCAAATTTTGCTGAAAATCCTGATTTGCTAAGAAACGATAATGAACTCTCGGCAGAAGCGTCTGCGTTGTGGTTTAAAGACAAAGTTTATGACGTGTTTAATCGTCTACCCGAAGACCAAAAAGAAGTAATACAAACCAACAAAGGTGGTATTTTGGATTTTGCATCTCTCAGGGTGAACGCCGGCCACGCAACAAAACAAATAAAAGATATAGAAAAATATGAAGAAAATGTCGAAGACGCGTTAGCCTTGGACCGAGCAGGAGTATTCGACAGAGCGCGTTTACTCGACCGAGAGGACTCACCGTCAGTTGTGCCTACCCCTTCATCTGGATTTAAGCTTGGAATAATGCCAGACCAAAGGGAAGAGTTTATTAAGTCCTCAGTTCAAGCTCCGTCCTTTGAGACAAAATCATACAAGGTCAAAGGTGCAAAAAATAAAGTTATAAAGGGCGTTGAAACTCCAGGAAGAGAAGCATTAAATGAACATTACTTAAATATGCTTCAAAACGCCCGGCAATTGCAGGGACCGCCAGCGCCGTTTAGCCAGACTGCGCCAACCGAAGCATACATCCCGGAAGATGAACCTACATCTACACCTACACCCGCTTCCGGCGGTTCTACGACGATGTCATTACCTGAACAGGATGATGAAGAACCAGGGTATTTATCCCAATTTGCAGACACTCTGAGCAATGCTGCATCTAATATGAAAACCGCAGCTGTTAATATCGGTTCTAAACTAAGCGACGCAATGTCTTCTACCGCACAAGCTAGTCCGATGCCAGAATCGCAACCGGAAATAATTAATTTAAACCT
>Ga0208161_1001571_pt1 | contig 12117 bp, 7 predicted proteins | sample CB_VirMetaG_3_FD_184538 | JGI IMG/M metagenome (GOLD analysis project Ga0208161, IMG submission 184538) | Freshwater to marine saline gradient viral communities from Chesapeake Bay - CB_1508_1S Viral MetaG (SPAdes) (version 4) | ecosystem: Environmental > Aquatic > Marine > Coastal | place: USA... | reverse complement strand
GGCGAAGGTGAAGGCGAAGGCGAAGGTGAAGGCGAAGGCGAAGGTGAAGGCGAAGGCGAAGGTGAAGGCGAAGGCGAAGGTGAAGGCGAAGGTGAAGGTGAAGGCGAAGGCGAAGGTGAAGGTGAAGGCGAAGGTGAAGGCGAAGGCGAAGGTGAAGGCGAAGGCGAAGGCGAAGGCGAAGGCGAAGGCGAAGGCGAAGGTGAAGAAGAGGGCAAAAAAGAGCCTAAAAAGTCACCAAACGAAAAGCGTAAAGACGAACTTGATGAAATAGCCGAGCGTGCCAAAGAAGCCGCAGAAGACGCTACCGAACCCGAAGAAAAGGAAACTTACGAAAACCTACAAAAAGAAGCAGAGCGCACCAAAGAAATGCTTGAAGACCAACCGTGTGAAAGCCAATTTCAACTTCCGTACTATTTAAACAAAAGGTACGAAGAAAATATACTGCCCTTTCTGTATGAAGTACAGTCACAAGTAGAGAATAGGAAACTTATGGGTTCATCCCAAACAGCCAAAGGGGTAATGAATGAAAGTAAAAGGATTGTTGCAATCAAAGTGAATGCTTGGAAAAATTGTGCGGCTGAATATGCTTACGCAAGGGCAAAAAATAGATTTATGAAATTATATATGTCCAAGCAAGACCTTATCATACGCCTTGGTGTTGAAAGTTTTGAAAATTTGAATGTAACACTTCGGCAAATAGATGTAGATGGGTACTCTGATTTGAAAGATGTCGTTGATTCGATTAGTATGATTGATACAACAAATAAAAAAGCCATACTTCTTTTTAAGGATTCTGATAATTACATAAAATCGCAAAAACGACTATTTGAGGCTGAAGTCGCAGAGTATTTTAACTTTTCAGGTCTTGGGGAATTATCGTCTGTAGAAAAGTATTTTAACAAGATTAAAAATTTGAACGACGCTTCCAAAACCTTTGAAGATTTAGCAATAATAGTCAATGAATATTTATTGACTTTGGAGGTATATAATTATTTTACAAAACAAACAAGCATTTTTAAAAATTAATATAAATGGCAACTTTAGAAGAATTGCAAACATTAGCATCAAGTAGCGACCCTGTAATTGCTGACATAGCAAGGCAAGAACTTGATAAAATCAGGGAGCGTGAAAAAATATCTGTCGATAAAGACTTTGCTGATGTTGTTAACGAAATTAACGACCTAATCCGTACTTCCGCAGGGGCTACGGGAGCAGGTGGCTTTGATGAAACCGAAGCCAACAAACTTATAACCCAACGCTTAAAAAAGTTTAAGGTCGGAGTCGACCAACTTTCTGAAGGTGTAAAGGAGCAAATTAGCAAAACCGCATCAGTACAGGTAGTAAACTTTGAGGGTGTTTCAATGACCTTTAAGGGTGGAGAGCAACGTCGATTGTTTGATGTTCTCCTGTCCGATGTTGAAGCAAATAACAACGTGTATTTGTATGGTGGAGCAGGTACGGGTAAAACTTTTATGGCGGGTTTGATTGCAAAAGCCTTGAACTATAAACTTATTACCCTGAACTGTAACCAATTTACTTCCCCTTTGGATATTGTTGGTGGTCAAACCATCGAAGGTTATCAAGAAGGTCGACTTACAGAGGCTTGGGGTAATATTGACTTGGGTATTAATCCAAGAACGTGTTTACCTTACAGCGGAGCCCTTTTGCTTTTGGATGAGTTGCCTAAACTTGACCCAAACACAGCAGGTATATTAAACGACGCGTTATCTAAAATTAAAGACCCAAAAGAAATTGTTCGGGATTGTGCTACAGGCGAAGAGCGAGAAATGATGCCAATTATTCTCAATGGTCGTGGTGAGCAAATCGAAATGAAGAAAATATTTGTAATGGGTACGGGTAATAGTTTGTTGAACGAAGCCGACAAAGACTATGAAGCAAACTTTAAGCAAGACTTGTCGCTTCAAGACCGTTTTGCAGGAAGTTGTTATCAGATTTATATCGATTACCGTTACGAATTGAATTCGATTATGAAGAACATTTTTGTCAAGCGTTTGAATGCCACTATGGACTTTACTTTCATTTTCAATTTCTTGGCTCAATTGCGCGATGTAATTGCCAAAAACGAATTTACAGGAAGAGCATTTGTATCGACCCGACTTATGATTTCATTCAGGGATACATACATCGCTGAACGTATCAATATGGTAGAGGCAAATCCAATACCACGTCCAAAGACTTTACAAATTGCTACAGAATCCTTTATGTCGCTATTTACTGAAACACAACAAAGTGTTATTAGTCAAGCAGTCGATGTAAATGAATTCTACAAGATTGTCAATAGAAAACTTGCTGAACCCGCTGATGCTCCCGCAACAGATGAAGAAGATTTGGTAGCAAATCAAATTATTGAAAATTACGAAAATCAACGTAAGAGCGAACTTTAATGTCAATATTTCAATATAGGGACATAGCAGACAGACTAAAAGTCGGAATTTGGTCTTCTCCTTCCAAATTTATGAGGGAGGCAGAAGATTATATTGCCCAAACAGGATTTGATGCTTATGGTCAAGGTACATCAAAAAATGATATACGAAGCACTCCTGATTTTTACGGTTATAATCCACAAAGTTCTAAAACAATTGAAGAGCAATATTCCTATGACGCTGTAACTAAATTTAGCGACCCTGATTTACTGCAAAGGGCAATTAATGGCTTTGCGGACATTACACAGAAGATTGATTTCGGTGGAAACTTGGAAAAGTCAAGACTGAAATTTACATCAATACCACAGGGGGTTTTTAATTTTGGTATGGCTTCAAAAGGTCTATTTCGACCAATTGAGTATTATGGAACGGCTGTCAAAAAAGTAATAGAACCCGAAAAGGTTCGGTCAACTTCTTTCAATGGCTTGACTAATTTTTTCTTTTATGATGAAGACGGAAATGAAAGTGCCGTAAGAATACAGCAAGAAGGTACTTATTTGGTTGAAAAGAATTGTCCTGACATAGTTGTTAAATATGACAGCAAGGCAAAAATGTTTCTGCCTTATCAGAACAATCAACCCTACATAGGCTGTGGTAAAGTGGATGCCGAAACGGGTAAAAAGTCAAGACTACGATTCACAACTACTACAAAAAAAGTCTATATGTACCGCGAAAAAATAGGTGGTGGATTACAACCATTTGTTGATTTGTTTATGGTCGTAGGTGGATTAGCAGATATGACTACTGAATCAATGTTGGTTAAAAACTTGCCTTTGCTGATTATAAGCCAATTTTTGAATGAAGCAGGGATTAAAACACGCATTTATGCAAAAAGAGCATATACGGTAAGCAGATACATTATAGACTACTCATTTGTTATTAAAGACTACGGAGAAAATTTGGATATAAACCAAATAGCCGCTTTTACTTCAGACAAAAGATTTTTCAGGGTGAATCTTTGGAATCTTGTTCCTGCATTAGCACAAAAAATTGATGGTATTGATATTACGGGTTATGGCTCTACGCTTTATGGCAGAACAGGTACAGGAGCAACAGAATATGATGCGCTTATTCCTGCATTCAATATGGCGAAAAATTGGGCTTTAAACACAAGTCAAAATGCCGTTAAAACTTCCAAAGTAAATGACCCAAGATTAATGATATTGGGAGGCGTGGGTAATATTTCAGGAGCAGATAGAATCAGCGACCCGAACAGTATTGAAAAAATAACAAATGAAATTTACCGTATTGGGGATTATGTGTCGCTGATGTTTTCCAAGAATCCAAGAAAAACACTTGGAACAATTTATCAAAGGGAACAGGAACGGCAAAGGAATAATCCTGATAAAAAAGAATATATACGAAAATATTTATTGCAAACGGTTTTAGACAACCTTGTAACAGTTGACTCAAGTATGGTTGATAAACCCGAATTTGTTACTGACCCAAAAACAGCAAAAGAGATGGACGAACAAAGGGAAGAAATACTTGAAACCCTAAACGAAATTTTGAGAAAATGACGAACGAAGACAAAATTGACAATATGCTAAAAATGCTTCAGAGTATGCAGGATAATCCAAACTTTAAACTGCATAAGTTTGAGGTATATGCAGTTCCGCAACAGCGGGAAAAAGTCGTGCATAAACAATACACAACCAAAAAGTCAGGTGTATTTGAAACGGTTGACGAATGGGTATTGGTATCCAACGGAAAAACCCAATTGTTGCAAGAGGTTATCCCCGATAAAACAGCACGTCTTGAGTTCGTTTCAAGTTTAGAAAACGCTAATTACGCATTAGGAGGTGTGATATTTAACTAATGATTTCATATAGATTTAAAGCGAAAGATGTTTTCGTATCAAATGGTGATTTTTTTATAGTTACCCGTGTTTTACAGGATAAAATAATTGCAATTAAAAGACCCATAGACCTTAAAGGGAAACTATCGGATAATTGGCAGTCGGCAGTATTTCAACTTGACGATAAAACCGATGTCAAATCACTAAATCAAGCACAAAACGGTGAATTACCCACAACTTCAATTGCGCAAGTGGGGAGTATGGTTATGTACGGAGAGGAAACGTATATGTATTGTGGAAATGCAGATGTTAGCCTTGGAACGATGGTATTCAGCAAGCCTTACTTGTTAAATATCGACGGTTTAATTATGGATATTGAAGACAATTTTGATGGACAACCGTTAGAATTGCTTTTACCAAAAAACGTAAAAACACCGCTCGAAAGTAATAAAAACCTTGTTGTTTTTGAAGTTGCACCCCCGCAAAGGGCTGTGCAAATATTTACAAAAATTGAACCTGTCATACAAGAAGAAAGTGCCGCAGAAAAAGACTTTATACCAAAAGCAATGAATGCGCCCCTTACGAATACTTTAAAGTCAAACAGTATTAATCAATACAATAAAGTTCCAACAGATTTAAAAATAGGGGTTCAATACAAATTTTTCCAATCAGGTAAAAAATTCTCTGATGCACTTTATTTTTCTATTCCAACGCGCGATTATCCCGATGCTTATCGTTGGGAAAGAAACGCAATTGCATTTGTACAGGAAATATTTAACAACACTATAATTAATCAGCCAACCTATGAATATACATTATCCGAAAACGAAGCAGTTTATCCTGATTGGAAACTAAAAACAGATTCAGAGTTTCCCATAGGAACAGGTATGTCGTCTAAAGAGGGATATAATATTGTTTTAGGTAAAATAGTTATACCTGTTTACAGCGAAACTGATAGTTTGGTAAAAAACGATTTCGTTTTATTCAGGCTGAAAACCTATAATACTAAAATTGCCTTGTGGGTTTTTCATCCCGAAGTTTACCAAGGTGGAAACAAGTTTTTTAAAAATTCTCCAAACGACCAATTTTTAACTATAGCAAAATTTCCATTAGCAGGGACTAAAAAAGACCGAGAAACTGCTATTGCAAACAAACCAATCGGAAGTCCACAGTTTCCTATTAAAACAAGGGCTCAAATAAAGAAGTTAAATGTTATTACTCTAAATGATATTGACGCTAACAATCGAGAAGTAATTGATGTAGAAGACCCGTATATGTTTATACCATATACATTTGCTAAACAAACTGAAGAAAGAAAGCCTGATGTAATATTTCCCCAAGGTAGAATGCGTGCAGGTAATGAAAATGTAGTTGATTCGCTGATTAGACCTTTTACTTGGGAATATTCTTGGAAATTGTATAATATAATTTCGGGTTCTGTTTCAACAACAAGCAACGATGAAATTGAAAAGCAAATATTAGAATATTTTGATTACCAAAATTTGGCAATAATTCAGGATAAAAATCCTGCCTTATATACAAAACTTATAGAGTTAATTGATAAATCAGTCGATACCTATGTAAGGAATTTACCAAAGAAGAAAAAAATCAAAGCATCAAGTGATGCAATATTTTATGTTTTATGTGAAATAGAATATTTTAATATAAATGTTGAATACAAAGATGTAAATGGCAATTTTCAAAGGATAGATACGAATAGTTATTTATATAACATTCAAGAATTGATAAAAGATAATGAATTTGCAATAATTCATCAGCCATTAATTGAATTACAAAATCAATACGATAACATCTTTAAGTATATTTCGCCAAATAGACCTACAATAAACGATAATAATTATTATTTATTAACTGTTGATGAGTTTGTTCAATTAAAAAATGCGTTACAAAATTTTGAAATGGAGTTGAATGCTTTAATTGATGAAAATGATATTCAAAAATTACAGTTTTCTATAGATGTAAATGGAGTGGCTTTCGTTAGTAATTTTTCTTCCGCTAAAGATTTGACATTTCCAAAATACACATACAAAAATTATGTTTTTGAAAAATTAAGTTATTCATATTCTAATCGAACCGACGTAAGTGGAACTTCTTTTTATGGGTATTATGATTTTATTCTGTCATTCTCAAATTTTGAAGATGATAATTTAAACGATGAATTTGCATTTAACATTAAAACGATATATCTGCAATTGATTGAAAACATTTCTCGACTTAAAGGATTTTTTAACAAATGGCAATTAATCGACCAATTGTTGCCAATTTTCGGATACTATCAATTGATTGAAAACACGAATTTGGGAACAACCTACGAAGATGTTTCTACGGATATTCGATTTAGAGAATGGTTAATACAAGCATTATTTGTAGAACTTGATGATGATTTTGTAGTTCAGATGAGTTCCTTTTTAGAGTATCAAAAAGATTTTTATGTTCAAGCCATAAATTATATCAAAGAGTATTCTACCAAACCAAGGAAAAACAGCAGTTATGACCTTGTGCGTCAATTAAACCTGTCTGTAAAAACACCATCCTTATTCTACGAACATCCTAACGATAGTTCGGATGTTCGGAAATTCACAGAAGATTTATACAAAAGTTTACCTGAAGAATTTAAAGGCAAAGAAAGTTATTATATAACTTTTGGAACAAATCAAACATATGTGTCCTATAATCCAAAAGTAGTTTTAGACAGGTTAAGCAATGCTTTAAATCTTATGAAACAAAACACGGACGTTAAAAACTTGTTTGAAGGAAAAGTAACGGCTGAAGACTTGTTGCTCAAATTGTATGGTGGTGGTTCGTTGGTTCAGGTTGTTGAAGAAGAAGAAGAACCTGAAGTGGTTGTAGAAACCGTAGACGAAACCGTAAACGTAGAAGAAGAAATTAATTGGGATGAAATCGATACCGAGGACATTGACATAATGTTGGACATTGATACCGACGAAGAAAGTATAGAAGTTTAAAAAAATGAATACCAAGGAAAAATACGAAGACATTAAGGTGTCGATGCTTCCTGAAAAGACGCGCGACACGCTTGAGAAAATTAAAAAGGCGACTAAAGACTTTAGCGTTCAAAACGATAAAGCAGACGCTTATGTGTCCGCTGTACATAGCAAACTAAAGAAAGAAAAGCCAAGTGCTTTGCGTTCAGAGGATAAAAAACCTGAACCGAAGCCTGAACCCAAAAAGGCGGCTCCGAAACCAAAGCCTGAACCTAAAACCAAACCCGAACCAAAGCCCAAGCCAACAAAAACGGCTGTGAAGGCTACGACGACAAAAGTAAACGCACTAACAACGGCATTGCAGAATGACCCGTTGTTGAAAGGTTTGGGTAAAACCGACAAGGAGCGTGATGCAGGTCGTAGAGCATTGCCTGCGGGACGTAGGGTTTCAAAGAAAGGTTGGAAAAACCAACACGGCACTTCCAAGGGAGGTCGCGTATATTATGAAAATCGTGAAAACCGTTCCGACAGGAAGTCACCTGACTACAAGGGCGGCTATCCATACCTTGCGATGGGTGGATATACCCACAGGGAAGATGAAGACGGTGCGTTTTATGTAAATATCTATACCGAGCGCAACGGGGAAATCATTGACGTAAAGGAAAAGACTTATAAGGACAAAGATTCTGCGATGGCTTTTGCGATGATGAAAGGAAACTTTTTGAAAAGCGGTGAATCTGTTTTTGTAATGGATGAAGACGGGGACGTTTTGTACAAAAAAGTTTCTATGAAGCGCAAAGGTGGCTATATGGCTGATGGTGGAAACATAGGTCGTGATTATGTGGAGTGGGAAACTGAAGTAACACAAATACTTGCAGACAAACTTGACATCGATTATGGTGACGCTTCAGGTATTGTAGAAGCACAGCCTTTTTACTTGCAACAGTCTTGGACAAAAGGATTGAGTGCTGAAGAAACTGCCGATGTCATTGACGAAAAATCAATGATGGCTAAAGGTGGAGAAGTTCGTTCTTATAAAACATTTGTAGAAGAATATCCCGACAAAAAAATTTATGTACGGGTAAAATTTGCGGGTTCAGACAAAGATGTTCAGAATTATGAGGCAAATGAAGTGAACAAAAAAAGAGCCATTGCTTTTGCAAAAAGACTTGCAGAAAAAAACAATGGTACATATGAAGGTTTTCAAAAAATCACATTGGCAAAAGGTGGCTACACCGCAAGAGGCGAAGACTACGAATACAAAAACACTTTTGGTATTAATCAAAACGATTTTAATGACCTTGTTGACGCTTACCACAAAGGTTTACATTCAGACCAATTTGATAGATTGGATAGTAGAGTAACCTTTAGTGAAATGCGAAGAAAGTATGGTCGTGATAAAGTTGATAAAATCGGCAAATACATTGATGAAACCCATAAAGCAAACAGCAACCAAGACCCCCGTAAGTATATGGCTAAAGGCGGTGCTATTTCAAAAACCACTTATGTATCAAATCGAAACATCGATAAAGTAGATTTCAAACTAAACAATGATTCAAAATCCGTCAAAGGTGAAGATTTGTTGGATGGTGTTTACGTCAAGAATACTGCGCTAAAAAATCCGAAAGCACATACGGGTAGCAATAAATATTACGATAGATTGGTGGAATATGCAGATACATTTTACAACGGGCTTGATGCTGACGAATTAGAGGCTATAAAGAAAGAAGATGTAAATAAATTGGCAAATGCAGGATTCGATTTTGATGAAATATGTATTATTTACTTAAATGCTTCAAGTGTTTACCAAACCAACATTGACAATGAATTAGATAGTGGATTAATTGGTAATACATACGAAAGTATTGCTAAAACAATTGACCAAATAATTTCGGATTCTGAAAAAGGCATTTATGAAATGGGCATAAAATACCCTGAATTTAATTGGGATGATATTGTAAAAAAATACAACATTTCCAAACAAGGAATTGAAGTAAAGGGCAAAGAGCAAATTTTTAGCACTTCCAAACAACAATTCGTATATCAAGTTTTCAAAGGTGATAAAGTAGCATTAAGTACGGTTGTTGATAGAATAAGGTATGTAGACGGCAAACTCGATAAAGATGATTTTTACAAAAAAGACACAGCAAGTCTACAAAAATTTGAGGGTGGATATTGGAGTATTGTTTCAAGTGATAAAAATGTCTTGAAAGATATTGCTAAAATGATTTTACGGAAAAAAACAGGATATGTAAAAAACATCGAAGTTTTATACAACACATTAGGTGGGGCTAATGCCCAATTAATTAAAGACGCATCAATAAAATTCGCCAAAGGTGGTCAAGTAAAAGGCTTTGATGCACTTTCTAAAAAGGTAGCGGCACGTTATGAAGGCAAAAAGGTTCCTTCAAAGTATCAAAGCGAATATGGTAAAACCTACGACAAGGAAGAAGCCAAAGAAGTTGGTGACAAGGTAGCCGCAAAGGTTTATCGTTTGCAACTTGCCAAAAAAGGCAAAATGGCTAAAGGTGGTGAAATCAAGAAAGGCGATATGGTAATTGTTGACAACCCATATTGGAAATTGGAAGCCCCCTTTAAAGCGGTTAAGCGGAAGGTAAAAGCGGTTTTTGGTGATGACGTATTCTTTACAGGTGGAAGCACTTCCAACATCAAGTATGTCAAAAAATATGAAGATGGTGGTGAACTTGACCAAGGTTTTAATGACCGTTTAGATGAGTCTATGGGCAACCGTGATGGCAAAGAAGCCAAAATGGAAGCAACCTTGAAAGACCGTAGAAACGAATCTAAAGGCGAAAACAAAGCCGTAGGTAAGCGTCCTTACAGTTCTGTTCACACGATGGACAAAATGGCTGAAGGTGGTGAATTGGGTAAGATTAAATTGCCACACAACCTGAAGAAGTATTTTACCAAGCCCGCAGGAACAATCGAGGTGGAAATGAATAAATTGATTCCCATTCGAGCGCGTGAAAAGGGTATTGTCAATGCCGAGCGTTATATGCGTTTAGCCTACGACGGAAAGATGGAAAGACGTAAACCAATTACGATTTACAAATCGCGTAATGGCAAATACAGAATCAAAGACGGTAACAGCACCTTTGCAGTTGCGAAGAAGCACAATTGGAAAACCATTTGGGCTGAAGTCGTTGAAAATCCAAACATTTCAAAGCGTAAGGAAAACAGCGTATTCACCGTGGCAAGCAAAATCCGTAAAGAAGGAGAAAGTTGGGCAAGCGCAGTAAAACGCGCAGGAGCAATGAAAAAATAATGAGAACTCTGAAATTAACTAAAGCGGAACAAAAGAAACTGCAAAGTCAGTATAAGTTCGGAAGCGATTTATCCAAGCAGGATGCAGTCGTGAAAGTATTTAATCCTTATGGTCGTGGTTATTGGTTCTTGGTGAATCAAGACCCCGATGACCCTGATTACATTTGGGCTATCGTTGACCTTGGAATGGGTGTTGACACAGGTAGTGTTTCATTAAAAGAACTTCAGGACGTTCGCGTGCGCGTGTACGGGATGGGTTTGCCTTTAGAAAAAGATTCAGGTTTTCGTCAGCGCAATGCGATGGAAGTTGTAGAGGGAATCTATCAAGGTCGATACTTCAGGGATGGTGGAGAAATTAAGGTAAAAGTTACTAAAGACACATTGAATGAAAAGTCTTACAAAGCCATTTATGGGGATAGCGACAACGATGGAGTACCTGATATTGATGACAAACAACCAAACAATCCAAGGGTTAAAAAAACAATAGAGCAGGTGAAATTACAGGAAGTGTTTGACAAAATCTTGAAAACAAAAAGTCAAATGAAGGAAAAAATGAGGGCAACGGTTTCTGACCTTACTCAAATTGCACCTTCAGGTTCAACAATTTATGCTCGAACAAAAACTCCTTATTCAATTCTAAACAAATTGGTCAACAAGAAAATGTACAATATGAAGCCCGTTCAAGAGGGCGACGTAGAGGGATTGACTGACTTGGTGGGTACAAGCATAGTGGTGAACAACCTTGATGAAATTAAATCTACCCGTGACAAATTGGACGCGGGAAAATTGGGTAAGGTAATGGAACGCAAGGACTATTATGAAAAGCCCAAAGACGGTTATATGGCTGTGCATTACATCATTGAAAGTAACAATGTACCTGTAGAGGTTCAGTTGAAGACAAAGCGTCAAAAGCAATTGAACGAATCTTCCCACAATCCATATAAATATCAAAATTTGGATTCTAAAAGATTATTGGAACTTTCCAAACTTGCAGACCGAGCAGACCGTGGTGATGAAAAGGCGCAACGGGATTTTGACCTTTTAACCAAAAATCCTGAAGACTTGGAATACTCACTTTATGCAGACAAAAAACGATTAAATAAATTACCTTCGTAAATAAAAAGTAAAAATATGAAAAATAAAGTAACATACAAAGTATATTCCCGTGTTGGATATGGTGTAACTAATGGTAAATTAGACAAGAAAAAAAGAGAGGTATTTTATGGAGCGGATATTTTTGTTAATGGGCAATTATCTAAAATTATACCTTTAGTAAATACTAACAAAAAAGAAGTTCAGGATAGAGCAAAAACTCTTAAAAAAAGACTTGAAAATCAACTTTCGTAAATAAATATTTATAAATATGAAAAAAATAGAACAAATCCTTGAGGAAAAAAATGTTGAATTGGCATCCTTGCCCAAAAAAATTCAAGACGCAGTCAAAAACTCTATTAAGCACTATGCTGAATGGGAAACAGCCGAATCGGAATTAACCGATGAAAGCACAGACGAAGACAAGCAGTCTGTTGCAGACTTGAAAGCGTCCGTTCAAGAATTCAATGATTCAATCGCAGAAGTGATTGATGACTTGTTGAATGATGAGGAAGAAGAGCAAGAGCCTACT
>Ga0208161_1001566_pt1 | contig 12126 bp, 25 predicted proteins | sample CB_VirMetaG_3_FD_184538 | JGI IMG/M metagenome (GOLD analysis project Ga0208161, IMG submission 184538) | Freshwater to marine saline gradient viral communities from Chesapeake Bay - CB_1508_1S Viral MetaG (SPAdes) (version 4) | ecosystem: Environmental > Aquatic > Marine > Coastal | place: USA... | reverse complement strand
GTGGAGACGACTTTGTAATTCCAGCAGGTGCAACATTAACTAATAATGGTACAGCATCTGGCTTTGCTTCTATTGCTTGGCAATCTACAATCGTAACAGGAACTACATTATCTGCGGTTGCTGGAAATGGTTATTGGATTGATACAACATCAAATGCTTGTACTGTAACTTTACCAGCTAGTGCTAGTGTAGGTGACCAAATCATATTTGTAGATTACGCAAGAAAGTGGGGAACAAATGCTATTACAATAAATACAAATTCTTTAAATTTTCAAGGAGCTACTTCTCCAAATCCTGTTTATGATACTGGTGGTCAAACAGTTAATATAGTTTATTCTGGAGCTACACAGGGATGGATTCCTGTATCAGATGATGATGTAACTTTTGAAACAGCACAATCTTATAATATAGAATATTTAGTAGTAGCTGGAGGTGGTTCAGGTGGAACTGGAAATGCTGGTGGTGGAGGTGCAGGAGGATATTTAACTAATTTTGGTGGTTCAGCTATAACTTTTGATTCTGGAACAACTTACACAGTTACAGTAGGTGCAGGAGCTTCAGTTACAGTAACTCCGCCATCACAAAATGGTACTAATGGTTCTAATAGTGTTTTGTCAGGTACAGGTATTGCAACTATAACTGCTATTGGTGGTGGTTATGGTGCAAAAGATATTAATCAAGGTGGTTCTGGAGGTTCAGGAGGTGGTAATGGTTATAATGTTACAAGTTCTGGCGGTTCAGGAACTGTTGGTCAAGGAAATGATGGCGGAAGTGGTGCTGGTGGAGTTAGTCCAGAATTTGGAGCAGGTGGTGGAGGAGGTGCTGGTGCTGTAGGTGGAAATGGCACAGGTTCTGCTGGAGGAAATGGTGGAGTTGGTTTATCAAATTCAATAACTGGTTCAGCAACTTTTTATGCTGGAGGAGGCGGAGGTGGTGTTAATGCTTCACAACCAAACGCAGGTTCTGGTGGAAATGGTGGTGGTGGAACAGGTTCTTACAATACTGCTGCTACCTCAGGTACAGCAAACACAGGTGGCGGAGGCGGTGGTTCTGGAGTAGGTGGAAATAGTGGTGCTGGTGGTTCAGGTGTAGTTATACTTCGTATGGCAGACGCAGATTATTCAGGTACAACAACTGGAAGTCCAACAGTTACTACTGGAGTTGGTGGCACAGATACAGTTTTAATTTTTAACGCATCAGGAAGTTACACAGCATAGGAGATTATATGGCACATTTTGCAAAATTAGGAACAGGAAACATAGTTGAAAGAGTTGAAGTAGTACATAATGATATTGCTACAACTGAACAAGCTGGAGTAGATTTTTTAAACAATCTTTATAAAACTAGAGATGTTTGGAAACAGACATCATATAATAATAATATTAGAAAAAACTTTGCTGGAATAGGTTTTAAATATGACCAATATAAAGATGCTTTTATTCCACCTAAACCTTTTAATAGCTGGATTTTAAATGAAGATACTTGTCGTTGGGAAGCACCAGTTGCTTATCCTAATGATGGTCAAAGATATATTTGGAACGAAACTAATCAATCTTGGGATCTAATAAAATAATTTTAATTAAGCTTAACGCTTAACAATCAACAATCAACAAATAACTAAGGATAATTACAATGTTAGATAATTGGATGAAATCAATTGAAGATATGTATTCTTACAAATTCTGGAAAAAAGAAATTACTAAGCATAATGAAAGAATTGTTAAATTCTTTAAAGATGCTTTTGACGATGTCTTTTCTTCTAAGAAAAAAGAGGACTAATGGCTTCCAAAAGGAAGATCACTCCTAAACAATATACAGAAACCGCTACTGGTATAAGGCTATCCGTACATGAAAAATTATGTGCTGAACGAATGCAAACATTAATAGACACTATTAAAGATCTTCGTAAAGATGTTAACGATTTAAAAGCAACAGTTAACAAAGGCAAAGGAATGATTGCTTTGCTAGTTTTTCTTGGCGGAGTAGCGGCTACGATCCTTGGATATTTAAAGCTTAAATTTTAATTACATGAACGAAATTATTAGAGAGCCTGGTCAATGGCGAGACCATTGGACTAACTTTAGTTTTAATGAGTTTAAATGTAGCTGTTGTAACAGAGTAGAAATAGCTTCTGATTTAATAGATTTATTACAACAAGCTAGAGAAGTATTAGGCAAATTAATTATTAATAGTGCTTACCGATGCGGATCGCACAATCAAGCTGTTTCGAATACTGGAGAACATGGTCCTCATACTACTGGTTTTGCTGTTGATATTCATGTTTCAAATTCACAACATAGAAAGCAACTTATAGATTTCTTTTCGCCAAAAGTATCTGGCTTAGGAATTGCTAAAACATTTATTCATATCGATTTATTGGACAAACATAATGGTTTTGAAATGAGACCTAATGCTTGGTTATACTAATGCCACCACTTAATATTATTGCACCACTTGCTAAGATGTTATTTTCAACAGTTGATAAGGCTGTTGCTGATAAGGATTTAGCTGAAAAATTAAAAGCACAATTAAACACTCAATTAATTCAGTCTAGTACAACAGAGCTTAAAGCAGCTGCTGCCATCGTAGAAGCTGAAGCAAAAGCTAATTGGTTTGCTGCAAGTTGGCGACCTATGCTTATGTATGTTTTAATTTTTATATTGGTTTGGAATTATATTGCTGGACCAATCGTTAAAATATTTACTGATACAATTATTACTTTTGAATTGCCTGGCGATGTTTGGACTTTATTAAACATTGGTTTAGGCGGTTATGTTGTAGGCAGATCTGGCGAAAGTATTGCTCGAACATTAGCCAATAAGAATAATGGCTAAAAAGAAAACTAACATAGGTGCATTTTTATTCTTAAAAACTACACCAAAAAAAAGACCAGGCAGACACGCTAAAAGCTACAACAAAAGAGTTCCACGCAGAAAAAGCAATATAGGTCAAGGATGAGAAATCAAAGTAGCTGCATTTATTACACTATGTATGGCTGCACTTTACTTGACGGCTGCCACTGCCAATCCAAATAATTATGAAAAAAACCAAAATAAAAATGTCGCCTAAGTGCGACTATTGCGGACAACGCAATTCTAGTTTTGTTGTTACTGCTAATCATCTAACTTTCTGTTTAGAACAAGTAATAGGTAATCCACCAACTAAGGATTGCCATAAAGCTTATTTAGATAGTTTGAAGAAAACAAAAGCTTTAAAAACAGCAAAAGATTTGCCAGAGCTTTCACAACAAGAACGATCTAAAAATATATCTAAATTAGAAGCCTACCAAAAAGAACTTAAACAAAAACGATTTGCTTTAAGACTTCAATCCTACCGATAAATCCAACCATGTATTGCCTTGTTATCTTTAATCCTAAAGAGCACCGATGGCATTTTTTCACTAACGAAGTTTGGTTAACTAGAAATGAGGCAGAAGCCTATGCTAGACAAAATAACTTCAAAAAAGATGTTCAGTGGAAAGTGCTTTGGTATGACAAAAAATACAAAATTAATTACTCGCCAAAACATCCTTCCTTAAATAACGATTCTAAATTGTAGTGAATTTGACCTATGAGATAATCCTAACTTATGATACTAGATAAGTTGACTGATTTGAGAATTTTATCTCGGATTTATATTTAGTGAATTTTTTTTCACTATTTTAGTTTGACAGTGGACTGAGACTAAAATAAAAACGCATAATTGCCTTTTATTCCTCGGTAGCTCAGTTGGTAGAGCAGTTGACTGTTAATCCGTAAAATCCTTTCTAAATATTCTCTCATCAGTTGTTAAACAAATAACAATGAAAGGACTATCTAAATGATTATATTTTCCGATACCATATTGGATAATCTGAACATCAGCAAATTAATTCACTTAAATTCACTATCTGTTTCACTAAATGAAATAGTGAAAAGCGTATTAGTTGCAAGTTTAGAGCAATTGACGATTGGAAAATTATCTCAGTTAGGTATTAAATATCTATGAGTAAAATATATAGAGTAACACCAAAAAATGGAAAGTTTATAATTCAGCTTTGCTCTGACAGATCAACTGTTAAAGTAGCTGGCTCTCCATTCACTAAAAAGACTGATGCTAAGAATGCTATGTTTCAGCTTATGCAGAAATCAGTTCCTTCTACGAGCCAACCTGGCATAACTTTTAATCAAGCATTTAAAAAATTTGCTGAATGGAAGTTAAGTCTTTACAGCGAAGATGGCAGAGTAAGTCTGCATTCGCTTTCTAGGTACGACCAGGAATACCGATTAAGGATCTCAAAATATATGAATGCAAATGTTTTGTTATCTGAATTTGGTATTGAGCACATGGAACAATACCTGGATAACCTTAAAGCTGCTGGCACTTCTTTTAAGGCTATGAAGAAATCGGTTAAAGATATTAAGCATTTTTTAAGACGAGCTAATGCTGTTAATCTTAAACCTAATCTTTCAATGCTAACTTATAAAATCTATGATCATTTAGCTGTTTTGCCAGAGGATGATAATGAATACTTCGCTAAAGAAGTAGATATTAATTACCTTGATCAAGACAAAATAGATGAGATTTGGTCTGGTCTTTACGAAGGCTTAAAGACTAAAAACCAAGATGCTATTAATACATTTGCTATTTTTTCAATGATGTATTTCTTTGGATTAAGAGCTTCTGAATTAGCTGGTATTAAAAAAGATTTTCATCATGAGCATTCGTGCTTAGATCTTGAAAATAATCTTTTAATGATCAGAGGTGTTTGGCAAGACCACAAATATAAAAACAGAACTAAAAATAAAGGCAGTAAAAGATCAATAGAAATAGATACTGATGCTGCTAAGTTTTTGCAATTCTGGTTAAATTATAGATCTGAATACAAAGCAGATAATATTTGGTTACTGCCTGGTAAAAATGGAAATCCATTAAGCTATGCGTATATCAGAGATATGATGTGGCAGACTTACGCTAAACATGGACTGGCAACAATCGAAAGAAATCATGCTGGTCATGTTAAAGTTATCTCTTCGCCAATAAAAGGTTTTGTAACAAAAATCTTTCGTCATAGGTTCAGCACTAATTTAATTAATGCGATGAACTCTAATCCTTTATTAGATCAAAATAGAGTAAAGAACGAAATCGGTCATACTTTATTTTCTACTTCCGCTAACATTTACGGAAATAAATTAATTAAAGGAACTAAGGAAGAGAGAGAGGCTCTTGCTAAAGTAAAAGCATTGGCTAATAAATCAAATCTATTCTCTAAGATAATCAATAAATAATTATAAACAGCTTAGGTGGACTGCTTCTTGCAGTCTGCCTGGCTATCTTGCCAAGCCTTGTTCAATACAATGCCACTCAGCTTCAACTTTACTATAACCAGCTTTCACTACATCTCTTAAACAAACTTTAACTGGAGTAAAAACAGTTTGAGATAAAATATGAATTATAAAAATAGTTATAATTGCAGCAATAGCAATCTTTTGATTGGTATTTAATTTTTTCACTTTAAAATCCTAACAAAAGTCCAAGGATTATCCAAACAATAATCAACCAAAACCAAACTTTAAATATATTCATAGGATCGTAGATATTCATTAATTAGGTTTCTTTAATCTTTTTAAGATTTCGTTTTCAGCTTTCAAAAGTTTATTTTCTTCTTTTAATTTTGCTAATTCTTCATGCAACAATCCATTCATCTTTTTGTGTTGCTTCTCAATATTCATAATCTCATGTAATTGTTTTTTTAATTGCTCAAGTTCAACTTTATAGAGCTGGACATCTTTATCTAAGATAGCATTATCTTTTTCTAAAGAGCTTATATCTTGCTGTATTCTTTTTATTGTTTCACTATCTATCATTATCGTCTCTAAAATTTTCATCTGCATCAGGCAGCTGTTCATTCATAACTAAATCATAAAGACCATTTGGATTTTCTATGAAAGCAATCTCTTGCTTAGTTTCTTTAATGATCTGTTTGCAGTGGTCCTTAGCTTGTTCAAGGACTGTTGTTAAATTAGGAAAGTTTGAAGGATAAACTCCATAAATATATAAATCATTTATAGCAGCAGCTACTCTACTTAATCCTTGGTATCTTCTTTTTAGTCTTTGTATTTTACTATCTATTGGTAAATTATAATCAACATTACTCATTTATTTTTTTCCATTTTATATTTTGAATTTTAATTTCTACATTTTTAACTTCAGTAGAGACTGGCTCTGCATTTTCAAAACCTTCTTCTTCAGCTTTGAATTTTTCTTCCATAACAAAGCTAGCCTCTCCAGTAGTTGTTTTAATTATGAATTGGTTTGACATCGACTAATCCTGGATCTGAATTTTTTAATACTTCATCTTTGACTAAAGAACTGCTGCCTACGGCTCCTTCAGTTTCTAAATCAAACCAACAATAAGGAATTTTATTTAGTTTAATTCCAAGTAATAATTTGTAGTGATCGCCTTTTTGCACGCCTACTGTTACAAACCATTTACAAGATGATCCTGGTTTGCATTTTTCAAATCTTACTTCTGCTTCGTCTAAATTAATTATTCTCATGTAATTCCTTTGTTTGATTGTAAATAAAACCTGGATTGACCAACTCATCTACATTGACTTTATAAAAAGCAGCCATTTGTTTAAGTCGATATGCCGATGGAATATTTTTTCCAGCTTCATATTTATTTATTTGTTGATGAGTAACGCCTAAAGCTGCCGCTAAACATTTCTGCGGCATAAACTTAGCTTTGCTTAATCTGCAAAACTTTAAGTTTCCTCCAAGCAAAACACCAAATAAATATTCGTCTGATGATCTACGCCTTGACATAATTCGCCTCCACAAATTCATTGATTTCTTTTTTAATGTCCTCAAAATTTATTTCTGGTGTATTTTTAGCTGTCGTTTCAAAACAAGCTTCTGGCATCTGCTGAAACTTAGTTTTCATATTTAAAAAATAACAAGGCTTTTGCTTTGTTATCTTTAGGTACCAAGCCGTATTATCCAATCGTTTGAATGGACCAGTGGCTGGATTTAGAAATGAAGCTGTGCTCATTGAGCAAAAGCTTTCTCTTTTTTTTCGCATTATAATAATTCCTCCAATAATGATTTAGTTTTAATGTTAGTCGCCAGTACTGAAATTAATCTTCCAGCTATAACTGGCGGAAACTGAATAGCCTCTCCATAATTTGTTAAGACACTCAGCTCATGATCGTAGATTTCCATTAGATGCCAGTTGTCCATTTCCATTTTTGCAGAAATAGTTTTTGTTACATCTAAGATTACTTTTTCTTGCTCCAAAACCTGACGATTTTGAACTCCAGGAAACTTAACAATGTTATTATGGTGCCGCATTGATAAGCTCCTGGAGATCTATTTTCTCCTCTTCTTTTTGGTGCATGTTATGAGATTGAACGATGTACGCTAACGCATCATCGTAAGTATCTTCTTTAAATTTATGTGTGGCTCTGATTAACTTTGCTTGAGCGTAAAGCAAAGGTATGACCCATCCAGGTAAATCTCTTTTGAGATAAGGCTGCAAAAGTACGGACCAAGCAGTAGCAATTCTTTTCATATTGCCATCGAATGATCCGTAATCCTCTTGCCTGGATTTTTCTAATTCAGATAATCTTATGTTAAGATTTTTTTTTGCCATTTGCAGTAAAATCTTCAAATGCTTTTTGAATATAAAACTCCACTGTCTTGCTCATAGAGATTGGAATTTCAAATTTCTTTTGAGATAAGTTCTCAAGCATTTGATATGTTTTGATATTTATTGCGACACTCTTGAATTTAGAAGGATCCATATTTAAGCCTCCAACTCACTAGGATTAAAACCAGTGTCCTCAAGTTTTTCTACTCTAAAGAAAGTATAAAACTCTGTGCCTTCAGGCATTCTGCCTTTACCACTAGCTTTTTGTTTGTACGCACCAAAACGATATTTAGTGTTTTCAACAACTATCGTTCCAGACAGATCGTAACTTTGAGGTGTCTTTTTATTGGTTGCTATAAAAGCGGCTCCAAGATCTGGTCGCTCTTTTTTATTTTCAACATCTGACATTTTAGATAACTCCTTTTGTTTGCAGATTGTTCTTAGTTAATGTGAATTGCTCCATAAAGTTTTTGTAAGTTAAAGGATTGTTTGACTTTAACTCTGACAAGAACTGTTTATTTTTGGAGATCCACGCCTCGTAAGATCCTTTATGTGAAACGGCATTCAATTCCTTGATTGCGTTTTGGATCTTGCTTTCTTGCTGCTCTATTGCAGCAGAAACTTCTTCAGCTGATGCTATTCCATCAGAAATGAAAGCACAGAATGCAAGAGCTCTTCCAACAGCTGATGTCTCAGCGTTTTCTAATGCACTCGTTTGATTTATTCTGGATGCTTTTCGATCTTCTTCTGCGTGTCCAGTAGAGATATGTTTATCATCTACATAAACATCAGCTTGCATGACTACTTTATTTTCATCAATGCTTATTAGTTTTGTTACAATATCTAATGAGGTACCAAGTACTCTTCTTGCTATCGCTATACGATGAGCAACTGTACTGTAATTTTTACCATGAATAGTTATTGTGTGTCCGTTTAACGATTTTTTAAACTCGTTAACTGCTTGGACTAGCTTATCTATATTATTATTAGCCATAATATTACTCCAGTTAGGATTGTTGTTATTAAGTAGCATCTTCGATGCTGTCTTTTTTCTTTCTCAGCTTTTTGCTGAAGATAGAAATCATGTTGGTCGTAGTTATTCATTTAAGCTACCTTCCATAATTCTTTTGCTTGTAAGAGAAGATCAGGCGGCAGATCGCTCCAGGCGTAAGCGTGATCAAAACCTGGCTCGATTAGCTCAACGCTTTTTTCAATTATTTCTTCTCTAGTTAAATCTTGGTGTAAGGATAAAATCTTTTCTCTTCTTAAAAGAGTACGAAACATAATTTCTAAATTACGCTTCATGCCTTCAACAGTTAGATGATGACAATTTGTACTATCAAATATTTTGTAATCAGAATTTGTTGAATAAACTAAAAAGACTGGAACTTGAAAATTGTAATAAGCAGCATAAACCGCACATTGAACACAATGATTAAAGCTTGCAGTAACTGGAGAGGAGGAAACAAGAAAACTCCTCGTACCATCCTTTTTTACTTTACCAAGTCTCGAATACTTGGTTTTTAGTTCGATAATCTTATGCGGAAAGGCTGGTAAATTACCAGTCGGATTTACCTCTTTTGATAAGGTTTTACCGAGCACATTATGATTACCAAAGTCAAAATCAATTCTGCCAACTATACTTAGAAGCGGAGATGATGAGAAAGGAAAGTCTCCTAAGCTGTTATTCGGAATTGATATTTGTCTTTCACAAGTAACTGGATTTGTTACTGCAAGCTGATTTAAAGCATCATTAGCATTTACAATGATGTTTCTAATTTCATCTATGTACTTAAATTTTTTATCAGCATCTTTGTCGTCTTGCGGCTGATATTCTTTATAAATTTCAATCTGCTCTTCAATTGAAGAGGCTAAATCAATTTTTTTGTGTTCAACTGGAACTATTTTGTTTGTTTGGGGATTTAATCTCCAAATAATATCTGCGTAATGATTTTGTAAAGCATCGCCTACTCTCTTGCCAGCTTCCATAGCTGAATTAGATTTAAAAAGTAATCTTCTAGCTAACTGATCAAGGACTATGTATTTGTAAAACCAGGCTCCATCAGGAGAATTAAATTGTGTACTGGACCAATGGTTGATGCCAAGTTTTTCTGCGAATAATGGTAAAGCCTTTTCTTTTAAAGGATCTTGTAAAATTAAATTTTTGTTTGTCATGGAGCTTTGATACTCCAAGAAAAAATCTAAGTATGTGAGGCTTTGGCTTGTTTAGTTTCTTTTACTTTTTTTGAAACTTATGAATGTTTGAATTGTTTTGTTCTTTTGTAGGTTTTGTAGACTTTGTAGACTTTGTAATAGGTGGAACATCTGTTTGTTCAGCGTTTTCAAAATTACTCATATCACTTGCAATCCATTCTTCTATAAAATGTTTAGGATAAAAATAAATTTCTGTATCTTTTGGATTAACCCATCTTGGACCTATTTGCTTACCTAAATCACGACTTTGCTCTCTCATATAAGCAAGTGCTCTAGGTTTAATTCCATATTGTGCAAATACTTGATTAGGTTTTAATAAATCAAATTTCATCTAAGCACTTTTCTTATCTTCAATTATTTTAAATTCAACAATGTCATCAGGATCTGCTTCTTCATAATCTGCATATAATGCTGGTACTAAAGTCATTTCTTTAGACCACCAATGAGACTGTTTGAATTTTTCTTTTAAATATAAATTTTCTTTTCCGTATTTATTAAATAGGTAATCAACATCGTAAAGACGCATATCTTTTCCTTTAGCAAATATTTCATCTATTTCTTTTTTACCTAAATAATCTTCGGCTAATAAACTTGATATGCCACCAGTATTTTTAACTTTTACATTTACAAATTTTTTATATTGAGGATATTTTTTAAGTATAGATGGCGGAATTATAAAGTCTGATTTTTTTTGTGTAGTTGTTTTTTCAATAGAATTTTCTTTTAAAAATTTATCAATTCTTTTTTCTAAATCTAAAGGTTTATTTTTTGATAAAGCATGATCTAAGGCTTTACCAAAATCTTTACTCCATTTATAAGCTCCAGCTGCTTTAAAATCGCTTGCTTCAAGATTAGGTGCTAATTTTGATCTTTGTAAATTATTTTCAATTCTTTTTGCACTTGAAACGCTTACAATTGGAGCAATAAAATCTGGTTTTTCTTGAATGACAACATATTGCAAAGTATCATTAAGATCGATTGCTTCTATATAAGAAGCTTTTTTATCTTCCTCGTGTAAAGGCATATTAGATAATTTTGTTGCATGAGGATTATATTGTTTAATATTGATAGTTTGATCTTCGTTTCTTTCTAAATATCCAAAATAATAATGTTGTTCTTTTCCTCTTGAAATACCAACAACGACTAATTCTCCAGTTTTACATCCTTGTTGTATTGAGTGATAATAAAAAGCATAGAGATTTTCATAAGTTAATTTGATTGCTTTCACATCCCATCTATAAATTTCTCTTGGACATAAAATAGTATCAGCAGTAAAAACTGGATAGATTTGACCTGGCACAAAAACATAATCTTTACTTTTAACCAATTCAGCAGTGTTAACATTTCCCCAGGTTTGCAAATAAATTGGATTAAATAAAAGATCGATTGGATCGCAACCTAAAGCTTGAGCATATTTTAAAGCTTGATCTCTACCAATTTCAGATCCGTCAATTTGACGATAAATAGTTGCTGTATTAATTCCAGTGAAAGCAGCAAGCTGTTCAACATTATTTATTTTTTCGCTTTCAGCAATTTTTTTCTTTAATAATTCTCCAGAGCTAACCATATTAAATGGACCATAATTTAGTTTGTCATCTTTTTTTGGTAAATCAATTCTTTCAATACTAGCTAAATTTTTTGAATAAAGATTATAAACAGTACGATCCCAGTTTTGTAAAAATTCTTTTTGATAATCTTTTTTTAAAATTTTTAAAGTTTCTTGTAAAACTTCAGTGTGTGGTCCTTTTATTAACCTAATGTAATCAGAAAAATTATGAGTTGTTAAATCAATATGATAAATAATAACTTCTGCAAATTGCTCTACTCCTTTTTGAGAAATTACTAATCGAATACCTTTTGGATCTTGAGCTAAAAGAGATTGAGCTTGTCTTGATGGTCTTTCAAAAATATTATTTTTTTTGTTAAACCAAAATCCAGCTGCTTTTTGTTTTTTGTAATTCTTCTCTGAATACATCATAAATTATCTTGGTTTATAACATCATTTCGCATAAATGCAAACGCTATAAATTAAATTGTGTAAATATCTCCTTTACAATCTAATTCTCTCAATTATTGCTTTATTTCTAATGATTTTTAACGAGTATTATGCCAAGAGAGCAAAAATATAGCCAATTAGTAACGCCTTTTAGTTATTGGCATCGAAAAAAGCACGATTTTATTGCATATTTAGACATAGACCAAGTTTCTATATGTCCAGCATGTGCAAAACCGCTGTTTTTGGCTGATCATATATACAATAAAGACAACCAATTTAGAGGAAA
>Ga0208161_1001565_pt1 | contig 12127 bp, 13 predicted proteins | sample CB_VirMetaG_3_FD_184538 | JGI IMG/M metagenome (GOLD analysis project Ga0208161, IMG submission 184538) | Freshwater to marine saline gradient viral communities from Chesapeake Bay - CB_1508_1S Viral MetaG (SPAdes) (version 4) | ecosystem: Environmental > Aquatic > Marine > Coastal | place: USA... | reverse complement strand
TTAGTTTCTCGAACATTTTCCATTGCTTCTCCTGTTTCTGTTCCATTTCAAAGACTTCTCTAAATGTTTTTAATTGCTTGAATCTTGGAATAATCTCTCTAGAATGAAAATCCATCTTAATTGTCTTATAATATTCTTTTCCATTCTTTACCATTCCTAATTGACCTTTTAAGCCAGCCTCCCTCATCATCCTAAGTGCTTTAATCCTAACCATTCCATTTCCATAGTCTGGGCTTATAATTTGTTCTTCCGTCATTATAGAAGACACTATGAGGTCTTTTGTTTCTGGTTTGACCTTTGGTCTTCTAGAGGAATAAAAATTAATTTTCCTACAGAATCTTTCTCGAGAATTTAATTCGTCGACATCGTGAGTAGAGCCTCTTCTCCAGTGAAACTCATCATATACATCAAACAATTTTTTTTTCTTTGTATCAAATATAATTGGGTTTGCATCATAAGTGATTGTTCTATTGTTTTTTGTAATTAAATTTATGTTATCGTCAATTCTAATGTTTTGAACATTTAATGGATGTAGTAACAATCCGGTAAAAGACAATGCGAAAGATAAGTTAGTTATCATCTCCAACGGATCTTTCGCATTGAATTCGCAAAAATCTAGATCTTCAAATTGAGGGTCGCATCTGTGATATGTAAGATCGTGAGTCAAGATGCAAGGCGTTTGCGTTCTCCAAGAAAACAAAAGGCAGGATGTTGTCCTGCCTATGATTATTTGATCGTGTTTTATCATCGACCCCTCTGTAAAGCTTTCATAGCTTGCATAGCAGTCATCATGTCGGGTATCCTATCGTTCTGTTTTTGTGGTGGTGTTTGAGGCGGAGGAGGTGGTAAATTACCATCTTCTTTTTCGACAGGCTGAACAACTTGTCTGAAAATGTCTTCGGTTTCCGAAATCAGATCTCCAAACATCAAATAATCAATTGCAGATCCACGGAAAGCAGTATCGCCACTATACGTCGCCCCAGTTCCATGTCTTCCTATATTTTGAGACATTGAATTCTTTGCATAGTGAAAGATGCCATCAAAATTCTCTTTTAAAAACTGGATATGGTCTTCGGGAGCCGTATTCATATAAATCTGTGCTTTGAGTTCAATCAAATCTGCAAATGAAGGAAGTAGTCCCGACTCATCTTCGATAATATGAAAAGAAAGACCTGACCTGATTCCACTCTGAGCGGCAGGATTATCAATGCTTGCCAAGTAAGACTTGACCTCTTCTGTGTCTAGTTGTCTAGACCACTCTGGCCTATCTGTTAAGTCTCCAGTTGTTCTGTTAAACAAATTAAACCAGCCATCGGGAACTTTGACGCCAAGATAGTTTTGCAACAAATCATCCACGCCACCTCGTCTTCTTGCTTCATTTAGTGTGAACCTTTTCCACTCATTCAGAATCTTTTTCATCATCTTCTTCTATCTCCTTTAAGCCTTTCAAAACTTCTTCTGGTACATTTCTATATGTAATTCCGTCAAAAACAACATCATAAGCATAAAACTTAAGTTTTCCGCCCTGCGATGAGTAGTGAGCATACATTAGAACTCCTGAACTAATTACTATACCCACATTCGCAGATGAATCTAACGAATAATAAATTGTAGTATCTGATCTCAACATTACGAGATCACCTGCGCTAAATTTCACACCTCAGCTCCCTATAGGCACCTACCGTAAATGGCCAAAGCTCCTCAGCAATGTCCAAACAAGCATTGGCAACCTGTTGTATTTCCCATTGTGCTCCTTCATGAGTTCTCAAGTCAATGAACTTAAGAAGGTTATTGAGGTTCACGCTACCATAGTAGCGAGTATACAAGTTTTGAGGAAGTACTCCCCTTGCTTGCTCTCGACAAACTCCTTTATCAACCAAGCTATTGAAAAAGTCTAATGAGTATTTATGAAATTCAATCATTGCATCACTAGCCCTTGCATAAGTATTAAGAAACATCGGTGTTACAGTTGGATCAAACTCTGAAGTCAAGTTTGATGCTTGACGATTGCTTTGATGTTGAGTTCTAAATGTCTTTGGTTCATAAAACTTCAAGTCAACTTCAGTGTAGCGTCTTGAAATCTCATTATAAGACCATGTTCTGTGTCTCATGTGTTGTGCTCTAATATATAGAGGTACCTCGAACATGAAAGTTGCGAAGTTATGCTCCAACGTTGATGTGTGACGGTGAGAAATAAGATACTTAATAAGCTTCTTATCGCGCTCTGTAAGCTCTTCTCCGCCATCGGCACCAAATGATACTCGGGCAGAGTTAACAACAGTTTTATCAGTACCTACGTGGCTCACAAGAGCCACTTTTCCAATACCGTCTCCAAATAATTCAATCTCCTTCATTAATGACCTCTACGCTTTGCCTTGTAGGATTTCAAGTGAGAAGACATCATTGACTTCGGATTGTTTATTTTTGATTCTGATAATTGGAACTGAGCGTTATCTCCGCGAACTCTAGACCAGAATTCTTCATCTTCCATAACTAATTCAATACTCGTCCATGGACCTCCCCAGTTTTGCATTTGTCCTGATGCATCATATGCTTGCATAACCCTAACTGGCTGTCCGCTTACACTTCCTTGAAGAAGTTCCCCAAAGATAAAAGCTTCCTGATTATATCTTCTAGAAAGATCTTTTGCTAGCTCAAACAAGTTTTGCCTTTCTCCCGAAAAGTCTCCTCGTTTCGAGTCTTCAATCATCAACGAATTTTCGATAACAGTTCTTCTCTCTCCTGTTGCGGAATCAGTCTCAATCCATTTGCCTTGCAATCTAGTGTATGGATAGCCAGAAGCTTTAACATCTTTCTTTAAGCTTTCATATCTTTGACTATTTTCAGACGCTCCAACTTTTCTTCCATCAATTTCGGATCGATCCGCAGACATGATTATAAATGAGTTCATAATTGGTCTTTGATCATCAATTGTTCCATAGCCAGGTGAGTCAATTTTATCTTTAACTCTTCTCCAATTTGACTCTTCGACAACTTCTTTAGTGATATTTAATAACTCTTTAGCTGTTAGTTTCATTTTTCAAGTCTCCCATAGACATAATTCTCTTTAACGACGTAAATAGTGTCGAAATCGCCTTTTATTTCCTGAATCGTAGATCTATCGACAACAATCCGATCTCCAATATCAAGCGAGATCTCACAATTAGAGGCCATACCAAGAATATCGCAAATAACGTAGGGCGACTTTGGCGGTCTGTAATCTTCAGGCATTAGAAATAAGGGGTCTTCCCTGTTTTCTTCTTTTTCAATTGGGTGCACCCATAGGTGTCTATTGTGTGGTTCAAAATGCATATAGCCTCCATAATAAAAAAACGTGTTATACCTTTATAGTATAACACGTTTTGGATTGTTTGTCAAATAGAAAGTTTAGTTTTCTTCGTGTTTTTTCTTACTCTCTTGAACATCTGACCGGATATCACGGAGTTCCTTGGAGGCCTCCATAAGAGCCTTTCTAGCACGAGGAGCTGCACTCTTAAAACCATAAGATCCAGCTTCCACTTTATCGAGATCTTCTTTGATCTCAGTCAAATTGCGAATAATTCTTTCCAATTGTTCTCTCATAAATTTCTCCTGTTAAAAGATTTCGCAGGATCCACCGCCACAAGCAATTTCGCCTGATAAATCGGTTTCATCTTCTGCTTCTATAACTAGGTTCAAGTCTACGTTTTTGACCAAAGAGAGCATCTTTTCATAAGTCTCGACATCACAATCTTCAAAGGGCGCTTGGACGTAACTGTGGTCAGAATAAGGTAGCACACTTAAGCCATTGTATACGCCTCGGTTATTCCACATCCATTCTCCAACAGTTTCCCATTCATCATCTTTGATGGTTACAGTCGCTGAAACATTGTGCGTGTTGCTTCCTCGCTTATGACCCGATTTGATCCATTCTGCTGAAACTTTCTTTACTCTCTCGAGCAAATCAAGGGCGCTCTCGTGGCGTGTAATTGCCCCTTCAGGCGCTTTTTGAGGAACAGATAGGATAGCAGTGTCGTGTGGACGGAAACGGCAGTCCTCGAGCAACTCAGGTAGGTTAGCGGCCAAATAATGATAGATGGCTTCATTCTTTCCAACACGCAAACGACGAATGTAATAGTCATTGTGCCATGCGTGGATTCCAGATGATGTTCCTAGAGTCAACGAAGTTGTGCCTGCTGGCTTAACACATGTTTGGCGAGCGGCAGAGTTAATTCCAATCTGCATCGCAACTTGTCGGTTCATTTTGGAGACTTCCAATGATGCTTCGGTCATGTTCAACTTGAGGACTTCTCCAGATGCAATTCCAGTCATTGAAACTCCAATCAGAGCATCTTTCTCTGTTGTGCGTTGCCAGATTGGTCTGAGGTAATGAAAGTCCGTATAAGAAGCTTGCAGTGTTCCGATAAACGACGCAGCACGAGAACGATCGTTGAGTTCGTCTTGAGTGCTTACGTCTGAAACATTGATTTCAACCAAGTTACAGAATTGGAAAGGACGAAGACCGATCTCGCAACATGGGTTACAGCCCCAGTCTTTATCGTTTGAGAAATAGAATCCCGGCTCTCCTGAGCGAGACTCTTCGACTCGCTTCCACAAGTCCATAAATGTCGGTTTATCAATGCGATGACGCATTACAACTACGGAGTTGTTAGCTCGTCCTCGTTGGGGATTAAGTTCCCACCATGCTCCGGTTTTTGCACTAAGCATGTCTTCGTCATCAGCACTGAATAGAGAAATGAGAGCAGCTCGACGAATACCTCCGGCCAAAACCGCATCCGCAATATGGCAGATGATATCATGAACCTCAATAGGCGAAAGTTTGTCTCCGTTTTCTTTTCCATCTAAAATTCCCTCCACTTTTACAAGACACTCTCTTAATGGCTGCGGGCCAGGTGCCTTTCCGCCGGATGTAACTAGTCTTGCACCCTTTGGACGGATATCTGAGAAGTCGAATCTAATCTTTGATGTTCCTTTAAAATAAGACATTACGAGCGCTTTAACAGCATCGGCCCAGCCCTCAATGGAGTCTCCAATCAAAAAACGTCGGGTTCTTCCTGAGGTTGGTTTTCTAATCTCTGGAAGATTTTCGACATGATGTCGCTGAACTGAATAGCCAACGCCAGTTCCTCCAAGGAGTAAAAACATAATTTCTCCGAAAACACGAGGGTCATCTGCGGGGGCATAAGCGCAATTGAAAATACGGTTTGGAGATACCTCGATAGGTTTTCCTCCGAACTGCATTGAGCGCATTGACGGAAGAACCTTCTTGTCATAAACAAACTTGTAGTTCTCGCGAATCTCTTGCTCTAAACTAGGAAATTTTTTGATATGCATTTCCATGTTTCTGGTAACCAATTCGTCCCAGTTTTCTCGACGGTTTTTATCTTCGAGAAAACGGGCATATTTCATGTGGACCGTGATGTCCGACAAAATCTTTTTTTCTAAATCCATTGTTGTGCTCCTGTTACTTGGCTTTTAGTTGTGTGTATTTATCTTTTAGCATCTGCAAGGCATCTGATGTACTTTGCAGTTTCTCGGCGCTTTCGTCTCGGTCAAGAATGTTGATTGTAACATCAGACCAGTCAACAAAAGCATCGAATACGAGACCATCAGGTCCATTTCGGTTTTTTGCGACAAATAAGCGACCTTTATTGGCTTGCTTATCTTGCACCGTTCTTGATAAAGAGAAGATGAAGTCCGCTACGAAGCATTTGTTGAACGCTTCCGAGATCGCTTCCATCGTGATGACTTCCGCGTTGAGCCCCCCACGATTGGTTTGGGAAGCGGTCCAAATGGGAAACTCATAGGTTTGAGCAAGTCCTCGAAGGCCTTCGTAAGTTTCTTCCAATTCGTGTCGTTTTTCACCTGAACTCCTAACGGGACGCAAAAGGTCCGCATAATCTACCAACACCATGTCTGGTTCGATGCCTCTTTTGCGCAACTTCTCAATGTGGTTCTTGAGAGTTTGCACTGAGGCAGACTTTGTTGGATACTCTTTAATTATCAGAGTACCTTCAATATCTTTAATTTTGTGTACAATTTCTTTTTGTCTCATTCTATGCTCTTGGAGAGGAATGTCTGATATGCAGCAGTCAAAGCGTTGACCGACGACAGTATCTTTGAGCTCCAAGGTATAATAGACAACAGTTTTTCCTTCAAGTAAAGCTTGAGTTGCGAGATGAACGAGGACCATAGACTTACCAGCACCAGTAGGAGCAATGACGACACCCAATTCGGACTTTCCAAGACCTCCCTTGCAAATCTCATCCATTCGAGCCCATCCAGTTGAGATTGGATCTCTTGAAACCAATTCAAAACGTTTAAGCAAATCTTTACGAAAGTCGTGGCCAAAGTTATTGTCGGTTCCAAGAACTAAGGCCTCCTTGATCACTTTCTCGATCTCTTCAAATGATGACGACTTAAGCAAAGATGCTGATTTTATCATTGCTCCTTTCAACACTTGTTTACGACAAAAGTCGATTGCCTTATCTTTGATGAACGCAGCTTCCTCTACGCCGTCTGATGTGTGGATGCGAGCATAGAACTCACGAACTTGTTGAGCAGTTGCTTTATCATGATGATTCAACTCGGTTCTCAACAAAGACATCATGACTTCTGAGTTTGGATGTGTATTGTATTTATCTCGATAGTTTACAAGAGTTTGGGCGAAGATTTGAAGATATTTTAATTCAAAAAAGTTTATATCTAAAACCTCCATTATTTGATCAAAGAAAGGTCTGTCTTCGAGCATAAGTTGCGCCAGTTTTTCTTGAAAGTTTTTTCCAAAGCGCATAAAAGTTTCATTATTGTGTAATTCCATTTGTCCTCCAATGGTTATGTAAGTATAACCTGTTCACACTCATGTGTCAAGTATTTTTATCTTTTTATTCTGTGAAATATTTGTTGCAATGCTGTGAAGTTGAGACTAACTGCATCATCTTCAGAAAGCATCTGTGTAAATTTTATTTTATTGAAAAAAGGCTCAAAGTCGACTATGGCCTTGTTTATTATTTCCCTGTTCATAGGTCGAATATTTGGATATTGAAGTTGCATAATCGCATAGTTATCCTTGATGAGTTTTTCATTATTTTGAATGTTCTCATGAATCTTGAGCTTCTTACCTTGCATAGCACAATCTCTAATAATGTCCTCTACAACATATTCATCTTCTCGAATGAGATATGGAAACCTCTTTGCAATTGTCTTAAGACCTGCTCCCTGAATTCCTTGCAAGTTGTCTGATTTATCGCCCTCAATCGCTCTTGCTAAAGCAAAGTTTTTTGGATGAATATTAAAGTCATCGATAATGCTTTGCTTTGTTATAATCTTCTTTTGAATTGGTCGATAAATTTGAACGTCATCTCGACATAATTGAAAGAAGTCTTTATCGCTTGATATAATCGTTTTTTTCCAATCTTTATATCGAGGATGGTTGATTACTAAAGCAATAATATCATCCGCCTCTGTAAAGTCTGCTACAAGTTGAATGACGGGCACTTCATTTAAATATTCCATCAATCTTATTTGCTGATAACCTTTGTTGGCCTCTTCTTTGTCCTCGGGCAACTCAACCATACGTCGATTGAATCTCACAGGTTTTCGTCCACCTTTGTAGTCACTGTTCATAGAACGGCGTCTTTGAGAGCCCTCATGGCCATCCCAAGCGACGATAATCTCATCAGCGTCAAAATCCCTAGCCACCTTTTGAAGGCTCTTTAAAAAGCCAATTGTGCCTCCTATGGGCCACCCTTTTTTATCGAGATGGGGTGAGATCACGTATGAGCGCAGAAACATGTTCAACGCGTCAATAATAATAACGTTCTTCATTTGTCCTCCAAGACTGTGTAAGTGTGCGTTGCTTTTGGAAAGTGCATTTCAATTCCACGTTTTCCGATTGCCATTATGAACTTGTGTTCGGTTTCTTTTATCAATCTCCCATAGAAGATCTTCCCGTCATGCGGGCATTGGCATTTTACTAATTTCATTTGTCCTCCAGCGTTATGTTAATAATATAACACAAAGATAGTTGTTTGTCAAGTATAAAAAACAAAAAACCCCGAAGGCGAACCAACGGGGCTTAATGAGATTCCTTCAAGAATTAACTTTCTTCGGACTCTTCGTCGATGTTGAAGTTCTTACCTTCAGACTCGAACTTTTTGATGATCTCTTCATCCATGATATCAAAGACGCAAGCTCTAAACTCATCGTCTTGAAGTTTTTCAAGCCATTGACTGCGTTGAAACTTAAATTCTTTGCCGTTCTGGTCATAGATCTTGTTCCAAGCGCCACCTTTGAAACGTTCCGTTTCGGAGACTCTCAATGCTTCTAGCCATGATTCTTCATCTTGGATACCGACATCTTTGCCCCACAGGATCTTAAAGCCACATGTGCGACCTTCAGAACCAAAGCGAGACTTTTCAACTTTACATTTCACCTCAGAACCAATGCGTAGACCACTAGAGTCTGTTACATAAGCAGCTTTTGCTTTACGCTTTGTAAGCCATATTCTGAGTGAGCAGAAGTATTCAATTGCTTTACCGCCGGGAGCGATATAAGGCGTTGTCATTGCTTCTGCAACATTAGATGTGATGTTTGTTTTAAGTTGATTGATTAACAGCAAAGTGCATTGCTGATTAGCCAATGGGATAGTAAGCTTTGGGAAAGCTTTTGTAAAGATGCGGGCCTTTACAGCCATTGACGACTGAGGATTAAAGTCACCTTCAATGTCCTTCTCCGGAGAAGTCGCAGCAATTGAATCCCAGATAAACAAAAACTGCTGCTCTGGGTATTCAGTCATTAGATCCTCAATCGTCTCCAAAGTTTTCTCAACAGATACCGCTTGAATATACATGAAATCATCATTTATATCCACTCCAGAATTTGTCAAGAATTTTGGGTCAATAGCAGACTCGGCATCAAAGTAAACAACAAAGTGTCCTAATTTTTGAGCTTGAGCTGCTATTTGACAAGCCATATAGGACTTGCCGGCTGAAGATAGGCCAGCTAGTTCTGTGATTTTACCCACAGGGATTCCGGCCATCTGTCCTCGGCAGATAATAGAATCCAACCAGCGAGAACCAGTTGGAATCCATTCTTTAACCGTGGTAGGATTATCTTCATTTAGATCATGAGCAATGTCTAGGCCAACTTTCTTGTTGACGAACTTTTTCATGGCTGAGATATCAATCTTACCAGCTTTAGTCATTATTGCTCCTGTGAGGAAGCGGTGTCTTCGCCTTCTTCTTCAGTTGAGCCAGTCTCTTCAGTTTGTTCTTCAGAGCCTGTTTCTTCTGTAGTTTCCTCAACAACTTCCTCAGTTGATGAAGTATCTACTTGTTCTTCTTTATCTCCGCATGCAAAGAATAGTGTCATTAATAATTTAGTCATTTTAACTCCTAGTTTTATATTTTATATGTAAGGCACCTGTTGACCCGTGCCTTCCTGCGGTATATATTTTATGCTATCTCTTCAGATTCTTCCAAAAATTGCAAAAATTCTTCAGATTTAATTAAGCGATCAATAAGTGCATCTCTGCGTGTTTTTCTACTGTTTTGTGACTTGTAGTTACTTTGATGGAAAAAATAGTAGCTTGATTTTTGCGGGAGATCTTTCTTCTTTGATTCAGCTAGCTCAATATCTTTACTAAACTGAATGTTAGATTCTCGAGACAAAGATTCATCTACAGAAACAATTAAGTTAGATAGTCCCTCATAGTCTGGTATAATAATGTTATTATCATAAAGATATTCCGATACCATAAGGAAGGCCCAAAAGTGTTTTTGTGCGATACCTTTTCCGGTATGGATTTTGCAATTTTTCACTAAGTTAGAGACCACACTCAGTATGTTACTGAATCTAGTTCTGTAATAATTAGAATATTGCTTAACATCTTTGTTTAATTTTCCTTTACCCAAAAGATAAAACTCATCTAACTTAGAATCTCTTCCATCCATTTCATATTCACGCAAAGAGCCAACATAAGCAAGAGTAGTCCATTCCGTGTCTTGAGACCGCTTAATGTTTTCATCATTAAATCCGCTAATCTTAGGCCACATCTCTGCTATATCGTTTCTTTCTGAAATTTTTCTCAGGAATTCAGAAATAGGAGTATTGATTGCATTTCTCTTCTCTTGAGAATTTAGTGGTTCCCCAGAGTTAATATTAACAAAGATATCGTGCAAATCTGAATATAAGCATCGATTCATAAAACTAACTGAGATTTCAGTATCTCGAAGAGCGTCCTGCAATCGAACAGGGAGGTCGCCATAATACTTATTCTTTACTCCAACCTCTGCACCGTCAGCATCGATGAAAGTTCCAGTGAGGGTTAGCTCATCATCAAACAATCGTCGCCAAGCTTCAACTCTATTTTGTCCATCAAGAGAAATATAGTCTTTTCTAAGAACTTTTGCTTCTTGATATTTTTCAACTGAATATAGAGATGCTTGTTCTTCTGAGTATTCAATTCCAGTTGCTACATCTGCAACTACGATTGGGTATGGGGTTCTGCCTCGATTCGCAGAAATAATAAATTCTCTACATGTATCGTTTGACCAACAAGCTTTTCTTTGGAATGCTCGGTCAATGTGAATCTTGTGAGCTTCGTTTCTTACGAAGTCAAATACTTTATGTTTTTGCATAATATCTCCTATAGATTAATTGCTTTTTAAATTAACATCAATAAAGTTCATATTTCTGCTGGACTTTATCGATAAGGACTTAGCATCAGCCAACCTAAGTTGTTACCACTATCGCCACGAGGAGGCTGCTAAATGATAGCAAAAAGACCGTCTTTTTAACCAAGGGAAGACGGCCAAACCCTTAACAACACAGGAGGTCTATGACTTATTCATCCTGCATAAAAGCTGCAAATGCTTCATCTACACTATCCCCAGTTTGTTGTGTGTACTTTTGAGACTCGCTGGAAGATGACTCTGCTGAGTGATCGGAGGACAAGTAACCATCCAACAAAGTCTGAACTTCCTCTGGAGTTTTTCGATCAAATAAGTTGTCGATAACAGGAACAGAGTCCAAAAGATCTTGACAGTCAGCCACGGCATCGTCACATAATACAGATGGTCGACGTCGAGGTTGCAAAGCTGTTTTGGGGAAGGCTCCCGGACCAGATGCTAATGTATAAGTCAACTTAATGTCTGTACCAGTTTGTGGGTCTGTAATATCTCCATAGTCAGGGTCCAATACATATCCCAAAAGGGTTTCATAAGCAGTCTTACCATAAGCCCAGATTCGTACACCTTCAGCTTCAGCTCCTCGAACAAGAACTGGTGAATAATAACGCTTTCGAGCAAACAACTTTTTAGCTTCATTCTTGAGATTTTGATCGTCATTCTCAACACCGTCACGCCAAAGTTTTGATGCAAAGTCGCAAATAGCACACTCGCCTCCGTCGTTTCGTTTGTTACAGTAGATTCCCGGATTCTTTCCTACATTGTAGTGAAAGTGGAATTCACGGAACGGATCACCATCAGCAGTTGGAAGAATTCGAATATGTTGAGAACCAGCTTCGGGTTTCCACATAGTTGATTTACGTCCAGATGCAGTTGGTTTGCCGCCGGTTTTTGATTGCTCTAGTTTTGCTCGCATTGCTTCTAAATTAATAGCCATAATATACTCCTTGGTTTGTCTATTTTTTTGTGTTTTATCACTAAGGTAGGCAGGCTATTTTTTCATCCCGCCCCCGTTGTAATTCGTTTTATATTATCAATATAACATATTTAAAATGGTTTGTCAAATAAAAAAGTAAAGTTTTTTTAAAAAAGTGAAAATCTGAAAAATGGTCAAAAAAAAATTTTAAGGATTTTCACTTTCTAGAAAAAAGTAGGGACTCAGAGATTTGAACTCTGGACCTGCCGATTATGAGTCGGATGCTCTCACCGCTGAGCTAAGTCCCCATGGTACGTCAGGTAGGATTCGAACCTACGATGGGAGTTGCCCGTCGGCTTAGAAGGCCGATGCCATATCCACTAGGCGACTGACGCATAAAAAATGCGGCCTTTTGATAGGTAGCCGCAAACCTTTATAGCATAAGCAAGGAGGTGCTTAAAATAAGTTTACACTAACTTGTTGTGTAGACGATGTAACATCTCCAACTTGAGTGTTGGAGTTG
>Ga0208161_1001561_pt1 | contig 12148 bp, 26 predicted proteins | sample CB_VirMetaG_3_FD_184538 | JGI IMG/M metagenome (GOLD analysis project Ga0208161, IMG submission 184538) | Freshwater to marine saline gradient viral communities from Chesapeake Bay - CB_1508_1S Viral MetaG (SPAdes) (version 4) | ecosystem: Environmental > Aquatic > Marine > Coastal | place: USA... | reverse complement strand
GGGTTCCACGTAACCCATATCTCCGAACCATGTTCGCGCACGGTCGGAATGATTTTAAGCCATGCCGTTTCGCTGACTGGTTCCGCCTCGTCCACCCAAAGGATATGGATTTGGCTTTTCGACTTGATGCTGTCGATGTTATGCCGGAGACCGGAAAACTTGAACTCGATGCGCCCAGGATACGCCGAGCGGGTTTTGACAACCTTTTCCCCGACATCATAGCCGCCTGCAAGCAAAGGCTCCGAAGCTATCGCCGCCTTGACTTCCTGCAAGCTGGATTCATCCAGGCTGTTCTGGAACTCACGCCCGCAAAGGATAATTCCGCTTTTGCCTTCCAGCGCCAATTGCAAACCGCGAACCGCAGCCATCTTGGCAAACGTTCTGGTCTTGCCCGAACCGCGCCCGCCATATGCACACCTGTACCGAGCCTTACCCGAAAATATCGGGGTTAGCTTGCTGGGTACTTCAATGCGTAACGTGTTGTTCATCTTTTTGCCGCGCGGCCAACACAGGCTCCACCGCGACAATCTCAATACGGGTTACATGCGTTAGCGGGTTATCTGGATCGCCAGCAATCTGTGTGGGCAGTATCTTGCCGAGAAGCGTCATAAACGGGCCAGGGTTTTCGGTGGCCTGCGTTGTCAGGTATTCGACCATGCCGTTTTCACCGCCGCCGCCTGCGTTGATTGCCGCTTGAATAAGCGCATCTTTGAGAATGGCAGTGGTTTTGTTTACCGCGCCTTTCGGGCGGCCTGGCCCGGGCTTTTCGCCGGTTAGCAGATTTTTTCCCGTTTTTTTATTCATGATAGCGGTCCTTTCGGAGGTCGCTGGTTATGCGTCTTTGTCAAACTCTGCCAAATGCAAAGCATCGGCAATCAAGCGCCTGCGTAGCGCTCCGATGCCGTGCCGTGTGATGAAGTAGGCTTTAGCGCCTTCGAACATGTCGTTTGCCACCTTGTCCAAGTAGCGCTCCCGCTCGATTTCGGCCAAGCGGTTCAGTTCATTCTGGCTCATGGATAACAAAGCCTATCGGCCCCATGGCCTCGATTGCAAAGATTGGTTGTCCCTGGCTGTCTAGCAGCCCTGTTTCAATGATTTGCGGTTCTGGCTCATACACTGTGCGGGCCAGATAGTTTTCTGCATCAGGTTCGCCGTCTGCGTCTGCCAGCCTTGTTTGTCGCATGGTGACATACTTGCGCATTGGCTACCCCTTGACACGCGCTTGCCTTATCGGCTTTATGCGCGCCTTGACTGGAGGGTCATATGAAAACACTGGAACAGCTTCGCGCCGAACGCGCGGAACTTGAAAAGGCTATTGCCTTAGCCGAGGAAGCCGAACGCATCGCCAAGGGCAGGCAAGAAGCCATACAGACCATTGCGCTGATTAGCGCGCTTAAATCCATCATGGTTAGCCTGAAAGGCCGCGAAGGCGTTCTAGGCGATGTGTGGCACGATATAGCGCCGCAAGCCTATCCCCGTGAAGGCAATACTGCCAAAGCCTTTGATCTGTCAGAAACCGAAGTCGCCAACGCAAAGGCGAAGGGGGTAAAGGCAGTGCAAAACCTCTAAACCGGCGCAAAGCGCCTAGCTTATATTTATCGAATTAGCCTTATTCGCGGATGCTGTCAACTCCTTGGGCGGCGTCCGCAACGTTCTGCCTATTGCGTTCGCTGCCAGCCGCAAATCGCCAAGGCATCGCAAATCGTAATTGTCGCACTCCACCCACGTCTGAACAGCCATGTGGCCGAGCGGCCCGGAATCCAGGATTGCCTTGCGCAGGAGCCTGTAGCGTTCCTTTGCCCTTGCGCAGAACCGCACATACGCCTCATCTGTCCCGTCATTGCCATCAAACCCGCCTGCCCCGCTAAAGTCGCTTCCTGAACGCATACGCTTGGCATCAGTGGCGGTTTTCATGTCGTGAATGGCCTTATCCCATTCCTGCAAGGCATCAAGCTGGTGGCGCGACAGAAGCCTGACGTTGTTTTCGTCGCGATTGTCATAGGCCCGCCCGATTGCCGTTCCTGTTTCCTGTCGCTTGGCACGTTCTGGGGATACGCCGTAAATTCTTACCCTTGCCTCGATTGCTGTTTCCATTGGGTTTTGCTTTAGGTGTTCGCCCGATGGATACCGCGCGCCCGGTTTCCGCTTGCGTCCTGCTTTTGCCAATGGCCTATTCCCCAAAGTGGTTGCGCCCCTATCCGTTTCATGCCCATTGCCCTGAATTTGGTTCCCATCCGGCATATCGGATCAGTCTTTTGACGGGTTGTTCTGGTTTCGTTTTCCGCACCGGACCGGCCAGCGCCCTTTCGAGGCTCCAGCGGTATTTGGTCATGCGGCGATACACCTTGTCCACGTCCAAGCCTTTGCGATTGCACAAATCAACAAGCAGCATGGTTTCGCCTTCATAATCAACGACCATTGTGTCAGCCGTGAAATGTTTCTTGACGCGGCAAGCCTTGAGCGACGCCACAACCCGCAATTCAATCTTGGCGGGGCATCGTTCCACAACGCCAGCACGGATCAGCTTGCTAACACGATGATCGAATGTGTTGCGCTGATCAGGCATCAAACCCAACTTAGCCATGGCTTTGGCTTTGTATAGCACAAACCACTCGCCAATAGGGGCTTGCTTTTCGAGATATTGCAGGGTTTTCGCTTGGATTTCTGTCAATGTCACCATGTCATTGCCTCCGCTTGTTCATATCCTGCGAATCGGATCAACTTGCGTTTCTGCTCGCGTTTTTTGTGGATTCGTCTTGTGTTGTAGCCGGGATAGCTTTTGGATTTTTCTTGCCCTTCGACGCGGATCAATCCGCTTTCCAATCGCACCAGCACACGAAACAGGTTATGGCCCGCGTATTCTATGACGCCGCGTTGCACCAATCGCGCCAGCATATGCGTTAGGCCCGCCGAACTGCCAAAGCCCAAATCCTCAATTGCGCCCTTCCGGTTTAGGCAATGCCAGTCACCGGATGGCTGTAAGCCTGTCAGATAGCTAAGCGCCTCCTCTTGACGCGGGGAAATGGTAATCATGTCAAAAGCCTCTTGGAGGAACATACAGGCAAAGCAGCCGCCCGCCTTCCATCTTGCCGTTCATCACGTACTGCTTCGAAAAACAGGCGTGGTAATAGCCGTCTTTTGGCTCCCTGATCCGCGTGTCATCGTAGGTCACGAAATAGGTGGTCTTCTCGATTAGCTGGTTGTTTTCTTCCGGCCCTACTGTGACTACAAACCCGCCATCGCGTTCCTCTACAGCCGATCCCGGCAGTTCGTTGCAATCTTGGTTGGAGCAACAGCCCAGGTGATACGTCCAGCCTGTTGGGGCTTCATGCGTCCATCCGACTGAAACCGCTGCCAGCCAAAACAACAGGCCAAGCGTTGCGCCCATCGTAAGCGTTCCGCATAGCCATAACAGGTCTGCAAACCATTCGTGCTTTCTGGTCATACCCTTGCCCTTTCCATTTCTTCCTTCAATTTCTCATGCACGGTTGGCCTTGGTTCATCGACCAATCGCCAGCGCCATATCTGGACGCCGTTTGGGCCATCAACGCGGTAGGCTTTCTCTATTTTCCCCGCCAACTTCAATTCGGTGAAACGCGGCTGAACCGTGTTGTATTGAGGCAGACCAAGCCATTCAGCCGCCTCGAATGTTGTCAGCGCTAGACCATCCTCAAACAGGCGCAGGAGGCTTGCCTGTATCGTCTTGGCGGTTCCTTTGGTGTCGATAGCCTTGGCGGCTTCGCGGCTTGTAGTGGCTTCCTTAAAGCCTGCTGCCGATGGATAGGTCATGCTATGCCTCCTATTTCCAGAATGATTGCGCCAGGATGGCTCGAAGCCTTGCGGTCAATGAAAAACGACCACTTGCTGTCATCAACGCCAATCGCCATTGCCACACCGTCAAAAGCGCTTTTCAGGCTGGCAATGATGTTGTCAGTGTCGCGGGTTCTGTTGTCGGGCGGGATGATGGTTAGCCCTACACTCACGCGCTTGGCTTGAAAGTCCTTTGCGCCAGCCTCCAATGCCAGCGCATATGCATCCGCCTTGGCTTTTGCCTTTGCCTTGTGGACCTTGGACCAATGCAGCCGCTTGTTCGGGTTTAGCAGCTTGTCAGGGTATGGAAGGGTTACGGTTATCATAGGCCCATATCCTCCTGCTTTGGTTGCGCTGGCGGGGCTATGAATAGATCAGGCTGCGCATATGCCTTACGGACCCTTTCACAGGCGATGTCGAAATAATCTGGATCAAGTTCAATGCCTATGCCTTTGCGGCCTAGCTTGGCACAGGCTACAAGAGTGGTGCCACTGCCCATAAATAAATCCAATACAAGGCCAGGGAAAAGGTTGACTGTGGATTCCATTAGCTGCGATGGCTTTTGGTGCGGATGCAATTCCGCGTCTCTGTATGCAGTAATAACGCTAAACGCCTCGCCCATTGGGGCAGGCATCCCGCTGCTAAAAACGGAAATACATTCGTGCATGTAGCGCACAGGGTTGCCCATTCCGGGAGCCTTTTTGTTCCATACAAGACCGGCGCGGAATGTTAGCCAATCTGTTATCTTGTAAAAATCTGGCGCATTTCTTGGAGAGTGGAAAAGCGCATACCAGCAATCCACATACATGCTGCCGCAAACGCGCAAAGCCTCCGCAACGACTTCCAAGTTTTTATCATTTGCAATTGCCCGCCCCTGCCTGCCATATCCCGCTCCATCAGGGTCAATCCCATACGGTGGATCAGTCACCACCGCGTCCACCTTCCCAAGCAGCGGCATCACCTCCAGACAATCGCCCTGTATCAGCCTGCAATCGCCAATTGTGACTTCCCGAACAATCGCGCTCATCCCGCCACCTTCAAAGCATCTTCCAGCTTTGCCCTTGCAATGTTGTCCCATCTGGCATGAGTGCGCTCGATAAGGTCGGCGTATATGGCTTCACTGTCTGCGGCTGTAGCCTTTGCAACCGTGCTGGCCGCGTGATGCGCCTTCCAAGCCTCATATGCCTTGCGGGCGCGGTCGAACCTGTGACGGCCCTGAAAGCCTTTCAAGATTTGTTCTGTCCGATCAGCCTGCATTTTCGTCGCCGATCATTTTCGCAACCTGTTCCCGCGCTTTCGGGTCGGACTGTGGAATCTTCCCCGCGTCGTAAAGCTGCCGCCAGCGCCCTTTCGGGAATTGCAGAACCGTTGCGGGTTCGGATTGCTTGATCTGGTCGAAGGCGATGCCGTTCCTGCACCGCTTCACAAATTCCGGCACGGTCGGGGCAAACCTGTGGTTATCCCGTTCCACTTCGCCGCGAATATATGCCTGCGCGACACCGCAAACGTATTCGGGTGGGATGTCAGCGCACCCGATTTCAAACGCCAGCATCAAGGCATCAACGTCCTGCGTTTGCGGAAATGCGGAGAGCATCGCCAGGATGTAGGTTTTCGCTTTCACGTCCATTTTCACGCTCCATCATTTCGCGCATCAAGTCGCCCGTGCTGCGCCTGCGGTTTGGATTGGTGGCTGTTTGCTGCTGAACGGATGGGGATGGCGATAGCCGCTTATCCCGCGCCTCGAAGACTGCTTTGGTGTAATACGCCCAACTGGCTGGCCGCTTGCCAGATGCGGCAATGCGCCGAAGGGTCGGGAGAATGTCCATTTCCAAATCGCAACCGGACTGCTGCCAGTGCAAAGGCTCTGAAAGGTTCAGATGCCCAACGCTTTTCTGAACGTCCGATATTCCTGCGGCTTCGCAAAGCCGATCCGATAGCCCTTCCAATTCGCCGCGCCCTACTACTCCGCTAGGAGTAGTATCTGGTTCTGGTTCTGGTTCTGGAATGGTTTCTTTTGGGTTATCCGTTTTGGAACCGTTCGCTTTGGGTATGTCATTGTTTTCTTTATCTTTTGGTCTCCCGCCGCGCGCACCATTTTGACGGTTCTTCTCGATTTTTTCTTGCGTAATTTTCCAAATTTTCAGCAAGTTTTTTTGCGTAATGTGGCCATTTTCGATGACCAGGAACACGGCAAGCCGGTCTTTTACCTTACGCCATTTGGCTGTTGTCAGGCCAAGAATGCGGGCATTGTCCCTGTCATCATCCGGCACCCATCCGTTGCGCCGCCACATCGCGGCAAGCAGCAACAGGTATGCCCCGTGTTCTTCCGTGGTGAGGTGCGTTGTGTCAGCCAAATAGGCATCCCAAAACACAGGCATTGACGGGGCTTGGCTCATGCGGCAATCCCTCTATTCCTGCCAGCGATATTCCATGGCGGGTCAAATCTTTTGATTAGTTCGCGCTCGACTTCGCGCAACTGGTCAATCGGGCAAGGCTTAAACCACGTCTGGACATACAAACCTGTCTTCTCAATCAATGGCCTAATTGGGTGGCCGCTTATTCTTGTGGCAAGTCGTTTCGACATTCCAACATACCCGACAACGCCACGCTTAAAGCCCATCGGGTCAATAGCTGAAAACAGGTAAACGCTTGGGAAGTCATCTAAACAATCAAACGCTGCGCAATAGGCATTGGGAGAACGCCAGCCTTCACGCTCTATTTCACAGCGGATCGGCTGCCACGGCTTCAAAGCAAGGCCATTCATGTGGCCACCTTCATAGGCTTGCGGTCTTCAACCGTGCGATAGCAAAGCGCGGCGTGGTGCGCGCAATATTGCTTGCCGTGTTCCGTGTTCTGGCCGCAGAATGTGAACGGGTTGTCACCATGTGGAAATCGGCAATGGTGGCGTTCCAGTTCGTGCAGTTCAAGCGCCAGAAAGTCGCCAGCCAAAGGCGGAATTGACGCATCCCGAAAATTGATTTTTGGGGCTTTGGGAAAAGACCTATCTTTCCAAAACAGATCGTGATTCGGGTCATTTTTTATTAAGCCAACGATTCGCGCTGGCTTCCTTGGTGGCGTTCTTTTCTCTACCCGCTTGCCTGCCTTCGCCGCCCGCCGTTGTTTCTTTTCTGCCGGTGACAAAGCAAGCGCCAACTTGGCTGGAAATAGGTGCGGGTCACGGTTCAATTTGCCTATGATTGAATTGCGCGAACGCTTCGGCAGCAGTTCACGGCTTATCTGCGCGGAGGAAAGGCCAAGGGCGATTCCTTTGCGCAATGTGTCCAGCTCTTCATCTGTCCAGGCTTGTGGTGTATCGACCATTGGTTATTCCTCAATCCATGGCGCTATTATCGTCGCCAGCCTCGCGCTCAAGCGCAGCAATCTGATCGCTATGAAAGTCCTCATCCTGTAAGCGTAATGCCGCTTCCAAGGCCAAGATGCGGTTTCTTGTGTCTGCATATTCTTGCCTCGCTTGTGAGAGTGCAGCCGCACGAAGACTGTCTAGTTCATACGCATCAACACGGAGCGCCTCACCGTTCCACAAGGCGCGGGCGCGACGTTCTGATTTGAGTTTGAGTTGCCTGTATGCTTGCCAACATGCAGCCTGTGCCGTTCCCCATTTTGACAGGGGAAAGGCGTCGTGGATCAGGTTGCGGGCCAACGCAATGTCAGTCATTCGCTTGCCCTCTGCCACAAACTTGGAGAAAACTTCCAACATTTCCGGAATCACTTTCGCTAGGTTTCAAACCAGCGAAAGGAGACATTTTTTGAACTACTGGAAACGGATCGACACGATAGCCGACGAAGTGCTGCAAACACTCGCTGGCAAAATTGACGGGCAGGATGGGACTGCGGGGAGAACACACCCCACCCTGCCCGCTTGGCGCGCTTATGACTGGAGGAGGAAAGCCAGCGCTGCCAATGATAATTTCGGTGCGGGCAGGTCCGCCGCTAAGCCCATGCCTGCCCGCGTTCCTGCGCATCCAGTTCAAATGCGCAGAAAACTTTGAATTGGTTGGCGGGAGGTTCTCATGATGCCGGTTTTGCACCCCTCCCGCCGTATCGGCCTGCCGTAAAGGCCGAATTTGAAAAAGCCGTTTCATTGCGCTGCCTGCACCAAAATCGGCTGCGCTCGCTCTTCGATGTATTGGCGAATTTCCATCGCGTGAGCGCGACAACCCTTGGCCATCGCGTCGTATTCATCCGCTCGCGCCTGCAATTCGCTATCGTTCAATTGGTCGATTGGAACAAGGAGGTTTGCGCCATCACGAATGACCGTGTAAGCGCGCTGCAAATGTTCAAATCCTGGCAAAATTGTTTGCGGATCATCCTGTTTCGAGCGAACGTCATACTTGCCCACAACACGGCGCACCATTTCTTGAATATGTGCAGTGGCGCAATGCCTGTAAAATGGCAAATCATCGCCAGTTACATCGCTTTTCGAGTTGATAAACTCCTGTGTCAGCCAATCAACGCGAACAATTACGCCAGCGTCCACCTTTGCGGAGACAAACTCACGAACCTCGGAATAATAACCTGCCATGGCTTAGACCCTCGTAGCTATTTTGTCGTGGATTCCATCAATCAAAGCGATGCAATCGCGCGCCGCTGCGCGTTGCTTTTCGTCAAGATTGGGAATTATGGCCTCAAGGTCATAAGACGCCAGTTCCTTGGCATACTCACGCATCGCGCCAATGAAATGCAGCGCCTTGTTATAGGCGGCAGGGGCGCGGCCTTTGAGGTAATCATCTGGACGCAGGCGTGGTTGCTTGCCCTGTTCTGCAAGCGTGGTTATTGTTGGCGGGGAATTGCCTTCAACCTGCCGGTCGAAGTCATCTGCAGGGATATTGGCAATGCGGACAGCGTTCTTTGCCTGCCATTCGGAAAAGCCCGCTTCGGAAGCGGCGCGGGTTTGGGAGGGCAAATGGAGGGCATCCTCCTTTTGCCTCTTGTAATTGTCAGGCCTCCCATCAAACTGCTTCAGCAATTCCCCGGCACGGCGCATGGCCCTAGCGCGGATGCGCGCCGCCATTTGTTCCAGTTCAATATCTTCTGCCTGCTTGGCGTAAGCCGCAAGCGCCGCCGCCTTGTCTGCCCAGTCTTTGCACTCATCAACAGATTGGCATTCAGCAAGAGCCGTCCGCGCTGCTACATAGCTTGCTGGCAATTGCGTTTCGTTTTGCCGTGCGGCAAGGGCGCGGGAAGCTATGGATGGTTCGTAATTCATTGCGCTGCCTCCGGCGATGGAAATATGTCAGGGCGCAATTCATGGCGGGGAATGCCAAGCGCGCCTTCAATCTTCAGGCACATTTTCCACGAAGGGCCATATGCGCCCGTCTCAATCTGGTTGACGGTCCACCTAGAAAGGCCAATCCGCGCCGCCAGTTCTTGCTGGGTTACGCCGTGATCTGCCCGAAAGCTTTTCAATGGGTGCATTGTCATGTGTGCCAGTTGGCATATTACCAACCTTTCCGTCAAGCTGAAAGTTGGCAAAATGGCTGTTTTTTTCTGGTTACGTAAACGGTACTTTCCGACATGGAACGAATAGGGGCAAGGCGTCCAACTCGACATTACCTGCGCGAGTGGCGCGAAAAGAAGCAACTCACCCAGCAGCAAGTGGCAGACCGTATCGGAACCGGCAAAGACCAGGTTTCGCGCTTCGAAAATTACAAACGAGCTATGACTTTGGACGCGGCTGCGGCATTCGCTTCAGCGCTCGATATTGATACGCTTGCCATTTTCCGCGATCCAGAGACCCCCAGCGTTGACGAATTGCTAAACAAAGCATCCCCTGACCAACGCCGCCAAGCCATTGCCGTCATTGAAACACTGCTGAAAACCGCGTCTTAAATTAAGTTGGTTTTTTGCCAACTTTTTTGTTGACTTATGGGTTGGCGATATGCCAACTTAGTTTCATCAACTGATGGAGGCAAGCATGCCCACGCAAGTTTTCGAGATTGAAGAATTTTACGCGCACGACCACACCGGCAAGCCGCTGTTTTGGGTGTCCGGCATCTTCGAGGTAACAGCCGAATGGGATGGCGTTTACGGCTGGCAGGTCACGCGCATTGAAGGCTCAAACAACGGCACTCCAGAGCATTGGGAACGCATTGACGATGTGCCTGAAGCCCGCGCGATTTGCCGAGGCATTGAAGCGCACATAGCCACATTGGACGCGCCATACGGCTACAGCAATCCGAACCGCGAACACATGCTTGGAGCGCGGGAACTTGGAATCGGGAGGTTCGCATGAACACCGAAACTGTAAAATTGATCCGTGACGCAATGAATTTGTGGAGCCGCAACGGCTACGCCCCGCACCCATCAAAGTTTCACATTGAACCTGAAGATAACCCACTTTGCAGAAAGTTTCTGCTTGGAAGCGGGTCATGCGTCGGATGCCCTGTTTTTGAGGATACAAGGCAACTTGCTTGTGATGGCACACTATATCACGAGGCATTCACCGCCAAAGAAGCATGGCAGTCCGAACCGAACGATCAAGACATGCGTTTCACCGCCCAATCGGCAGCGCTCGGTATGAAGCATTTTCTTGGGTCGCTGATACCGGAAGACACACAATGAACGCGCCCTTTCCCCGCACTACCGGCAAATTGCGCCTTCCCGATCCGCCGTCATGGCAAGAACGCATGGCCGATGAAATTGCAACGCTGATTTACGTTCTGGCCGGTTCAACCGCGCTTTGTGGATTGGCTGTTGCATGGGTTTTCATATGGGCAGGTTTGCCCGCATAGGAGAATGAACATGACTGCACTTGAACGAATTGAACCGCAGGAAACGGCAATCGCGCCAGCCAATGAAAGCGCCGCAATTCTGCAAGTTATCGAACGGGCGGCAATGAATCCGAACGTCGATATAGACAAGATGGAGCGCCTATTGCAAATGCAAGAGCGCGTCCTGGAACGCGATGCAAAGGCCCAATATGCAGCAGCTTTTGCCGATATGCAGGCTGAATTGCCTGAAGTGGAAAAGAAAGGCAAAGGCCACGGGTCCATTAAGTATGCAAAATGGGAAAATATCATCGGGGAAATTCGCCCTGTTTTGCAGAAATACGGGTTTGGCCTTTCCTTCCGCGTTTCAGACGCAGACAATGGCGTCTACGTTACCGCGATTTTGATGCACCGCGCAGGCCATAGCGAGGAAACATCGCGGACATTCCCCGCAGACAAATCAGGTTCAAAGAACGACATTCAATCTGTTGGATCCGCAATACAGTACGGCAAGCGATACATGGGCTGCGCCATTCTGAATATCACGACCGGCGACGAACAAGACGACGATGGCCGCGCAGCCGGTGCTGGTGAACCTATTACCGACGCACAGCGCGAACAGCTTGCCGAACTGATTGACAGGACGGAAACCGACATTGCCAAGTTTTGCGCTCACTTCAAGGTTGACGCCTTGGCCGATCTCCCCATGACGAAATTTGGCGGCGCACTTGCTGCCTTGCAGAAAAAGGATGCAGCCAATGTCTGATATTATCCAAGGTTCGCCAGAATGGTTCGCAGCACGATGCGGCAAGGTTACGGCTTCGCGCATTGCCGACATTATGGCAAAGACCAAATCAGGTCCGAGCGCTAGCCGCAAGAACTATGCGGCGCAACTGATTGCGGAAAGGCTTACTGGCACGGTTGGCGAAAGTTTCTCGAACGCAGCAATGCAATGGGGAACGCAGACCGAACCCGAAGCCCGCGCGGCTTACGAGTTTTGGCGCAATGCCACGGTTGAGGAAGTCGGGTTTGTTGACCATCCGACCATTGCCAAATGCGGCGCAAGCCCTGACGGCCTGGTCGGCGCTGCGGGGCTGGTCGAAATCAAATGCCCAAACACGGCAACGCACCTGGACACGCTTGAAGGCGGCACCATAGACAAAAAATACATGCTGCAAATGCAATGGCAAATGGCCTGCACCGAGCGGCAATGGTGCGATTTCGTTTCCTACGATCCGCGCTTGCCTGAAACGTTCAAGATACACATTCAGCGAGTTGAACTGGATGAAAGCCTTGTTGCGGAAATCAGCGCGGAGGTGTCGGCTTTCCTTGCTGAAATTGATGCCCGCGAAACTGAACTGCGCAAGCGTTTTGCGCCTCCCGAAAACCTATTGATGGCAGGATAACATCATGGCAGGCAGCGTAAACAAGTGCATTCTCATAGGCAATGTTGGTGCCGATCCTGAAATAAGGCGTACACAGGACGGCAGGCCAATCGCCAACCTGCGCATAGCGACAAGCGACACTTGGCGCGACAAGAACACGGGAGAAAAGCGCGAAAAGACCGAATGGCACAGCGTCGTGGTATTCAACGAAGGCTTGTGCAAGGT
>Ga0208161_1001560_pt1 | contig 12151 bp, 13 predicted proteins | sample CB_VirMetaG_3_FD_184538 | JGI IMG/M metagenome (GOLD analysis project Ga0208161, IMG submission 184538) | Freshwater to marine saline gradient viral communities from Chesapeake Bay - CB_1508_1S Viral MetaG (SPAdes) (version 4) | ecosystem: Environmental > Aquatic > Marine > Coastal | place: USA... | reverse complement strand
GGAAGATATGGACACACCACAATTAAAAATGTTGAGGGCATTATTGTTGCCTAATCAAGCTTTAGCTTCAGAACTTAAAGATATGACTACGTCTAAATCTGTAGGACTAACTGGAGAAGGTCAAGTGTTTGGGCCAAGAGCTGAAGACATTGAAAGAGAACAAGAACAAATAAAACAAGTATTGAAACCAGGAGTATCAAAACCAGCGGTTGAACCAATTACAAAAGAAACTTTCCCAGCAGAGCCGGAACAAAAACCAGAGCCACCGGTTCAACCAGAAATACAATTAGAAAAAAAAGAAACCTTCCCTGATTTATCAGAAGAAATAAATATCCCTATTATATATAACATGAAGGATGGTAAACCTCAGTATAAGTATCCTACAGAGGAAGAAATAAAAGAATATATAAATGAGGAAAATGAATTTTGGAAACAAAATGCACAACGTGCAAAAGAAAATTATCCAGAGTTTAGTGCAGAAAACATGCCTCAATTAGTTGAAGCAGATAAACATTTTGGAGCTGCAGCTTATAGTTTTCAAAACTTTGATGATTCAAAATTAATATATATGTCACCTGATGAATACTTGAGTCTTACAAAAAAATTCAGACCAGTAGAAGGTAAAGAGCAACTAGGATCTAAAATGAATGTTAAAAATTTAGAAAATATTTTAAGAGAAGGTGGGGAGTTAGCAAATATACCTACGTTATATATTAAAAAACCTTTTGAAGGTTTAGACACATTTGAAGTTGTAGGACAAGAAGGTAATCATAGAGCAAAAGCATTTAAAAATTTAGGTTATGACAAAATTCCTGTAGTAGTAGAAGGTTATACAAGAGATGATAAACAAAAAACTAAAAATGTATTTCCTACTAGTATAGTATCATTTTCTAATTATAATAAAGAGAAAGAAGAATATGAACAATATGATTCTGTGCAAACTAAACCAACTGATTTTTATAATGTATTAACAAAAGAAAAATTATTTTCAACACCAGAAGCTCCAGCACTAATAGGAACTAAAGCAATTCCAGAAACTCCTGCAATTGTAGGAACAAAAGCTCAAGAGGGTGGCAAACAAATAAAAGATATTACAGCAGGCTTCTCAGTACAAAAAGATATTGTACCTTCTTTATTAGAACAAGGTAAAGCTGCAACACCAATGAAAAACTTTTTTGAGAAAGATACTAATGTTATAAATTATAAGATCGGTGATACTATTGGAGCATATGGTGGAGATGTGGAAAGAAGTTTAGATATAGAAGCTAATGTTAAACCCGATTTTAATATAGATAATTTTTCTGAAGTAATTAAACAAGGAGCTAAAGAGTATAATCAAGACGCGGTTTTTGTTGCAGAGTCTGCTCCCCCTGAAAAAGCAAATACTGTTGGTTTTAGTATAGACTTTGGTTCTAATTTAAATATTGCAGATGCACTTGAAGTATCAAAAAGAATATCGGACACCGCACAACTTGATGGATTTACGTTTAAAGTAAAAAATTTAGATACGTCAGGAGCGTCTATTTATTTACCTCAAGAAAAAGATTTAGAAATGACTCAAAAAGTTATGGAAAAATTTAAACCTACGGATCAAATAAATCTTGCAGGATTTATGATGCCTGATGGTAGAATGCTAAACTTTTCAAGAAGTGGTAATGTACGTGACACAGAACATAGACGTATTGGTCTAACAACTCACCCAGGCTCTGATGGTATTTCATTTGGGCCCATGTATGATTTTATGAATAAGACGGGTGCTATAAGATTAGCAGGTAATACAAATAGGTTATATGCTGAAATATCTGGAAAACCTTCTACAACACAAATAAGAAAAATTGCTGAAGAGTATAATAAAAACAGAGACAGATACGATTCATTAACCATAGCACTTGCAATTCCTAAAACCGAGGGAGCGCTTGGTGGAGTTAAACCAGAAGAAGCCATTGATTTAAGTAAGATGACTTATCGATTACCTAATGAAGCGTTTATTGAAATTAATGGTACTGAAGCAAATGCAAATGATATCTTTAAAAAATTTCAAGCCGCAGATGTTATGGGAAAAACATTTACAGGCATTCGACAACTAAATATACCTGAGTTTTCTGGCATGTCTCCTGACGAAGCGGCACAAAAAATCATTAACCTAGGTAACAATATGTTAAAAATAATTGAAGAGACAGGAATAAAAACATTGGACAAACCTAAAACTAAATCTTATAACGTAAAATTATTTCAAAAAGGAAAAGATTACTAATGGCAACAATAGAAGAAGTTTATAAAGTTTTAAAAGAGAAACAAAGAAAAGGTGAAAATATTGGCATCTTTGGACAGTCTTATATAGATATGTTTGAAAACAAAGATAAAGAACAACCTACAACAAAAGAAGTAGATGTTTCATTTGTAAAAAATAAAAATGAAACTGATTCGTAAATACCCATACAGACATTACAATAGATTCTCTGACACTACAGGGAGAAAGTATTTAGTTGGAGAAACTAAAGTTCCCAGTGTCACTACCATTTTATCAGCAACTAAAGATAAAAGATTTTTAGAAAACTGGAGAAGAAAAGTAGGTAATGCTGAAGCAGATAGAATAATGAACCAAGCATCAACTATCGGTACAGAAATGCATCAAGTATTAGAGTACGCGTACAACGGACAAGGGTACTACAATGCTAGTGAGTCGGGTAAACAACCACGGATGATGGCTAAAATAATATTACAGAATTTAAAAATAGAAGAAGTTTGGGGCAACGAAGTATCTTTAGAATATAAAAATGAATTTGCGGGAACAACAGATTTAGTTGCTATGGCCTATGGTAAACCATCAATAGTAGACTTTAAACAAGCTAACAAACCTAAAAGAGAAGATTGGGTAGAAGATTATAAACTACAATTAGGTGCATACTACTTAGCACACAAAGAAAACTACGGGCCTATCGAACAAGGGGTTATTAGTATTTGTACAAGAGATTTACAATATCAAGAATTTAAATTGTCTGAACCAGACTTAGTTGAGTTTGGTGATAAATTTTTAGAAAGAGTAGAACAGTTTAAAAAGTTACAATAACCAATCTTTTAGTTCTTCTTCACCTAGAGTCTTAGCCGCTATCTGACCTTTCTTAGTTAGTGCTTGCATTATTTTTTCGTCAATAGTGTTTTTAGTTATGATATCTATAATCACTACCGTACCTTTTTGACCAGACCGATGTGCTCTATCTTCAGATTGTTTTCTTACTTCTAAATTATAATTGTTAGAAAAATACACCACTGTATTAGCGGCAGTTAATGTTAAACCATAACCACCGGTAGTTGGATTACTGACAAAGAACCTAACCTTTGGATCATTTTGAAATAGTTCAATTGCTTGTTGTCTATCTTTAACTTTAGTTGCACCATATATTTCTACAAAAGAATCTTTACCATATTTTTCAGTTAAGAATTCTTTTATCTGTTCTATATTATATATGTAGTTGGCCCAGATAATTATCTTGTCATCTGTCTCTTCTATAATTTCTTCTAATGCATTTATCTTTTGTTTACCAAACTCCATCATATTACCATCATCATCTTTGCAAAAACCATTTGTAAGTTGATGTAATTTTATCATTTCAGTTAACTTATTAGAAAAAGAAATAGTAGTATCTCCAACAATCGCTAAAGCTTTTCTTCTTAATCTTTCATACAGCAAACCTTGTTCTGTAGACATTTCAACAAATCTTTTTTGTCTTACTTTAGGTTTTAAATCTAAACACTCATCCTTCCTAACCCTATAAGAAAACTTCTCTAGTTTTCCTTCTAGCTCTTCTATATTTTTATAAAATTTAGGGATACTTATAAATCTATTCGCACCCATTTGTATTTGTTGCATTTCCGCATATCTATTTCTAAACGAATAAAAACTTTCAAAACCTAATAGTTTAGGATCTAGAAAATAACATTGTGAATATAAATCTAACGGAGATTTAGTAACCGGAGATCCAGTAAGTATTCTTCGAAACTTACAATGTTTATGTAAAGATAAAATAGATTTAGTTCTTTTGGCTTTAGGGTTTTTAATAGTAGTCGACTCATCAATAGCCACAAAATTTTTAGGAAATTTTTTTAAAAAAGTCTCTGCTTCTTTTAAACCAGTTCTTCCGCTAAGGGCCTCTACATTCATTAAAAATATTTTTAACTTTTTACTTTTAATAAATCTTTCCCATGTTTTAGGTTTATCAACCTTCCATTGAAATATATCTCTTTCTACCACATTTGGTAGATGGGTTTCGATTTCTTTACTCCATATAGTGTATACTGATTTTGGTGCAATAATTAGAACTGTATCTATTTCTTTCTTTAAATATAAAAAACCTATATTATCTATTGTAGTTTTGGTTTTACCTGTACCCATTTCCATAAAATATGCATATGAAGATGTGTTTGCAGATTTGTTTAGAGCAGTTCTTTGATGCTCAAACGGTTGAGTCTTGTAGGGGTATTTCCATTCCATAAAAAAATATATTAATTTTTTTCTTGCATTAATCAAGAAAATAATTATTAGAGGATTAGGAGGAAAAATATGGAAAATCTAGATATAGAAAAATTCTCAAACATTGAATTAAGTAAGGATGATGTAGCATCCATATCTAAAAAATGTAATGAGTTTCAGAGTCTTCTGACACAAATCGAAGACAAAGAAAAAGAAATTTCTGAGCTAAAAAAACAAGCCAAAGAATACGAGGAACGAACAATTCCCGATATGATGCAGGAGGCAGGTGTTTCAAAATTGGAACTATCTGATGGTACGAAGGTTGAAGTGAAACCTTTTTATGCCGCTAAAATTCCTGAGTCTAGAAACGATGAGGCTTTTGATTGGCTTAGAGATAATGGTCATGGAGACATGATCAAAAATGTTTTAACAGCGAATATAGACAAAGGCCAAGATAATCAAGTATCTGAATTAGTAAGGATATGTGAACAACTTGGTTTTAGTTATTCTCAAAAACAAAAAGTAGAACCAATGACCTTAAAGGCTTTTATAAAAGAGCAAGTTGAAAAAGGAAAAGAGGTTCCATTTGATATGTTTGGGGTATATATTGCTAATAAAACAAAAATAACGAACAAATAATAACGAGGTAAACTATGAAGTTAAACGACAAAAAAGAAGTCGCTGTCAGACCAACTGGTGGCGCAGTTGCAAATTTAAATATTGAAAAATTTGCAGATGAAGGATTTGATAATGTAGATTCAAAAAGTCTTGCATTACCATTTTTAAAAATCCTTGGACAATTGTCTCCGCAAGTAACACAAGGAGACTCTCAATTCATTCCTGAGGCTAGGCCTGGAATGATATTTAACACTGTAACAAATCAACTATATGATGGTGTAAAAGGAATTTCAGTAGTTCCATGTTTTTACAAACTTGAGTATATTGAATGGAGAGATAGAGGTATGGAGGGAAGTTCTGCACCTGTAAATATCTATTCATCAGATAGTGACATCATGTCTAAAACAACAAGAGACGATAAAAATAAAGACAGACTTGAAAACGGTAATTACGTTGAAGAGACTGCTTCTCACTATGTTTTAGTTGTTGAAGAAGGGGGAGTTGCAAATACTGCCATGATGACCATGAAATCTACTCAAAGAAAAAAATCTAAAAAGTGGAATTCAATGATGATGTCAGTTAGAGAAAAGAAAAAGGATGGAACGGGTTATTTTAAACCTGCACCATTTACTCAGCTGTACACTCTTAAAACCGTACTAGAAAAGAACAATTTAGGTTCTTGGTATGGTTGGGAGATTGAACATCAAGGTACCGTACAATCTAACGAAACCTTAGAAGCCGCTTATGCTTTCTATAAAAGTTGTAAGCAAGGCGCTGTTAAAGTTAGTCACGATAAAGAAGAGTCAGTAGAAAAAACACCATTCTAATTTATGGAAATACTTGACAAGACCCTGGGGGAGTTTGTAGAACTCTTCCAGGGCTCTTCTACATATTTTGGTGCTTCAGAACCATTAGGTCAAAAACGTGACCGTGATGGTAAACAAGAATTCAGACATTGGGTAGAACCTAAGCCAATGACCAAAGAGCATTGGTTACAACATTTAACTGGAGAAAAATATTATGGAAGTGTTCCTATCAGAGATGATAATACATGTAGTTGGGGGGTCATTGATGTTGATCGCTACAATATACAACATAAGGAAGTTATATCAATTATACGGAAAAGGAAGTACCCACTCATCCCGTTCCGATCAAAATCCAACGGACTCCATTTAGTTTTATTTATTGATGGTGTTGTTGAAGCATCCTCAATGCGTAAAAAATTAATTGAGATTGCATCCGACCTTGGTGTAAATGATACTAAAACAGACATCTATCCGGCTCAAGACGAAGTTGATTTAACTCCCGAAGATTGGAATAAAAAAAGAAAAGGAAACTTTGTAAATCTTCCTTATCAAAAAGCACACATGACAACACGTGTGGCTATGGACAATGATGGTAACTCCATCAAATTAGAAAATTTATTTGCGTTTGTATCTAATTACAGACTTACTCCTGCAGAATTTAAAAAATTAAAAGTGTTTCAAGATGATGAAACAAAAGATTACCCGCCTTGTGTAGTTAATTTTATGAAGAACAAAGTTAAAAAAGGTGAGGGAAGAAATGATGCTATGTTTAATGTAGCCGTATTAGCTAAAAAAATTAATCCAGATCCAGTTATGTATCAAGATTGGACTCGAGAAATGATGAGTAAAGTTTGTGATGAGAAACTCCATCCACAAGAATTAGAAAACATTTTTAAAGGTGTTGAAAACAAAGACTATGCTTATAAATGTAAAACATCAATTGCTAGAATGCATTGTTCTTCAAGCACTTGTCTAAGACGTAAACACGGTATTGGGGCCAATGAAGCAATTCCAGATGTTGGAAAATTAATTAAAGTAAACTCATATCCAGAACCTTATTGGATATTACCTATTCAAGGTAAATCAGTTCGATTGACTACTAAACAATTATATCAACAACAATTACTTGGAGAGCAGTTATTAAACTATGATATTGTATGGCGACCTTTAAAACCATCTAAAAGAGATCCAGACCCATATCGAGATTGGCTAGATGAATTAATAAATCATAAACAAGACATGGAAGGTTTTGATGCTTATGAAGAACAATCTGATGTATTTAATTCCAGACTATCTCAATTCCTAGAAGATGTGGAAGATACCACAGAGTTTGATCAAATAGACTCCGGCAATATTTGGATTGATAAAGTAGAAATGAGATTTAAGCTTGAAACTTTTAGAAAGTTTATGAAAAAAATGGGTTACAATTGGTCGGAGAAAGATTGTACTAAGTTTTTAGAGGCAGGCGGAGCGGTGCCTAAAAAGAAATTTCAAAGCATCGAGTCGCGTCATTGGTTAGTTGCTTTGCCTAAACAAATGGAACATAAAAACAAAGATGTCAAATTCGTTAAGCAAAAAGCTGCGTGGGAAGACAATTAAAATATTTGGCCCACCCGGAACTGGAAAGACAGAAAACCTACTTAGAAGAGTACAAAGGTTTTTAAAACAAGGTATTTCTCCAGGAGAAATTTGTTATATTTCATTTACTAATAAAGCAGTTGATGAATGTGTAAGTCGTATTCGTAAAAAATTTAAAGAATATGATGAAGATGATTTCACTTATTTTAGAACCCTGCATAGTTTAGCAAGACAACAGTTTGGTGAAATTCCGGTGCTAGATCCTAAATCAGATATGTTAATGTTTCATACACAATATGGAACCATTAAAGTAAATTATAAAGAAGACTACGATGAGGCTAAAGTTTATAACAATTGGTCGTTACAAATTTACGACAGGGCCCGAAACATGAAGGTAGATCCAGTTTGGTTATATAAACAGCAACCGAGAAAAGCGGTGCGTCTACAACAGTTCAAGTCTATTATTGCAGGCTACGAGGAATTTAAAACAATGGAATTGGAAAACGGACAACGGACAGCGGACAGATTAGATTTCACAGACATGGTAGAAAAATTTATTAATGATGCTGGGAACTTACCTATAAAAGTTTTAATGGTAGATGAAGCTCAAGATTTAACACCATTACAATGGGACATGGTTGTTAAAATTGCAAAACATGTTTGGCGAGTTTATATTGCTGGCGATGATGATCAAGCTATCTATGAATGGAACGGGGCCGAGGTTGAATACTTTCAAAATTTTCCAGGAAGAAATGTTATTTTAAAAAAATCAGTTCGATTAAACAAGAATGTTCATTTCTTTTCAAAATGTTTATTAGAGGGAATGAAAAACAATAGAGTAGAAAAAGAGTTTTATTCTAATGGTAAAGAGGGTTCTATTCATTATTGGAACTCTTTAAAGAAAGTACCTTGGGAATTAGAAGGTAGTTGGCTTGTACTAGCTAGAATTAACGATGTTAAAAAAGAATTACAGGAAGAAGCAAGAAACCTTTCTTTGTATTATCAAGATGTAAAAGGCAATAAATCATTTGACATGAACCAATACCAGGCAATTCAGTATTGGGAAAAGATTTGTGAGGGCGGCAGTATCACAAGAGAAGAAGCGTGTGTGATGTATGAATACTTATTAAACATTGATCACGGCTACCGGTCACAAGAAAGTAAAAAATGGAGCTTTGCTCATCCACAACAGGTATTTAACTTTGATGAATTACATCTTCGATGTGGTATGCGTGATGAAAAAGGCCCGTGGACAGAAACTTTTAAAAGAAAATTTAAAGAAAAAGATAAACAATATTTTTTAAAAATGATAAAAGAAGGTGTGAATTTAAGTGAACCACCTAAAATTATTATAGATACTATACATCAAGTTAAGGGTGGAGAGGCAGATAATGTTGTTTTATCTAGTAAATGTAACTTTCCATCACATTACGAAAAGAAAAATCTTAAAGAAAAAGTAAAAGAACTTCGGGTTTGGTATACGGGTGCTACCAGATCAAAAGGCACATTACACTTATTGGGCACTCATCATCAATATAATTTTCCATTAGGAAAATATCATAAACTATACGAGGCTAATTATGACAAGTAAAAATATGTTCGAGGAAGCTTTTCCTCAAGACAGGCAAGTAGGCGGGAGTCACTATAAATTTTTTACGATACAACCCTACGAATTTATTTCTAAAAATGATTTAAATTTTTTTCAAGGTAATGTTATTAAATATGTATGTCGATATAAACATAAAAACGGCATTGAGGATCTTGAAAAAATAAAACATTATTGTGATTTAGAAATTTTAAAAATGAAAGATGGACAAAAGAAAAAATAAATGTAAACAATGTAATAAGGATGCTGTAATAATAGAAGATAAAAAATATTACTGTGGAGATTGTTACTGTAAAAAACACAATTTAAAAACGAAAGAAGAAAATGACACATCAGTTAAACTTTGTATATAACGATTCTGATTGGGTATGCCCTTCAGAATATCCAGATTTATCTCAAGCTAAAGAAATTGCAATCGATTTAGAAACTAAGGATCCAAATATTAAAACGAATGGTTCAGGTTGGGCAACGTTTGACGGACAAATAGTAGGCTTTGCTGTAGCGGCTTTGGGCCAACAATGGTATTTCCCAATTGGTCACGATGCGGGAGGTAATATGGATATTGCGATGACAACTGCTTGGATGCAAGACATATTAAAAACAAATTCTACTAAAATATTTCACAATGCTAGCTATGATGTGGGTTGGTTGCTTATTAACGGATTTGAGATACGTGGTAAAATTGTTGATACCATGATTGCGGCCGCAATTGTCAATGAGAATAGATATAGTTTTAGTTTAAATGCTTGCGCAAAAGATTATTTGGGTGAGCTTAAAAATGAAACTTTCTTAAATGAAAAAGCTAAAGAATGGGGTATTGACCCTAAGGGAGATCTTTGGAAATTGCCTGCGGGTTATGTTGGTTATTATGCGGAACAAGATGCGGCACTGACTTTAAAACTTTGGCAATATTTTAAAAACGAAATTGTAAAACAAAATCTAATGGACGTGTGGGAGATGGAGATGGAACTCCTTCCTATATTAATTGATATGCGTAGACGGGGTATTCGAATTGATATTGAAAAAGCGCATCTACTTAAAAAGGAATTTAAAATTAAAGAGAAAGAAGTATTACATAAAATAAAACAAGAGACTACGATGAACGTAGATATTTGGGCCGGACGGTCTGTCGCGCAAGCTTTTGATCGATTAGGGGTGGAATACCCACGGACACCGGTCAGCGGAGAACCAAGCTTTACCCAAAACTGGTTAGTAAACTGTGATAACCCGATAGCGCAACTAATAAGAGAAGCAAGAGAAATAAATAAATTTCATTCAACATTTATAGACTCCATATTAAGGTATACCCACAAAGGTAGAATTCATTCTGAAATAAATCAGTTAAGATCTGACCAAGGTGGAACTGTATCTGGACGTTTATCATATTCAAATCCTAATTTGCAACAAATACCTGCAAGAAATAAAGAGTTTGGAGATAAAATTAGATCCTTATTCTTACCAGAAGAAGGTAGACAATGGGGTAGTTTTGATTATTCTCAACAAGAACCTAGATTAGTGGCCCACTATGCCGCTTCGGTTAATGCTGAATTTACGGGTGCGGACGAATTTATTAGAGCGTACCAAGATGAGTCTGCGGATTTCCATCAGTTAGTAGCTGATATGGCCGGTATACCAAGGAACCAGGCTAAGACAATTAACTTAGGTTTATTTTATGGTATGGGTAAAGCAAAACTTTCTAAAGAATTAGGTATTGATAAAGATAGAGCGGAAAAATTATTGGTTCAATATAATAATAGAGTTCCATTTGTTAAAAGTTTGGCCACTGAGGTTACTAACAGTGCTTCAAAGTATGGCTTTATTCGAACTGTAAAGGGTCGTAAATGCCGATTTGATATGTGGGAGCCCACTACCTTCGGAATGAATAAGGCTATGAATTATGAGGAGGCTAAGGCTATTTATGGTAATAACATTAGAAGGGCTTTTACCTACAAAGCTTTGAATAGATTAATCCAAGGTTCTGCGGCTGATCAAACGAAGCAAGCTATGATTGATTGTTACAAGGCGGGATTTATGCCATTGTTACAAATACATGATGAATTATGTTTTTCAATTAATGAAGAAAATGATATTAAAATTGTTAAGGAGAAAATGGAAAATGCAATCGAAAATCTCAAAGTACCTTTCACCGTTGATATTGCCCTCGGACGATCCTGGGGAGAAGCTAAAGAATAAAATTTGTAAAGAGTGTAATAATACAAAAACTATTCTTGAGATTGAGGATCTTCAGGTTCTTTCTTCTCGTCCATGTCCTCATTGTTCTCCGACACCGGAACAGTTTCGTCAGTCTGGTCTTCTTTAATTTTTTTATATTTACTTGGGTGTTTCCATACAAATGTCATTTGTCCTCCAACATATAAAATTGACAAAAACTTCTTTCCTGAATTTTCTGTAATTTATTCCAAACAATTTTAGCTAAATCAGTTGTAGGTTTATGTTCTTGTTCAAACTTCCAATCAACATTATCAGTGCACATTTCTATTTGCATGTCTAAAGCACATTCAATTACATCTAATTCAGCTTCAGATAAAGTTATTACATATTTTTTATTTTCTTGTGTTTTCATATTTTCTCCTTTTTTATTTTTACAACGCTATTATATCAAATTGCATTTTCGGGTTTTTAAAGAAAAAATATTTTTATTAAATTTTAGAGCGATGAAATTTTAGGGTGTTTCATTTTAGGTGCGACACTGTAACATCTTTTTGGGATTTGATGGGTCTTCCATTTTTATCTCGTTTTCGGTTCTTCCATCGACAATCTATTTCCAAAACTTTATCATTAGGCCCATAACAAATTTTAATTAAATGTCCGTGTGCTGTATCTTCAATCCAATAATTTTTATAATCATTTAAATAAATAGTATCATCCATTAGTGTAAACTTTTATCTAATTTAATTTTAACTTTGAAGTTACAAAGTTTTAATTCTTTACAAATATCATGAAACATATGCCACAACTCTACTTCACTTTTTTTTAATTTAGAAAAGCCACCTTTGAAATGAGCTGTTTTTGCCAATAGATCTTCAAGTAAAGAAACTTCTTTAGTGGATA
>Ga0208161_1001559_pt1 | contig 12159 bp, 10 predicted proteins | sample CB_VirMetaG_3_FD_184538 | JGI IMG/M metagenome (GOLD analysis project Ga0208161, IMG submission 184538) | Freshwater to marine saline gradient viral communities from Chesapeake Bay - CB_1508_1S Viral MetaG (SPAdes) (version 4) | ecosystem: Environmental > Aquatic > Marine > Coastal | place: USA... | reverse complement strand
AATCCAGGAGAACTGGAGTCAATTTATTCAACACATCGAAACTTGGGTTGAATCACCTCGTAAAGAAAAACTTATTGAATTCTATACAAAGTACCAGGATCGCATTATGCTTATGCCTGCTGCTCATAAAAAAGAATATCATAACGCTTTCCCAGGTGGGTACGTTGAACACGTAAACCGAGTTGTAGAATGTGCCCTTAAACTCAATAATCTATGGGGGGAAATGGGAGCTGATCTTACCACATTCACTATTGAAGAACTTGTATTCTCTGCTATTAATCACGATTTGGGTAAAATGGGTGATGAAGAAAACGATTCATACATTCCTCAAACAGACCAATGGCGTAGAGATAAACTAGGAGAAGACTATATGTTCAACACTAAAGTTCCATTTGCTTCAGTTCCTGATCGTGGTCTTTATCTTCTTCAATCTCATGGTGTTCAATACTCATTTAATGAGATGGTAGCTATTCAAACACACGATGGTTTGTACGATGAAGCTAACAAGAAATATCTTGCTACCTACATGCCTGAACAAAAACCACGTACCTCACTACCCTATATTCTTCACCAAGCAGACTTGATGGCTGCTCGTATTGAATTTGAGCGTGAGTGGTTACCTAAATTGAAAGGAGAAGTTCCTGCTAAGAAAAACTTTAAAATGGAAACTAAGAAGCCTGCTCCTGCAGCTGCAAAGCAAAAGGCACTTAGTTCGGTTAGAAGTGAAGGATTAAAAAACCTATTAGATAATCTATGATCTATATTATATCTATTTTATCACTATTGGTCGTGGTCATAGGATTCACGACCTTTAACCTTTTACGCAAGGTTGAACGATACGAAGACGAATTAAACAAAAGACAAGACGCTATCATTTCATACCAGGAATATATTAATGGTTTAGGTAGCACTGTTGAGTTTATGACTAAGCGCATTGATGAAATTGATGCTAAAGGTACTTTTAAAAGTGATGATGAAGTAGGGTTTTTCTTTGATCGACTTAAAATATTAAATGATATGTTAAGACCCTATAACGTAAAATTATGAGTGAAGAAGTAATTCCAAAAAAGAAAAAAGGTGTACAATACTTTACTCAAGAGACTGAGGATGCGATTGTAAGGTATAATAAATCTACTAATCCCTTAGAGAAGGAAAAAATATATCATAGATACATTCACTATGCTTTCTTTAAACTTACTGAAAATATTATCCATACTTTCAAATTCTATTATACTGAGGTAGAGAATATTGAAGATCTTCAACACGAGGTAATCACCTTTCTTCTCTCTAAAATGCATTTGTACGATCAAACTAAAGGATCTAAAGCATACTCTTATTTCGGTACAATTGCAAAGCGTTATCTAATTATATCTAATACGCGAAACTATAAACGTAGAATCGATAAAGCCCCAGTAGAAGGATTAGAGGAAGACGAGCGCCATTCATACGTTATAGATGAGAATACAGCAAGTGATCCTCATCATGATAAACTTTCTATATTTATAGACTTATACACAGAATATTGTACCGAAAATATCTTTGAACTTTTCGCTAAAGATGAAGATGCTCAAATAGCTGATGCAATTTTAGAGTTATTCCGTAAAAGAGAAGACATAGATATATTTAACAAAAAAGCTCTATACATTTATATACGTGAACAGGTTGATGCTAAAACCCCTAAAATAACTAAAATAGCAAATCAACTGTACGATATATTCAAACGCAACTATATATATTACTTAGAGCACGGTTATGTAGATTTTAAATAACCTAGTATTTATAACTATGAGCCAGTTTGATAAAATAGTATTTGGTAAGAAAAAATTCTCAGATCTTCTAGAGGAGATTTACAATAACCAACAAAAAAAGGATAAGCAGGTAACTGCTCTTATCAAGGAACTTCAACCTATGATTGAAGAAATTGGTGATGCTACTCTTATTGTTCCATTAATTAAAGAATATATGGAAATAGGAGTTAAAAACGATGACCTTCTAATAAAAATGGCTGCCCTAGCACAACGTGCTATGAACAGTGAAGGTGGAGAAAGTGCATTAGGTATCTCAGATGAAGAAAAACAACAACTACTTGATGAGATAAGCAAGTTTAAATCTGAGGAGTAATGGCTTTAAAGAGTAAAGGTTTATTTGCCTCATCTAAAACTCAACGTAATACTACTGTAAGTAATAATAATTTAGTCTTCGGTAGAGTTAAAAGTATTATCTTAAATGAAACTCATCCTAGATATGAAGAATTAGGAGGGTGGAATGCTTTAGGTACTATTGAATTTGAAACTGTATCTACTCCTACAACCAATACTCAAGTTTTACCTACTGCTAAACCATTAGATGCTACATTTAAATCTTTCCCTCTTATAAATGAAATAGTTTATATATTAGCTTTACCTAATACTGATATAGGTGAATTTTCTACAACTAAAACCAATTATTATATATCTATTGTTGGGCTTTGGAATCATCCTCACCATAATGCTTTCCCACAAAATTCAAATATACTTCCTCCTGCTCAGCAAAAAGATTATATCCAAACACAAGCAGGTAGTGTAAGACGAGTAACTGATCAATCTACTGAGATATTTTTAGGGAAAACTTTTATTGAACGTGGTGATATACATCCTCTTTTACCATTTGAAGGAGATAAAATTTTAGAAGGTAGATGGGGGAATTCCATAAGGTTAGGTAGTACTGTTAACAAAGAAATTACTAAAGAAATCCTTGTAGCTAATGTTAACACTCAACAAATAGTTGAAAAATATAATTTTGAATTAGGAGGTACTCAAGTTTCCCCTGAATTTGAAACCAAACTCCAGGAAATAAATTCTCAAATAGCTAGTCAACCTAATGCTAAAGTTAGTATAACTATTAACGCACAGGAATCAAGAGTTACTAATCCTCCCGAGTATGGGGTTGGACAATTAGCTGAAACTAGAGCTCAGACACTTCAATCATCTTTAACTAATTATTCTGCTTTAAACCAACCTTCTACTATAAATGCCTCAGTTGGTACTACAACTTATGTAGGAGGAGTAGATAACCCTACAGACCTTAAATACATAGAAGAACAGTATGTTGAATTAATTGTAAATGTTGAGACTGTTAGTACTTCAACTCAAACAATAAGTTCAATTGAACCTTTAAACCCTTGGTCTGATTCTCCTACTTGTGGCGATCCTATTACTATTATTCGTAATGGGCAAGGAACCCAAACAGATGAAGGATGGGTGCCTACAGTGGAAGATATCAATAATGATGATACTTCTATATATTTCACAAGTACTCAAAAAATACCTTTAGAAGCCTCTAGTACTTCTTATACTAGCTATTCTTCAAACCCTCCAACTAAGCCCAATGAATACGCTGGTAAGCAACTTATTTTAAATTCTGGTCGTTTAGTATTTAATTCTACTGAGGATCACATATTATTATCGTCTAAAAAAACGGTAAATATCAATGCTATAAATGGGTTTAATGTAGATGCACCCCAATCCATAATCAAATCTAATCAAATATTATTAGGGGGTCCTAACGCTACTGAACCCTTACTCAAAGGAAATACTACTGTAACTTTACTTTCTGAATTAACAGTCCAATTAACGGCCCTAACTACAGCCCTTCAAAGTTTAGCCCCATTTCCAACAGTCACAGCAGCTACAGCCCAATTAATTCCATGGTTGCAAGCTTTTCAACTTAGATTAGAAACAACTAAATCACAAATTAGTAAAACATTATAATGGCTGGGATTGATATAAATAGTATTCAAGGAGCAATACCGGATAAACAAACCGTTATTCAAAAATTATCTTTACTTTTAATAAAAAAAGTTACAGAAAATGAAGCTTTAATTCAAGCTCCCCTAAATAATCTTTTAAAACAACTTCCCACAGATGGGACTTGTCTTGAACCTGCTTTATTGCAAAGTGTTTTAGATAAAAGAAATAATATTGTAGATTTTTTAAATCAATTTAGTAATTTTTTAGATATTACAACTAATACTTATACAGGAGTTAACATTGCTTTTAATGCTCTTTTAGCTACTGTTAGAAGAATTAATATAAGTAAAATAGCAATTTCCGGAGGAGTTAAAACCCGCATAGTAGCTCCTGGGGTTGTTACTGCTCTTTTAAGTGATTTAGGAGATTTAAAAGATAATTTAACGTTTGATTCTTTAGGAGAATCTAAATTATCTAAAATAAAAAATGGATTAGATACTTTAAACGTAGCTTTAACTATAGTTTCTACTTTTGTAAAAAATATAATTCAAATTTTAAATAGTTTAGATGCTTTATTAATCCCTTGCCTTAGTGAAGATCAACAATTAACCTCAGTATCTGATAATTTAGTAAAAATCGCAACTGATAGTGGGCAATCCGCAGATGACTCAACTTATCAAGGGTTTATATTTCAAATAGAAGAAGTACCTTTTAGTCCTACTGTAACTCGTAGAAAGGCTATTGCATTTAATCAATCAGGTATCCCTTTATTAGAGACACCTTTATCATTTACAACAAACAACCAAACATTAATCGATGAACTTAAGCTAATAATTGACAGAGACAATTTAAAAGCTTACTAAATTCAATATTTATAACAGATGAAACCAAGTGAATTAAAATCATTTATCAAAGAAGCAGTTAGAGAAGCTATCCAAGAGGAATTGAAAGATATCCTTTTGGAAGCTGTTCGTGCTCCTAAAGCACCCATCCAGGAAACTTATAAAATGCATCCTGTAACTGTTGACGCTTCTACAACTCAAACCACCCCAAAATCCCCGATAGAAAAACGTGCTATGGTGGAAAGTATTATGGGTGATATGAGAAGAGGACAAGATACTCTTAATTTTACAACTCAAAACATAGCAGCTAACACTTTACAAGTAACCCCAGGTATGAATACTACTGGGGATGGAACTAAACTTCCAGAAGGTAATGTAGGTTTAGATATGATTATGGGTCTAATGGGTAAGAAATAAAATGGCATTCGGAGCACAAAAGATATTTCCAATTGATACCAAGCCAGGAACGGCTGTTGGTGTTGCTATACCTTTTAATGCTCCAGGTGTTTTTTATTCTACTTATACTACAAAAGATGCTGTTAGAAATAACTTGTTAAACTTTTTTTTAACAGATCCTCCTGAAAGATATCTTAATCCTACATTTGGAGCTGGTTTAAGAGCGTTCATTTTTGAACAAATCACTACAGGTAATTTAGAGGGTCTTAAAGAAAAAATTCAATTTCAACTTAATCAATATTTTCCTAGCGTAATAGTAGCTAGTTTAGAAATATTTCAAAACCCCGATTATAATACCATAAATGTAGTTCTTAAGTATACAGTACAAGATACCGTTATATCTGATGAAATACAAATAACTTTTGACTAATGGCTGTAAGACGTAATATACAATATTTAAACAAGGATTTTACCGAGTTAAGAGCGAGTTTAATTAACTACGCTCGCACTTATTTCCCTACAACCTACAATGACTTCTCCCCATCATCACCAGGTATGATGTTTATGGAGATGGCAGCTTATGTAGGTGATGTTATGTCTTTTTACTTGGATAACCAAATTCAAGAAACCTATTTACAGTATGCTCGTCAAACAAATAATCTGTATGAGTTAGCTTACATGTTTGGTTACAAACCAAATGTAACCCAAGTTGCTACTGTTAATGTAGAATTTTATCAACAAGTCCCAGCCGCAGGATCTGTAGGATCACAATACCCTGATTTTAGTTATGCTTTATATATTCCTAATAATACAATTGTTACTTCAACAGCTTCAGGTAGTGTTTCATTTTTAATTGAAGATCCTGTTGATTTTAGTGTTTCTTCTTCTGGAGATCCTACTGAGGTAACTGTATATCAGGTTACTGGGGGTAATGATATTCAGTACTTTCTATTAAGAAAAACTCGTAAAGCTATATCAGCTGCTATTAATACTACTACTTTCTCTTTTGGATTACCTCAACAGTTTTCTACAGTTGAAATCAATTCTTCTAACATTATTGGAATTTTAGATATAGTAGATAGTGATGGTAACATTTGGTATGAAGTAGATTATTTAGCCCAAGACACAATTTATGATTCTATTAAGAATACTAATGTAAATGACCCTAATTTATCACAATATGAGGGTGATACTCCATTCCTTTTACAGTTAAAACAAATACAAAGAAGATTTACAACTCGTTTTATAGATAGTACTACCCTTCAATTACAATTTGGTGCTGGCACTTCATCTGATACTGATGAGGAGATTTTACCAAACCCAGATAATGTTGGTTTAGGTTTACCATTTGAGCAAGATAAGCTTACTACAGCATTTGCTCCTTCTAACTTTGTATTTACTAAAACCTATGGTATAGCTCCGTCAAATACCACTTTAACAGTAAGATATTTAACAGGTGGTGGGGTTAGTGCAAACGTACCTGCTAATACAATTACAACAATATCTAGAGGGAATGTTCAATTTTTAAATAATAATTTAGATGGTAGTGATGCAAATTATATATTTGGAACTTTAGCAGTTAACAACTTAGCAGCCGCTGATGGTGGTGGGGATGGTGATACTACAGAAGAAATCAGACAAAATGCTTCAGCTAATTTTGCAACCCAATTACGTAACGTAACACAAGATGATTATTTAGTAAGAGCACTCTCTTTACCAGCAAGATATGGAGTTATCTCTAAAGCATATATTGAACCCACTAAAGCACAATCAGTTGCTTCAGGTGCTGCGGCTTCAATACTTGATTTATATATTCTTTCTTTTGATAACAGTTCTAAGTTAAGAACTGCTTCTCTAGCTCTTAAACAAAATTTATCTACTTACCTTTCTCAATATAGAATGGTAAATGATTCAATCAACATTAAAGATGCTTTTATTGTTAATATTGGAATTAATTTTGATATTATAGTACTTCCCAACTATAATTCAAATGAAGTATTAACAAGATGTATTTTAACTTTGCAAGATTTCTTTGCTATTAAAAATTGGCAAATCAATGAGCCTATTATTTTAAGAGATTTATATGTTCTCTTAGATAATATTGACGGTGTTCAAACTGTTAAAACTATAACAATATCAAACAAAGTAGGAACAGCTTTAGGATACTCTCAATTTGCTTATGACATCCCAGGAGCTACAATTAATAATGTGGTTTATCCCTCATTAGATCCTATGATTTTTGAAGTAAAATATCCTAACACTGATATTCAGGGTAGAGTAGTAAATCTATAAGACATGGCAGTATATAAAATTTTCCCCCAACAAGATGCTACAATGTATTCTCTGTTCCCACAGATGAATACGGGTTTAGATGAAATATTAGATGTTTCTAACCTTAACTTTGCTGTGGATAGTAACCCTCAAGTTGCTAGATATTTACTACAGTTTGATCAAGAGGATATTGATAATTTAATCACTACTAAAGGTAATAATACTAGTTGGGATATTGACTTAAATTGTTACATTGCTACAGCCCAAGGTATAGTAATGGATTCTCGAGTTTATGTTTATCCTATTTCGGGAGCTTGGGCTATGGGAACTGGTCAATATTTAGATCAACCTTTAGTTACTAATGGTGTAAGCTGGGAGTGGCAAACTTTACAAGATGGTAAAAGATGGCCTAGCCTTACTTCTAGTTTAGCTCCTTATACAACAGCCTCATATTCCGGAACTAATAGAGGGGGTGGAGTATGGTATACTGGATCTGATCTACCCGATTTAAGTTTAACAGGAACCCAAACATTTACATACCATTCAGATAAGGATTTAAAAATCAATGTTACTGATATAGCTAAAGCTTGGTATTCTGCTTCTCAAAACATATATAGCCCTTATACTAAAATTGAAAATAATGGATTTATAGTAAAATGGGAAAGTTCAGCTTCTTATGAAGATGCTACAGGTAATTATGCTATTGAATTTAATGGTAATTTAAACGTTCAGCCGGTACTTCAGTACTATTCAATGGATACCCACACAATCTATCCTCCGTGTTTAGATTTTAAGTGGGATGATTCATCTTGGAATACTGGGTCTTCAACATTCCCAACCCTAGAAACCCCCCAGGCTTACTTATCTATTATGAATAATAATGGATTTTTCTATAGCCAAAGCATTCAGCAATTTAGAGTAGATTGTCGCCCACAATTCCCACCTATTGTATTCCAAACCTCATCAGTTTACACTAACAACTACTATTTACCTTCCGGCTCTTCATACTGGGCTATTAAGGATTTAGATACAAATGAATATGTGGTAAATTTTGACCAAAATTATACTAAAATTAGTGCTGATTCTGAAGGGAACTATTTTACAGTTTATATGAATGGTTTACAACCTGAAAGATATTATACTGTTTTAATCCAAACTACAATAGGAGGAACTACACAAGTAATAGATAGTAATTATAACTTTAAGGTTATTAATGGGTAATGGCAGAACAAATAAAATTAACTAAACAAGTATATGATAAGAATCAATACCAAAAGGTAATTGATACCTCTTTTACTCAACTTGTTCAACCTGCTGCTGATTCTACAGGATCAGCTTTACCTACCGTAAATCAATTTTTTGATTATTATAATCAGTTATTTTTTGATATACCTAAATTTGGAGAAATAAATTCTCATGAGTATCTTATTAAGACTAGTACAGAATATATAGGTGCTTCATCTGTGATAAGTGATGAAATTCAAGCTCTTATAAATGAAGTTACTGAGTTAAGACAAGAAAATTTAGATCTCCAACAACAATTATTAAGTTCAATAACCACAGTTAATGGCTAAAGTAGTAACATTAAATCCTATTAATCCTATTACGTTTGAATATCAAGATTATTCAACGCAGGATGATAATCTTATTGTAAATTTTACAATAGAACCTACTTTTGATCCTTTACAAAACTATGTAGCATATTTTATATATAATCTTAATAATAATGTTATATTTTCTAATGAAGTAAACTTTAGAGGGTATAATATTATAGATGGTCAAGTAGTTCTTAACCCAGAAAATGATGTTGAGGGTGCTGGGTATTTAGAAGGACAATATAATGTTGTTTATAATTTTTTAAACAACGAACTTTCTAGTTCTTCTTTTCAAAGATTATACATAGACCAAATCAGTTCAGATAGAACTGAGATTAGATTAAACACAACACAAATTCCCAATCCGGATCTAATTGCAGGGGCTACTTCATTAATTAACCAAATACAAAATAATCCTGGGGTTTACTTTGATTTCTTTTTAGATTTTGGTGATAATCAGTTAGTAATAGCCAATAATATGTTACTGGATGCTTCAAATCCTGAAGATCCAACTGTATTAGTTAAATTATATGAACCCCTCCCAATTAATTTTAATTTAAAAGATGAATGTTGGGTTGTAACTGAAGTAGCTGATACTGTAGCTTATAATATTAACATTACTCAAACTTTTGAGTTGGTTGATGAAAATGTTTATTTAAAAGGTCCTAATTTAAATCTTAATGTTAAAGACCAAATAAACAATTCTACAGCATATATTGATTATTCTACTTTAACTACTTCATCTTACGCTACTGGTTCTAATAACTTACAATATCAAGTTAATAGTATCTTAGCAGAACGTGGAGTTGAAATTAACGTTGATTATTCTGATTATAGTAATTTTATATACTTTTCCTCAGCATTAACTCGTTTAGAAAACTTTTACTATAAACTTCAATTAATCGAAGAATATAATTATAGTGCTAGTTTATCTAATCTAGCAGGTCCTAGTGTATATGTTGTAACTAGCAAAAATATTTGGGAAGAAAAAATCAATGAAATTATAACCACATTTGATGGTTATGACTATTACCTATACTATTCCTCAGGTTCAACAGCATGGCCTAAAACAAACTCGGTTTATCCTTACAACAATGCTACTACTAACTCAGTTGCAGGATTAGCGTTTATACAAAGTCAATCTTTAGTAGCGGCCGATTACGACGAAAATAATAATAACGCGTTAATCAACGCTATTCCCACGTATTTAAGGGAAGATTCAGCTAATGCTCAATACGAATTATTTATTGAGATGTTAGGTGAAATGTTTGATAACATTTGGATCTACTATCAAGACGTAACTGAAAAATGGAATGCCGATAACCGTTTACAATTTGGTGTTTCTAAAGACATTGTAGCAGATGTTTTAAGAGATCTTGGTTTAAAAATCTACCAAAGTAGTTTTGGATCCGCGGATTTATACACTGCACTTTTAGGTATTACGCCTTCGGGTAGTTTATTCCCATTCCCTTATATGACCGGTTCTTTACCGGTTTCTACGGGCTATGAATATGTTAATACTTCAATTTCTGCTTCAGATACAGTAGTTCCTTTAGAGGATATTGAAAAAGGAACATATAAGAGATTGTACCACAACTTACCTATGTTACTCAAGAAAAAAGGTACAACAACTGGTATTCAAGATCTTGTTACTGCCTATGGTATCCCTTCTACTATCTTAAGAGTAGCAGAATTTGGTGGTAAAGATAAAGATGAAACAAACGATTGGGATTACTGGAAGCAAAGATATAACAATGCTTATACCCATATCGTAAATGGTGATTGGGTAGGAAGTGAATTTGAATTAAATGGAAGTTGGACTACTACTTATACAACTAATAGACCCGAAACTGTCCTATTTAGATTTAAAACATCTGGTATACAATCTGCAGGTACTTCTCCTAGCCAATCTTTGTTTGTAACAGATCAGGGATCGCTATTAACCCTAGAATACTCAGGATCAATTAATACCTCAGGTTCTTGGAGTGGTTCAGCTATCAACCCCTATAATGAATATGCTAGTTTAGTATTCTATCCAGATAAAACTGATTTAAATACCTCAGCAAGTGTTTACTTACCTTTCTTTGATGGGGGTTGGTGGACAACTGCTATTACTATAGATGGAAGTAGTGACTTTACTTTGTATGCGGCCAATAACATTTATAATGGTAATGATGGTAGTCAGATAGGATTTATAGCCTCTTCATCAATTAATGGAAATTTTGGACCTTGGGATACTTCAACATCAGCTTCTTTAGGTAGTGAATTTGGCTCCCCAGTAGCTGGGTTTGATATATTCTCAGGTTCATTCCAAGAAATAAAATACTACACTACAGCCATTGCTGATAATAGTTTTAGGGATATTACAATGAATCCTGATTCTATTGAGTCAACTACTTTAAATAGTGCCCCGGATCAATTAGCATTTAGAGCTTCTTTAGGAGGTGAATTATATACTGGTTCAGTTTCAATACACCCTAAAGTAACAGGTTCTTGGGCTGCTACTTCTTCATTTAATAGTGATAGTAATTTCTATATTGGTAACACTAGCAATTTTGTTCCAAACGTAGAAACAGTTTATCTAGATCAACCTATAGCAGGTATTAAAAATATTGTATCAAATAAGATACAAATTGTAGATATGAGTTTACCTTCAGGTAGTACATTATCTCAATACCGCTCGATTCAACAACAGCCTCCTGGTGGTAGCACTTATACAGAAAACCTAGCATACACTGAGGTAGCTTTCTCCCCACAAAACGAGATCAACGATGATATTATGGATCAACTTGGTTTCTTTAATATGGGAGAATTTATTGGTGATCCAAGACAACGTTTTAACCAAGATGTCACTTACCCAGATCTTGATGCTCTAAGAAATGCTTACTTTGAAAAGTATGTTAGCAACTACGATCTAAACGATTATATTCGTTTAATCAAATTCTTTGACAATTCACTATTTAAGATGATTAAGGACTTTACTCCTGCTAGATCATCTTTAGCTTCTGGTGTAGTTGTTAAACAAACATTACTTGAAAGAAACAAGTACCCACAACCAGAGGTAACTTGGGAGAGATATGACTATTCAGGTTCAATCCCAATAGCTTTCATTTCTGGAGGAGCAGGGGGTTCAGTCAATAATTTAAATACACCTTGGTATAACTTTAGTGTCAGTATTGTTGAATCTGAAATAAATGGAGGATATATCCAGTTTTATAATTGGGGTGGGGCTACTTTAGACCCAGTAAGCGAAGGATTCTTTGAATTAGATCCTACTCAAGGAACGTTTGTTAATAAAACTGGACAAGATATTACAGTACGTTTTAA
>Ga0208161_1001558_pt1 | contig 12174 bp, 11 predicted proteins | sample CB_VirMetaG_3_FD_184538 | JGI IMG/M metagenome (GOLD analysis project Ga0208161, IMG submission 184538) | Freshwater to marine saline gradient viral communities from Chesapeake Bay - CB_1508_1S Viral MetaG (SPAdes) (version 4) | ecosystem: Environmental > Aquatic > Marine > Coastal | place: USA... | reverse complement strand
AGACAAAGTATAACCTAAATTAGGTACCTCATCATTAGTACTAATAAGCTCAATATTAGGATTGTATTTTTGACAAATTTCAGCTACTTCTTTTACTGTTGCTTGCTCATTAACTAAATGAAAAGTTTCATTTTTAACTTCAGCTTCAGCCATAAATTTAAAACAACGAGCAACATCAATAAGATTTACTAAACTTTTATATTGAATACCACCTGAAAATAGTTTAATATTTTGATTTTGAGATACCATTTTAGAGAATAAATTAGGCATAATTCCAATTCTCATAGTGTCTGTTGAATAACCATAAACAGAACCCAAACGTAAAATAACATAATTTTTACCTGAGGAAGTTATGTCTATTTCATTTTGAGTTTTACTTGTAGCATAAGTTAATACAGGACAGGTTGGTTCGTTTTCAGTAATATTGTGTTTAGTTTCTTCAAAACCTTCATAAACAACGTGAGTAGAAGGGAAAACAATTTTACAATGTGATGGAATAAATTCTAAAATATTATTAGTCCCATCAATAGCAGTTTCAATAATTTTTTTATCTTGTTCGCTATTAGATTCTGTTTTTACATAAGCTACATCTGTAATACCAGCTAAATGATGAACAATATCAGCATCTGCTAATATTTCTTTCATTTTATCTTTATCAAGAATCGATGCTTGAATAAATTCAAAACCCCAATCTCTTAATTGTTTTACTCTTTCAGATACAAATCTGTTATCTGTAACTATAATGTTTTTAAAGCGAGTTTCTCCGGAGTAAAGTTTACACAATTCACTACCAATATAACCTAATCCTCCTGTAATAACTATTTTTTGTTTCATAAAATAAATGTAAATATAACTTGTTAAATATCCAAATTAAAAATAAGTAATTGTATTATCGTCGTCTTTATTAAATTTTTTTAATAATTTATCTTTTATTTTCTTAATTTCTTCAGTAATTTTATCTTTTTTCCACTGAAATTCATAATTGGTGTTTTGATTAATATTTTCAAGAACATCTAAAGATTGTTTTAAATCATTAAGTTCTTTTACTTGTTCTTCAGATAAATTAGCTGTTTTAGTTTCTTCTTCATCTATAATACTATCATTATTAGTATCTGCTTGTTCAAATACTTGTTGAAGTTCTTCTTCCTCTACTACTCCATCACCATCTAAATCTAAATTAGTAGGTTTTGGGTCTGGTTCTTCATAGTATAGTTTACCTGTTTTAGGGTCTACAAATACAGGAATTGGTTGGTCTTTTTTAGGTTCTTCAACTAGATCTTCTATTATGGCAGGAGATGGATTACCATATTCATCCCATTCTAAATCATCTTGATAATCCATCAAACTAGCTTCTTCCCATTCTTTTATTTCATCTTCTAAATCATCATATGCTTCAACCACTTTTTTCATTCCATCAATATTTTCTTCTAATGAAGATTCTTTTTTAGGACGAAGTTGAGCAAAAGCAAAGTTTGCTGCTACTACAAGAGAAATAGCTAATGGATCAAATACAAAAATAATAACAAGTAAGAACCAGTTGATAATTTTATCCATAGGTTGACCTGTTAAATTTGAAATATATTTAAGAGGACCTAATTCACTGGTAGCTTCACTATTTACTTTTACATTTAGGATTTGGGTTTCTAAACTAAAAATAGAATCATTTACAATATCTAATTTAGCTGCTAATTTTTCATTTTCCTTAGCTGTAGATTCAATATTTCTAATAGCTGAGTTATTTGTTCTAACTACTAAATTACCATTTTTATCTGTGTATTGAGTTGTTGAACCTTTAGATAAAGTTCCTCTAAGCTCATTATTTGATTTTCTATCTGCTAGAAGATTATCTCTAGTTTCCTCATATAATACTTTTTTAGACTCTAAAGCAGCAATCTGTTTATCAACAATCTCTGATTGGGTAGCTGTTTCTTGATATGCTGCTGATAAAAATCCATAAATACCAGCTGAGGTAATTAACACTAACACACAGGCTGCTATTGTCAAATAAATTTTAAGTAATTTAGGTAATGTTTTTCTATATTGATACAATAAAGAAGCAATCACCAATTTTGATACCTCTAAAGAAGAGGCCATTATAATTACAGCGAAACTAGCCCCAGCAAATAACATGCTGAGGCCAGTCACTGAATAGAACGCGGCCGAAGCCGACACTGACAGGGCGGAGAGTGCGATTACTAATGGTAGTAAGTACTTTTTCATAGTTATAAATATTTTATCCGTCGCAACTTATGCAGTCTACAGTACGTGAACCTAAATCACCTTTAATAACTGAATCTGTGCGAAGGTAATATAATGTTTTAATTCCCAATTTCCAAGCTTCCATATGTACTTGATTAATCCAACGTGGAGAATCTTTAGGATCAAATGAGAGGTTAAGAGATTGAGTTTGGTCAATATAACGTTGACGAACTGCGGCTTGTTGTACAAGTGCTAATTGGTTAACTTCAGGAAAGGTTAAGAATACTTCTTTTTCTTCATCTGTTAAAACCTCATGAGATAAATTTTGGACTGAACCATTATCAGCTAAGATTTGATCCCAAATTTTGCTGTTGTTTTTACCTTTAGATTCAAGTAATGCTTCTAATTCAGGGTTTTTAACGATAAATGTTCCTTTAGCACCATTAAATACGTAAACGTTTGCTGGTTGAGGTTCAATACCTGCAGAACAAGCATTAATACGAGAATTTGATACTGTTGGAGCAATAGCTAATAAGTGTGTATTACGCATACCTGTTCCTTTACACCAAAGTGGTTCACCATATTCCATAGCCAATTTACGTGAAGCTGCTTCTGCTTTAACTTTAATATCACTAAAGATAGTGTGAGTCCAAGCTGTTGAAGCAATTGAGTTAAATGGTAAGTTTTTCTGTTGTAAAAAAGTGTGCCAACCCATTACTCCTAAACCAAGTGCGCGTCCTTTTTTAGCATGACGGTGTGAGCGAATCATTGATTCTTTACCATTTGTTTTAACGATAAATTCTTCCATTACACCATCTAAGAAGTAAATAGCGGTTTCAACAACATCTGTGTTTTTCCATTCATCATACTTGGCTAAGTTTAAAGAGCTTAAACAACAAATAAATGAATGTTCCTCATCTGTATGTAATGTAATTTCAGTACAAATGTTAGTCATAGAAACATCTAAGTTATTCATTCTATATGCTAAAGGATTGTCTTTATTGATATTATCCTTAAACATAACATATGGTTCTCCCGTTTCTACGCGTGATTTAAGTATTTCTAACCACAAGGACATAGCTTCGCTGTCGCGATCATTTAAGCGCTTCATAAACGCATCATCAACAACTACACATTGGTGGAGGTTCAAACATTGACGATTAGGATCACCTTTAGGTCTGCGAATTTGTAAAAATTCTTTGATATCAGGGTGATTAATATCTAAGTTTACTGAAGCTGCTCCTCTACGTACTGAACCTTGATTAGTTGCAATAATAGTTGAGTCATAAATTTTAGCCCAAGGAACTACTCCTTCTGATTTTCCGTTTCCGGTAATGTTTGCTCCTCTTCCTCTGATTCTTGACAACGAGATTCCAACTCCCCCTCCATACGAGGTGAGTCGCATGAGTTCCGCGTTTGTAAGGCCAATACCTCTGATTGAATCTGGAGTATCGATGCCAAAGCAACTGATCGGGAGTCCTCTGTCTGTCCCTGTGTTTGAGAGTACAGGGCTAGCCAATCCAATCCATCCATTCCAAATGTATTTAAAAAATTTGTTTTCTAAGTCTGGGCGATTTAAACGCATCGCCACCGCGTGTGCTACTCGTTTGTAGGCTTTTCTTGGGGTTTCACCTGGTAAAAGATAACCTTTGGAAATAGTTGATAAAGCTACTTCATCAAAATATTCAGGATAATCTTTACCACGTTCCCATTGTGTGTAGTCTATTACTAAATTATTGTCCATTGTTTTAAAATACTATTAAGGGTACAGTAAATTGATTACCATAAGTGCTATATTCAAATTCTCTAAATTCACTAACACCTGGGTTATTTGGAATAAAAGAGGGTTCGTGATCTTTAACTTCTAATTTTTTTGTTGGGTTAAATCCTTTATAAACTTTAACAACAGCATATCCATTATTAAATCCTATAAAATTAAGTTTTTGCCAATTACCACCACTATAAAGTTGAGTAAAAGTTAATGCTCCATTTTGATAGATTTTTACTTCTAATTTAGCAGGTACATCTGTTTTAATCCAAAATTCTTTATGAGATTGGATTTGTTCGGTTTTATAAGAGGTTGTATCAATTTCTTTTTCACAACCTAATAAAAACAAAGATAAAAATAATATTAAAAAATTAATTCTGCGTCCCATTCCATGTGGCCTTTTGAGTAGTTAGTAACACGATTTGCGAAAAAGTCTGTATGTTGTTTACCAGCTGATAAAGCATCAAACCACTTCATTCTCTCAACTGAGGTCATATCAATATCAGTAACAATTGGTCTATAACCTAAATCTCCTAATTTTGTATTTACTCGGTTTTTGATAAAGTTTTCCAAATCGTATCTATTACATTGTTCTAGATCACCAAGTTCGTAAACTTTATTGATAAAATCAAGCTCAAGTTTAAGAGAAAGTAAAGCTGCTTCATTGATTGCTGCCTCAAGTTCTGGGGTTTTGAGTTTAGGATTTTCTTTAATTAAAGTTCTAAACAACCAACAACCAGCTTCTGAGTGCATTGATTCGTCTCTAATAGACCATTCAACAATTTGGCCAATTCCTTTGAGTTTGTTTTTCATTTTAAATGATAACAATACAGCAAATGAACTAAACAAATTTACACCTTCAGTAAATGCTGAGAAGATTGCTAGTGATTTTGCTACCTCGTGCCAGTTAATTTCGTCACCAAAGCTATCTCTAATAGCCATAAGTGTTTCAATTTTAGCCATTGTAGTTTCGTCTTCAAGAAACTCACTAAAATCATCTAAACCTAAAGTCTCATTCAACAAAGAATATGCCTCAGCGTGAATAGTTTCAAAAGCACCAAATGTGGTAGCCATCATAATAACTTCAGGTTTACGGAACCATTTAGTTACTAATCCTGACCAATAGTCGTTTACAATTGTTTCTGTTTGAGCGAATCCTTTTAAGATAGAACCTACAATGTTTTTTTCAGTTTCACTCAAATTCTGTTTCCAGTCATTTAAGTCACTCATCATAGGCACTTCTGTATGTAACCAGTGTGCTTGTTGTTGTTTGAGCCAATAGTCATAAGCTTCGGGATATTCGAATGGCTTATACACTAACCTAGGTTTTATAATACTTGTCATAATTTTTAATTAATTGTTAAGTTCAAAAAATTTGTTACGCAACTCTTTTTTGTCCATATAATCTACGTTATTGAAAACAGGAGCTTTTGAAGTTGTTGTTGTTTCCTCTTCATCATCATCCATACGTTCTGAAACCTCAAAATGGCCAGTGGATGTGTCAGCTTTGACATTAAAGGTCATACCATCCATACCATATCTGTTCTTCATAATGTGAAATCTTCCTGTTCCGTTAACTTTATCTTGACGTTTTCTTGATAAGGATATTGCCACATCGGTAATCATGATTTTATCATAAGAACCGGCTGCTTTATCGCCTTCAATAATATCGTCTTTTGCACCAGCTCGGTTTACTTGTGAAACAGACCAAACAGGAATGTTTAATTCGCGTGCCAAAGCTTTTGTGCTAACATAAATATCATCTATCTCATCTTTACGCTCGCGATTCGTTTTCTTTGAACGAAGAAGATCTACATAATCAATAATAACTAAATCAGGAGCAAAACCTTGATCAATACATTTTTTAATGTGTGATTCAATAGTAGACATAGATGCTTTACCAGGAGAATATTCTTTAATAATCAATTGACCTTGTAAATCTGTAACTGTTTCTTCTACTTTATCTCGGTATTTTTTCTCAGTAATTTTGTTTACTGGGGTGTTGGTAAAGAAAGCATCATAACGACGGCCTACATAATCTTCACCTAATTCTAGAGTATAGTGTAAAACATTATAGCCCATTTTAACAGCATAACCACCTAAAGCAATAAGTGTCCAAGATTTACCACCACCAGGATTACCAAAAATCAAACCAAAGTCTCCATTTCCTAATCCTCCTTGAAGCAAATCATTAAATAAACTCCAAGGACAAGGCACTACAACTCGGTGATCTTCTCTGTAACGAGATTCAACATCTTTATTATACTCGTGTCCAACATTTTTGTCTTGACCCGCTTTAAGTGCGTTATCAATGAGAGATCTAATTGTATCATAATCTCCCGCGTTTAAAAATTCTACGCTTGACAACAACGCTTTCTTAAGTTGCTGATTTTTACAAAAGTTAGAAAACTCTTCTTCAACATACTTAAGATCCTCATCAGAAGCTTTGTAAGCTTCACGAAGCTGTTCTTTAACAGATACTTGTAATACTTCATTGTCAATTTTTTTCAATTCTACCTTCAAAACATCCATTGAAGGTGTAGTATGATATTTTTGATAATATTTTATAATTTCCTTGATAATCCAGCGCTGTGCCTGGTTGTCAAAGTAATCTTCACTAATAACATCATGAATGTTGAGTAGAAACTCTTTGTGTGTTAAGAGTGAGGATAATACTTTGATTTGAAATGCAATACCATATTGCGAAAGGTTTGATAATGTCATATAACTTATTTACTTAAAACTATTTAATACTTTGAATGTGTCATTAACCCAAAATTCTACATTTTTGATTAAATGGCCTAAACCATCATCGTGGTAAAATCGTAAGAAAGCTTCAGTATTCAAAGCTATATTATCTGATTCTGCAAAAGCTTGAAGAAACTCTTTATCACCATCATCCAATAAAGGGTTTTTCAAGTCCATAATTCTATAATTTTGCTCTAGTCTATCACGTTCGAAAGCGATACGAGCATAAATAACATGCTCCTTATGTTTCTGTTCTGCTAAATCAAAAAGGTCATCTAATGTTAATATATCAGTAGATAATTCAGGAAATTTTTTAAATAATCCTTTAGCTCCTAATCCTTTTACACCTGCTACTTTATCTGAATTGTCACCAATTAACATTTTATAAAGGATAAAGTTTTCGGCTAATACACCGAATTTTTCCTTTACAGTATCTTTAGTATAATACTCTTTTTCGATTGGACGATACACAATAACATCGTCATTTACCAGTTGTACAAAGTCTTTATCCGATGATACTATAAAAACCTTGGAACCGTATGTTTTAGGAAGTAAATCGCTATAATACGCTATAATATCATCAGCTTCTGCTTTATCAATAGCAATTGTTTTAACAGGCAAGCATTTTAGATAATGAGCAATACGAACAATTTGACTGATTTTGGCATCATCTTCATCTTCTAGGTCCTCAAATACTTCCCAGTTTGTAATTCGGTGTTGATTACGACCTGATTTGTATTCGGGGAGTAGGTTCTTCCTGTTTGTGGAAGAACCCATCCCATCGAACACTACAAACACTGATGTGGGTTGAATTTGATTAATTAGTGAACCTAATGAACGAATGAATCCACCTAAACCTCCAACGTGTATCCCTTGAGGGTTTACAATATTCATCATGGCAAAATTTCTAAAAAACAAATTTAAACCATCAATTAGGAGTACACGGTCGTACTTTTTACTGGATACAATTTCATTCTCCTCTACAACATTGTCGAGAAGTTTAAATAATTCATTCTTCTTCATATTAATCTGGTTCCTGGGTAAAGATACTTTCTGGTTCGAATGAATCTTGTTCTTCAAAAATGTCAAAATCCATACCACCTAAAACTTTCATCCACTCATTAGCATGAGCATCTTTATATGCTTTAAGTTCCTTGTCAGTATCATTAATGAACCCGTGAGGAGTCATAATAATTTTACCTCTAGATTGAACACCATTAATGTGGTTTTTGTCGATTTGAATATTTGTACGTTTTGCAAATTCGACTTGCTTACCATCTTTAATAGCTTTGATTTTACTGGTACCAGCGTTTGAAATATTACCGAATGTTACTACAAATGTAGCGTCAAACCACATAGCGAAACCACCTTTATTCATCAACTTAGGTTGACCCATAGGTACTTCTGCTTTTGCTGTCCAAACCTTATTTACACATACTAAAGTATTAGTATAAGGTGAAGACTCTTTACGCGACAATGTAATTTTTTGGTTTACGTTGTTTCCAAATTGGGTTGACATTGCTCCAGCATTCCACTCGTTATTGTTTTTGTTTGATTTAACAGACAATTCACAAGGAACTGATCCAATTGAATCCCAAAGGAATAATAGATCATAAGGTAAATTACCTTTTTTCTGTTCATCTAACAAATCCAAAATAAATGCTGCTACATCTTCAATAGTGTGTAGTGTTTCACGGTCAACATAAATGAAATTACCTTCGTAATTCAAAATTTCACCAGTTTGTTCATCTACAATTTCTTTTACTTGAAGACCCATTTGAGTAGCATGTTCCCAATTCCATTTCATCTCGGTTACAATGAATACAGGTAGAACATTCATTTTTTGAGCAGACACTGCTGCTTCAATCATTGCAGTTGTTTTACCTGTATCACTGTGACCTCGAAGAAGTACAATATGGCCCATAGGGATTCCAGGTACTGAGGTTACTTCCTGGAATGCACCACTTAGTGGAATCCATCTCTGCTCTTTAAACTTAACATTTGAATTTAGCATTTTTTTCTCCTTAAACTTAGACAAATCAAAGTTTGACCTAAGTTCAGAGGATAGAGCAGCCGTTAGCGATTCGCTTTTTTTACTTCTTGCCATATTGTTTTAAATTAGAAAGGTAGATCGTCGTCTTCGTCAAACAAAGCATCAAACTTATCTGCTTTACTTACTTTTTCAGCCGCAGGGGTTTTCAAAACATAAGGTTTAGCAGGAGCTTCAACTACTTCTTCTTCCTTTTCATCATCAATGATGTCACCCTCTTCGTGCTCGTCTTCAGGAGACAACCACTCTTGAAGTGCAGACTTCATTTCTTCAAATGAATAGCGCTTAAACACTTCCATTGGATTAGGTTGATTTTCAAGCAACGCCTCAATTGTTGCTTTGTCATCTGCCAAAGGAGTTACTTTAACCTTAGGCATAATAGTTGTTTTGTTGTAGTTTGTGCCTGTCACTTCAGGACCTACAGTAGTCAAGGTAATATCTCGACCTTCATTAATGTCGGTAAAATCACCAACATCCTCATTGTCAGCAAGGTTCAAGAAATCCATATACAATTCCTTACCAAACTGCCACAATTTAACACCTTCGCTTTCTTCACCACGTACAATTACAGGGATAAAAACACGCATTTTTGGGTCTAATTTCTTAGCCAAACGCCAGTTTTCCTTGTCGCTAGTAGTACGCAATTGTTTAGCAAATTCTACGATTGGGTCTTTTTCACCCCAATTGGTTGGAGATACCATAGTATTTTTTCCAATACCATAATGGAAATACATTTCGGTAAATGGGTTTTTCTTGTTGTACTTAGAGGGCACAACACGAATTACTTGTTTACCTACTGAGGGTTTCCAAAAGACAGATTTTTTCTCTCCGTTGCCTTTACCGGATTGCTTTGACTGCATTGCAGACAGTCGATTTCGCATTTCATTTAAATCCATAACTAATCAAATTTTGTTTGTAACATTAATATAATAACCTTTGATGCAATCACCAAATTAAAGTTCAACAATCTTAAAAACTTTTGTATTAAGTTGTTTTAAGTCTCCGTTTTGAGTTAAGAGAATACAATTTTTATAGTGCTGCCAATTCACACGATATGAAGTATCAACTACTCCACCATTTAATTTCTTAATTAAGTCGTTTAGGGCATTAATTGTATATAGTGTATTTGTTTCTTTTTTACGGTGAACTAAAATAGTATTTACTGGTATATTGTTTACGTTGGCTTGTTCAACGTTGTATGTAATTACATATTCACCCGTACTTTTAACAAATAACACGAACATCTTATTGTACATAATAGAATATGCTCTTGATATACTGTCAACCATACCATCAAGTGCGTCTTCATCAACAAATGTACAAAATAACTTGTTATTCAAATCTTTAATATTTAGTTGGGTTTGCTCCCAATAAATATCATAATAACTATTCAAAATCGTAACTGCTTCCATTTTTAACCTTTATTTGTAGACCTTTATTTTTAAATATATTTTCTATCTCATTTATTAAATCCTCATTCGCATCGTAATCAAACAAAAAACTATCGTACGTATATAATACTAACTTTGTATTTTTGCCTCTTAAAAGCTTATGTATCTCCATCAAGATACAAACGTTTGTTGACGTTTCCAAGTTTTGTAAAACATAATTAAACAACTTTTGTGGATTCATATTATCCAACTCACTTTTTTTAAAGATATAACCCGAACCCGGAACCACAATTTGCCCCGAATTATTAAATTCATTCCAGTTGGAATTAATAAATTTACTTACTTTTTGAAAAAATTCAAGGTGCGCATACTCTTTAAAAACGCCTCCGTATAGTTGCTTAAACGTGAGCTCTTTCGCTTCTTTGTAGCTCGTCCCGTATAGGTCCGCGAACGTTTGATGTACATCCTGTCCACCAAAATCCATGGCAACCAAACGAGCAGCAAGATGGGGATGGTATGCGCTAATATCGAACTCCACGAAACCATACTTCGATATGTAGCTTCTCCTTGAGCCATTTTCTTTGTTTAAAGCGGCAAAATTAATGCCATTAAAAGAGTTACTTGGTCGTTTAGTTGTTGTGTAAAGGTTGTAATTTGTATAAACTCTTTCCTCACCAACAGAGTAGAAATCTTTTGTGGGTTTAAAATATTCATTAAAAACTGCTTCATCTGTTTGTATTCCGTTTTTCTCGATTCCAAAGAATGCGAATGTAGTTTTGTTGTTATAAAAATCAAAATACGAGGGTAAATCCCTTGTAAAATGTGGTTTTACTTTATTATAAATATTATCGCATACCTCATAGTGCTTAACAATCGGTATTATTTTATTGATTTTTTGATTATCCGGATACTTGTTTTGAAAGTATGTGTGGGTTGGTGTAAGTTCTGGTATATACGGATTAGATATTATGTTTACGTCGAGCAGGCTTTTAATGGGGAAATAATATAATGCGTTTTTCTTATCTCGCACCCATAGTCGCTCTACTCCTTGTAATAACGTGTTTATATGTGTTTTATTGAGCGATAAAGTCTCGCTATGGTCAACACATAACATAAATCCCTTTTGTTCTATAGACGGCCTAAAATAAATTAGGGATACATCATTTAAAGCAGGATGTACTTTATCGTGATAAGGCACTATTTCAATGAATGCCTCATTGTATTTTCTATTTATTAAATACTCAAGCTGCTCTTGAGACTCTATTAACCAAAACATTTGTTATAACCATTTTATTGATAATATTTAAGATAATCAAACTTTAGGTAATTTCCAAATCTAGGTAATTTTTGTCTATAAGAAGCTAATTCAACTATATTTCTATTTGTTTTAGCTACTTGCTCTTTATCTCCAGTTAAAACCCAAGTAATAATAAATGGAATGTAAAGTGAAAATTCAATTTGAGGATCTTTAGCTTTTAATTTAGAAAATTGATCTTGATTAATTTCAATATAAATTACCTCATTTGCTTTCTTACAGAAATATCTTTGAAATTCTCCGTTTTGATAATCTTGTTGAGTTGGTAAAACTGGAGAATAATAAGGAATAAAAGTTAATTGCTGTTGAGGTTTTAAAGTATTATAAATAAAATTATTTTTAGGATCTTGAGTTTTATTATTATAAACTATTCCATCATAGTTATCAGCAAATTGAACAAATTGTCTTCCTGTTGTTTCTGTTTCAGCTGTGGCATCCCAAAAACCTTGAGTGTTTTGGAAAAGTTCTAAATTAGGTCTATCATCAGTATTTCTACCAGTAAAATATTTTCCAGTACTAACTTTAAAATAGTATCCAGTATAACTTTCCCCGTTAAGGAAAAATTCATTTCCGTTTGTGTATAAATTAGGGGTTATTTGAGATTTTGGAAAATACATAATTACATTCCTTTAAATAAATCTTTAAATCTAGCATCTGCTGCTAATTTTTTAATTTTATCATCATTAATACTTTTAGGTAAAGC
>Ga0208161_1001557_pt1 | contig 12177 bp, 19 predicted proteins | sample CB_VirMetaG_3_FD_184538 | JGI IMG/M metagenome (GOLD analysis project Ga0208161, IMG submission 184538) | Freshwater to marine saline gradient viral communities from Chesapeake Bay - CB_1508_1S Viral MetaG (SPAdes) (version 4) | ecosystem: Environmental > Aquatic > Marine > Coastal | place: USA... | reverse complement strand
GTCCATACATTCCTGTTATGGTTCAGAGAACGATTGGTCCTAACGACTTCTCGCCACGTGTTGGCTTGTTAACCCGTTACGGTGTTGTTGACAACATCTTCGGTGCTAACTTGTACTACCACGTTATTATTGTTAAGAATCTTGGAGATGCATTTACTCCAGGTTCTCAAGCTGTATATTTCTAATCAATATTTCAGTTTTATAATCATAGCTCGGTCGAAAGGCCGAGCTTTTTTTATGGGGAACAATAAATATATACATGGCAACAGGATTAAACAACGGAGTTTACAAATCAAGTAATATTACTCCTCCCCCGGGACCTAATTATAGTTTATCAGCTTATAATGGTGCTGACCCTATTGTATCTTTAGATACTGCAGGCACAGCTAACGGGAACAATGTTATTGGAGTTTTATTTGATAATGCGTCTACTTATCATACTTTAAGTGCAGTAACCCTTACATCTCCAGATGGAGATGACACTGTAATTAGATCAGCTTTACCTATTGGAGCTACTGTATATACAATAGATAACAATGGTTTTACTGTCAAATATACACTTGCAGAAACAACTTCAGCTCCAACATTATCAGGTGCTAACCTTGCTGTAGGCCCAAATCATAGAAGGAAAAGACTTTTAGGGTATATATAACTCGCAATTATATATATTGCGAACCCATCGCGTGCAAAAAAAGACCCGGCCTAATAGGCCGGGTCTTACTATGGAACGGACTATTGTCTAGGTTGCTTAGGAAATATAATAAATGAGTTAAACAATATTTTATTATAAAGATGCTCATGGGAGCATCTTTGTGGATTAATGTCCCAACCGCCTCTTCTAACATATAAACACGTCACTGATAACTCATCGGGAGAGAAAGTATCCCAAAGTCTTTTATAAATACATTCACAAATCTCTTCATGAAAATGACACTCATCTCTAAATGAAACAATATACTTCATTAAACTATTAACTGAAGGATGTTTTTTGCTTTTCATATGTATGATAATATCACCCCAATCAGGCTGCGACGTTACCCTACAGTTAGATTTCAACAAATTTGAGTAATATGTTTGCTCAATAGATGAATCAAATTCATTTGTTTCTAATAAATCGGGTGATTCTACATATTTTTCAAATTGCAACGTATCACTCGTAGCATTATCTAAATGAATAACATTTTTAAAGTTTAATGTCTCAGTAATTTCGTCTGTTGCAGCAAAGAATGTAACCTGTACGTCTGTATTCAATAACTTAGATAAATCTGTACTTGCTGTCGATTCAAGCTTTGTAATAACGTCTTTTTTAGTTTTACCTAATTTAGTCATATTAAAACTATTCCAATATAGTTTCATTGACTTAGATTCGACAATAAATTCACTATCACAAGGGTATATAACTTTAACTATACCGGCAATAGGTTTACCAGAATCTGTTAATGCAGAAACTTCATAACCATTCCATACATCATAACCTACAAATGGTAAGTTATCATTTTGAATACCTAAATACGTTCTATTGTTTTGTCTTGGTTCTTTTACCAATAAATTTGCATCATACTGCGATTTATATTGACTTGTTTTACCTAAGTGTACGCTAATGTTTGAGTTATCTAGTTGTTCCATAATAAAATATCTTTATCAGTTAATTTAACTTTATTAAATTTTAACTTATTGTCTATAATTTTCAATCGTTCATTAACATCACCTTTTAACCTTACTATTTGACTTAAATCAAACACTCCAATATAAGATTCAAATAAATTACAAATTATCTCATGATCTCTCTTAGATAATTTTCTATCAGCATCATCTTTATACTCAACAGGCTCACAATAGAATAAGATGTCTATCTTATCTTTTACATCCATGAATATCTTACCTGCATAATCTAATATATTTTTATGAATTCTACCAGTATTAGCTAACCATTCAGTATATACAATACCATCTAAAACACATCTATCAGTTATAAACGATTTGATATTACTTTTAGTATTAAACTTAACATAATTACTATGATGAATATCCATCACAGCTACCTGAGTTTCGTCACTACCCTTTTCATTAATCTGCATACCTTTAGACTTCAAAACCCTAGTATGAGATTCTACTAAATGATAGTCTTTAAAGTAATCAGACCAGTTTACAGCATTAACCAAAGTAGTTTTACCCGAACAACTCGGTCCTGATAAACTTATAAATTTTTTATTTGATTTGTTTCTTCTAGACATTTAATTTCCTGCGGTAAATACCTGTGTATATATGATGTACGTTTAACATCAACTGTTTCTTTTTTTGTATCTATAATAGCATAATTCTGCATATTAGTATCAATATTATATACCCTATACCCTGCATATTGTATTACATCCCATCTTGCAAGAAATGAATGGCCATACATTTGATTGTAGATAAAATCTTTACCTTTTGCAAAAGGTATATCATCATTCCAATGTCTTTTCCATAAAATACTTTTACCTTGTTTATAAAAATATTCTGATTGAGGCATTTCTTTGTTTATCACTTTTTCCAATTGAATGTTAATTGTATCTTCGTAATTTTGTTTTAAAAACTCGTCTTCTGATAATCTTACCCCGGCGTGAGAAAATAACCAATTTTCTTCCTCTACTACCCATTCTAAATTTTCCCAATCCTTATCAGTTAAAACTTTATTTATAGCTTTAAACTTTTCATCTGTATAAGAACAAGTTTTTAAAGGCGGTACATTAAAAATATATTGTAAATCATGATTACCTATACAAAATTTAAATTTTTCGTTATTTAAATATTTTTTAATGAATCTAGCTGTAGCAGCGTTAGGTTTTTCATTATCAAAGTAAGCGTCAAAATAATCTCCTAAAAAAATAATTCTATCCACATTACTTTCTTCCTTATTAATGATTTCTTTAGCTACATCAATACGCGTGTGTAGATCAGGTATAACACAAATTATCATAATATTTATTTTATGAAATTTCTAAAAAATTCAAGTTTTATATCAGAAACCGATTATTAAATAATAATGTGGCTTTACCTAAAGTAAATACTAAAGATTTAATAAAGCAAAAATTACCAAAAAACTTGTCTACTACTCTAAAGGTTCCAGAACCAGTACCTGAACTTAAAAATGTAGAAACGTTAAATTCAAAAAATAATATTATAAAAGTTGAAGAAGCAGGTAGTATAATCGAAAAATCTTTACCTAAAGTACAACTTGATCAACAAATTACGGAAAATGTTGATAAAAATACTCCAGGAATGTCCGCTTGTATCAAATCCAAAATAAAAGATATGCTGGGTGTGTTTACTGTTCCATATGGTATACCTTCTTTAGATCAATTTAAAGTACCTACATTAGCTGACCCACCTGAACTAGATATAAAAAATACATTTAAAGAATCTTTTGATAACGTAAAAAATACATTTAAGGATACTTTTAATAATATAAAAAATTCTTTTAGTTTAAAAAAAGAGAATTCATTAAATCAAATTGAAACAGGGCAATTATCATTGAAAAAATTTCTAGGTTGTGAAGAAACGGATGTAACTTTTACTAAAAAAGATAAAAGAGATATTTTAACTAACCCTGCTGCTGTAACCCAAGTAACTAACACTGAAGTAGAAAAAAGTAAAAAAGCGTTAGCTGAAGAATCAAAAACTCTTACTGAACAAAGAGTTGAAAATCAACCTGTTATAACTCCTGCTGAAAAACCTAAACCTAATGAAAATATCTCTAAACAAGAAGATGTTGCAACTATTACAGAACCTGAAAAAATACCACCAATACCCTGGGATTATTATAGTATTAGAGTTTATAGAACCCCGAATTCCGAGGATGCAGAAATTGGTACTTTGAACGCTTTAGTTGAAGCCGGTGTAGGTATTATAGATAGTTTTGCAAAAATTACAGACCCAGAAGAATTTGTTATAAGTGTTGTAAATGATGTAATTAATCAAAATTACAAATACGTTTATGATATTGTGTCTGAAAAAGATCAAAACCCAAATATTGCTAAATATGATGTTAATGAAAGGAAGAAGAAAGAAGCAGCAATTAGAAAATTACCTGCAGGTTATTTTATTATAACTTTAGATATTGATAACAAAGGTTATTTTGTATCTCCAGCATCCGGGTTTTACGGGGCTGATAACACATATATCATTGCAGGAAAATATAAAAAACCTGGAGCAAAACTACCGTACGGGGCTCTTAGCATTTTAACTGATTACAGAGGCTTTGGAGAAGATACATATATTCAAGCTGATCAACAGTCTGTAGATGCAGTATTTAAAGGAAAAAATGGTGAAAATATATTCACTAGTCGAATAAGAAGCGGTAAATCATCTTTTCTATTAGAGTTTAAATGAAAAAATATTACGGAAATTATTTAGGAATGGTTATACAAAATAACGACCCCGAAGGTAGGGGTCGTGTTAAAATTTTTGTACCGCATATTTCCCCCACTGTATATAAAAATTGGAATGAAGTACCCGACGATAAAAAATTTAAATTTTTAGGAGGTAATATACACAGTCATTTAAATGATATTTACGAAGATTTAAAATTAATTTTACCTTGGAGTATTGGAGCATCACCTGTAACAGGAGAGATGACTAGCGGTAGATTTAATTCAACAGGGGATTATGCTTCTGTTTCGGATAGTAGTTATTTTGGTTTAAGCGGGGTAAAATCAACAACATTTGATATAGATCAAACTATTCAAACAGGGCAACAAAATATTGAAGGTATAGGCGAAAAAGAAGGAAACATTTATGAAAAATATAGATTTAGAGTTAATGATGCGTTTAATGAATCTATTACAAATAACAACAATAACGTTAATTTATTTAGTTATGAATATGCTCCTAGTGTTTATTCTAACAAAGCTAAAGGTGCATTCGCAATTCCGTCCGTTGGTTCGCATGTTTGGGTCTTTTTCCATAATGGGGATCCTTTGTTTCCTGTTTATTTCGCTGCTAGTTACGGTAATCATGATTGGTCGGGAATTTACGGCGGTGCAAAAGGTTATGACTACCCCGGTTCCTTTGAAAACGCCACATTGTCTGGTAGTAGTGTAGATACACAAGATATAGATTATTATAAAAACAAATATGTAATAAATCAAAAAGGCGGTACCATTGAAATAGTCAATTCTGACTACAGGGAAAGTTTTAAAATTTCAGGTTATAATGGTTCGTTTAAACAATTTGCATTAAAAACTAACGTTGAATTAGCAACTCATAATGATCAAAAATTAGTATTAGAAGATCAATATGACACCGTAAGGGGGTTTAGAAATAATTATACAGAACGCGATTACGATAAAATTGTAGTGGGGGATTATTATACTAAAATAGGTAATTTTAATTTATCATCTTATGAAGCTTGGCATAATATAGCTTCAAGCATATCTGATATTAAACAACTTTTTGAAATTAAGAGAGCGGAAGCTTATTCTATATCTCCTTACTTAAAACTCACTTCAAGTTTACAAGAACAAAAAGGTGAATTTGCAGTATGCCCTGTATGTCTTAATAGTGCAGGAAATCAATATACGGTTTTAAATAACAATAGTGCAAATTATAATAAAAATATTATAATTAAAAAAAATCTAAATCAAATTTCAACTTATGCCCCGGTAAGTTATAAAATTGGAAGTTTAGCAGCTATTACAAGCTTACCCCCAACTAGTAGGTGCCCTGTTTGCAATTATACCGGTATAAGTCCTAGTACTATGGACGGTGTGTGGGAAGAAGAGATCAAAAAATCTTATTCAAATTATTCTGAATTATACAAAAGTCAAATTTTAGAATTAGCTAAATTAGAAGAACAAATGGGGTTAGGTGGGAGCCATATAATTGATATTACTAAAAATAAAATAGAGACTATCGGTTTAGTAATGAACGATTTTGGCAATATTAGAATTGATACTGTTGGAAAAATTTACAATGACGGGGTATTTGTAGATAATTTAGGCGTATATGAACATAAAAAAGAAAGCCCGTTACTTGAATATGTTCATGTAGATGATTTACCGGGTGGTACTTATACATTAAATGTTGCAAATCGTTATAATGTTCAGGTAGGCGCTGGAGGGTTATCTCTTAAATCGTACGGTAGGGTAGACGTATCTGGTACTATCACAAACGTGGGTGGTCAGCAGGTTAATATTTCATCTGAAAATGAAGTAAACATTAACGGTGGCGAAAGATTAACACTAGAAGCTAATATTGTTTCAATTAAAAATAAACAAAGTGGTCAAGTATTAATTGATAGTAATTTTGGTGTAAATGGTAACATGGTGGTTAGAGGTGGTTTACATGTTGATGGTGAGTTAAGCGTTAATCACATAACCGCTCCAACAGAGTTTCAAGAAACTGAACAAACACATTTATATGGTCAGTTAGTTGGTGGATTAGTAATTGGTAAGGTAGGTGGAGGTGGTGACGATAACGGTAAAGGTGCTACAGTATATGCAGTTGCAACTCCTAACACTGTAAATAACTACCCTCACTCACATCACTTTAGAAATATTCCCCTCACATTAACTGATACAAATAGTCAAGTGAGGGAAATTGCTAAGGCAAATAATGAAACAGAAATAAATGCTGCTACTGAAGTTAATAATAGAAAGAAAACTTATAACGAAAACGATCCTAGGTCTTAAGTTCGTTTAAAAACTCTTTCATATACTTTTCAGAATCTTTAAACGAATCATCATAAACATCCAAACCAGGGGACTGGTGAATAATATTAATATCAAGTGTACCGAGTGTTAATCCTGCAAGCTTACAATCGATACAAAACTTAATATCATAATGATGAAAGCCTTTTATGTTTTCATCAAATTTAATTTCCTTCTCAAATAATGTTTTAGGTTTTACTGCAAAATAAACACCATCAAGAATTGCTACCTCTTTAGGCCTAACTCCAAAGACAGTAGGGTATGCAAAGTCTTTTATTTCATGATGTGGGTGAAAAACTATACCACTATGAGTTTTTCTATCAGTCATTAAATGCCAAAGTATAGGGGTACCAGATTTTATTCTACTACCCCCTGCTACCCCTACCACATCATATGTTTGTAACCCCGTAAGGGTTCTATCAACGAAATTATTTGAATCAATTGTCACGTCATCGTGACAGAAAATAATTGCATCATACTTATCACCTTCAGCATCTAAAATTTCATTATAAACCTGACATAAACCCTTTTTATTATCAGTTTTAATTATAAGATCTATATCTTCTACATGATCTTCAAGACTTTTAAAAAGATGAGTTTCTGTTTCATCTTTTTTAGATGTTGTTGATGCAATTAATACTTTGCTATTCATTTATAATTTGTTCTTTTTCTTCTTTCAAGTTAAAGTGTTCTTCTATAACTGCAATAATATCGTCGTGCTCTTTTACTCTTTTAAGAATATTTTCAATTTCATCTGATATTTTACTATGTTCTCCAACACCTACTGCATTATTAAGATAAACTTCTAAATCTCCTAGGGCTTTAAGTCTTTTACCAGTGTGTTCTGCATGAATACCTCTTATGTATTTTCCTGCTGTTGTCATATTATTATATTAAAGGTTAGGCCAAATATATTCAAGATTATCTTGTTCATTAGGCCATATACTTTTATACCAACTTTCTTCTTTTTGTATAAGCATTGAACGGTGAGATTGATGAATATCTTCTCTACCTAACCATTCAGGGTACTCAATAGCTTTTTTACTATCATAGTGAGCAGCAATCTTGTCAAAACACGTATCTTTATATCCCCGTTCTTTCCAAGCTATACACACATCTAAACCATATTCAACTAATGCGTTAGCATAATCGTATTCTGGACCCATATACCACATTTTACGACATGGGTGGTTTTTCCACCCTTTATAAGGCCTATCTTCTTTAGATGCTTTTATAGAATTGAGTAATTGTAATACTTCTACGCGTTGTTTTCCTAATCGTTTTTGATCAAGTACTTTTGCACTTTCGTAAAAATTTGAGTATGGTAAAAAAGTTTGCATTATCTTATTGTATTGGGGTCTCTATCATCATAGTGTTTAAGATGTAAATGTGAATTATCTACATCAAATATTTTGTTATAATCAGATTCATAATCGGTAAAAAACTTTCCGCCTGCTAAATAGTATGATATAACTAATTCCGTACCCATACCAGTCTCAAAACAATTATTATTTTCAAAAGTTTCTTTACATATTTTATCCATATGAAAAATAAATTTTGAAAATTGATCCTTAGAATCAAATTGAATAAAAACAACAGGCTCATCACCTTTATAAATTTTTAATTCATCTTCTGGTTTTATATATTTTCTTAAAAAATCTATTTTTTGATCTATATTAAACCATTTTGATATAGGGTGAGCTCCCATATCAAAAAGCATACCATTAAAATGATTAGAAATATTATTTTCATTTACATGATCACACCAAATTGCATCGGTATTAATATGTAACACTTTTAAATAACCTAAGTTAAATGCTTCATATATACCGAATCTTGTAGCTTGAAGTATTTCAAAAAACCCACCTTTATTGTCATATCTTTTTTTAAAAATTGTTGAAGTATATTTTTTTATATCTACAATTTTTAAATTATCTGATTTTGTTACTTTATCTGGTAAGTCGGTTACTACGACAAACTGGGTATTAGGTAACTTTTTTACTAAAGGAATGATATTTACGTTAAATTCATCTACGTAAATATCATGAATAGCAGTAGTTTCTATACAGAAATCTGTCATTACCTTCCCTGTTTTCGATACGGTTTATGATAATTTTTGCTATTTTTATTTTTGCTCATTTTTTTTGAGTGTTGACCTTTTCGATTAACTAATTTTCCGAATACTACTTTTCTTTCTTTTTTGTTCATAAATTATCCCCAGTTGATATCGTCATAATTTTGTGAATAAACAGATATATTATGTCTAGGCTTATCACCTTTTCCAGCATTTCGATTTTCTGACTGCATATTCGAAGACGGAGCTTTCGATTTTGCAGCCGGTACCGACGTTTTATTAACTTTGGAGTATGGTATTTTATCGCTCATAAAATTATGGTACGCCTACTTGGAATCGAACCAAGAATACAAGCTTAGAAGGCTAGGGTTATATCCGTTTAACTATAGGCGCGTTAAATCTTTTCAATTATTATATCAGTCAACCGAAGAAGATCAATACCATCTTCTTTTCTATAATCTTCTTTATAAACTAGTCTAGTAATTCCTGATTGAATTATTAACTTAGCACATTCAAAACAGGGAGAGCAAGTGAGATACATGGTAGAACCAATGCTGCTGTTAGTTGAACGTGCTATTTTCATTAATGCATTACTCTCTGCATGTAACACTTCCGGTTTTGTTTTAAGACGGGTATACTTTTTATCTAAAAGATTATAAATCCACTCTTCTTTTTCATAATATGTATCCCTCTCATCATAGGAAGATAATTTAACTTCACACCGGTTATTAAAACCAGAAGGTGTACCATTGAACCCATTAGAGATCACCTGACCATCTTTAACAATGATACACCCTACCTTTCGACGTTTAGCTTTGCTTAGATTAGCAAAAACATACGCCATTTCTAAAAAGGTATGATCTAGTTCTTGCTGTTTAGCCATTCAATTAGTTTTGGTTTTGGTGAAAACCCAATTTTCATTTTACCACTAGCTTCTTCTTTGTTAGTAAAATGCATTAATGTTGGAATTGATCTAATACCAAATTTAGTAGCAAGATCTTGAGCTTCATCTATATTAACTTTACAAAAAAGAATTTCAGGCATTTCTTCACTAAGTCCCTCGAGTACAGGAGTAACCATTTTACAAGGGCCACACCAAGGAGCCCAAAAATCTAAAAGTACGTTAGCGTGTTCTTTTCTAATATTATCTAGTTCTTCGATTGTTGTTATTTCTTTCATATGTTAAAATAGGTACAATTTCGTAGTGATGGTGAGGTTTAAAATAATCAGCATATTGTTTTGCTTCATCATAGTTTTTAAATTTAGCATCAATATGTTGATCAATACAAGCGTAATTAATTTCAATATTTTTACTTAAACTAAAAATTAAAATTGCTAATGTGGTCATAAATCAGTAGGTGTTGCTAATGTATTTTCTTTTGATCTATTATAAATGTCATCCAATTGTTCTACCACTTGATTTCTTCCCCATCTTGTTGTAATGACCGTTGCATCTTTTACTCTTTCAATAGATACTACTGTATCCAAGTTGTATAATACTGTTTCTTTTGTTTGATAGTCCGTTAGTTTTACTAAATGTGCCATAATTTAAATTGGTGGGCCCTGTAGGACTTGAACCTACGACCTGTCGATTATGAGTCGAATGCTCTAACCAGCTGAGCTAAGGGCCCTTAAGTTTATATAACTTATTATACTTATACTCTATAAATTTCAACTTTATAGTTTAAGTAATTATGTTATGGATCTTAAAAAAATATATGAACTAATTGCTACTAACAAGTATCCCGAAAGCCATGGAGCAGATAAATATCATCCTGGAATGAGTTTATTTTACTACACATTTGTGTATACTTTTATTAGTAAAAAATGTGTTGTATTAGGTTCAGGTTCGGGTTTTGTTCCTAAAATTTTACATTATGCACAAAGTGAATTAATAAAAGCTGGTTTGTTACAACAAATAGATATTACTTTAATTGATGCAGATATACCTGAATTGTGGGGAAAAAGGTATTACCCAAAAGAAGGGTTGTTAGGTTACCCGTTTATAAAATTAATAAATTGTAAAACAGATGATGTTTATAATCAGTTCGAAAATATCGATTACCTACATGTTGATGCAGATCACTCTGAAGAACAAGTTTATAAAGATTTATGTAATTATGGTAGTAGAATGAGTAGTGATGATTGGATTATTACATGTCATGATACTGTTCGTTGGCCAGGAATGACAGATCATGATTCAGATGTATATAACAGTGTTAAAAAATGGTCTGATGAAAATAATCACACATGTGTTAATATACCAATTGGTAGAGGTACTGCTTTAATAATGCCTAACATTGAAGGTAGAGTACCTAGCAAGTTGTATTGTGAACCAATAACTTATAGAAAAATGAAGCAAATAAGTGATGATAAATTATTTTTAATTTAAAAAAAATATTAATTTCAATAATACTTATTTACAGTGTTTACAGCATCACTACTAGTGATGCTGATTTTAGTTATATACTGAATTTAATTTTTAAAAAAAAGCTGAGCTAAGGGCCTTTTTAAAAAAGATGTTAATTGCGCCACTAATTAAATCAAGCGTAAATAGTCTTACCTATTATATCTCTCTTTATCACAACTAGTATAGATAAATTATGGTGAGCAAACTGGCTAGCCATCTAAAGTAACCCCTCCAAAAATTTAGAGTTCATAAACAGCTTTGTGTCTAGAACTCTAAGATCTCTTTTTATACGTTTAAGTCTCGTATTAACTGTAATATTAGGAATGCGTTGAACTTTAGGGTCCGTACCTTCAACCAAGACATCGATCTCTTCGTATATCTTGTTGAATAGTTCAATGCATTCCTCGTCCATTATGAATCGGCAATGATCTTACTAACTGACCATCGATAAACAACGAAGTTAATATAGATCATCAACGGAAGGATGATTACCATCGCTAGTAGTTCTGGCACTCCAATCATACCAAGCACAAGTCCTGCTACGAATGATCCACCGAATCCTGCTACAGCTCCTACCAACATGTATAGGAACCACCATAATAATACTGTACTGTTTTTCATAAATTATTCTGTTGCGAAATTACCTTCGAGTGGAAAGTCTGGACCTAATACAGGGGTTTTGAATTTAGGATCTAACCATACATAACCTAGTTCAAATGTATTTTGCATTTCAGGCGCATATTGATCAACAATCTCTCTGTACTCCATATACCAATCAGGAGCAACTGCCATAATTTCATGACCAACTAAAACACCAAAACGTTTTTCGTTCTGTAATGTCCATCTAAAAACTAATTTAGATAGATGAGGATTTTTTCGTACTGTTTCAAGCAAACTATTTAACTTAAGAAAACCTCCATGGGAATCAGGTAAAGATTCAATTAAATTAAAAAATGTTGAATGCTGATAAGAAACACCAGCATGCCTTACATGAACACCAACAA
>Ga0208161_1001556_pt1 | contig 12178 bp, 14 predicted proteins | sample CB_VirMetaG_3_FD_184538 | JGI IMG/M metagenome (GOLD analysis project Ga0208161, IMG submission 184538) | Freshwater to marine saline gradient viral communities from Chesapeake Bay - CB_1508_1S Viral MetaG (SPAdes) (version 4) | ecosystem: Environmental > Aquatic > Marine > Coastal | place: USA... | reverse complement strand
GGTCCTGAACGCTTCGGCTGGCGCTAATACCATCACCATTGGTGGTGGTACTGGCGTGACCGTAAGCGGCGTTGCAACTGTGGCTCAAAATGCCTCCAAGGTTTTCCTTGGTCGCGTTACCGCTGTTGCTGCTGGTTCTGAAGCGATCACTCTCTACGGTCTGGGTTCCACTGCTGCTGCAGTTGCCTGATCATGGGATTGTTCGCCTTTAGGCGACGCCAGGAACGTGAGGCTGCTTCTCAGGAGGCAGCCTCTTTTCCTATCGCGGAGCCCACTCCTAAACTTGAACTAACCTCGGCACCTACCGATGGCAGTAACAATCGACGCAACGGTAGGGGGCGCAAACGCCAACAGCTACCTGACACTGGCAGCAGCGCAGGATCTGATTGACGGTTTCGTCGAGGACGATGATGTGGTGGCATGGGGTACTGCCACCGATGATCAAAAGAATCGTGCGCTGGTATCGGCTACCCAGCGCCTTGACCGTGAGCGTTTTCTAGGTGCCAGAGCTACTGATACACAAGCATTGCAGTGGCCACGAACAGGTGTGCGGAAGCCTGACACTTACATCAACACCTACGCCGTAGGCTTCCCCTTCCGCATTACAACTGATTATTTTACCGACACTGAGATCCCAACTCAGGTGCAGTACGCACAATGCGTGCTGGCGGTTTATCTGAACAACAACAAAGACGGCTTGGCTCTTAGCGGCTTGGAGGATTACAAGTCCGTCAGTATCGGAAGCCTTAGTGTTACAACCGCAGGTGCTAGTGCATCAGCAACAGGAGCTGATCGTGTGCCACCGATCTTTGAGCGGTACTTGACCGGGCTTAGAATTAGTGGACCAGGCAACTTTGCTATTCGCCGGAGCTGATCATGGGATACGCCTATCCTGGTGCTGAATACATCAGCGACACCAACGCTCATGCCGGGCGCTTTGCCAAGATCTGCGCACTTGAAGACTCAGTGATTGCCACGCTAGTTGCTGAGGATTACACCGGCAACGCTTTGACCGCTGTACCGCTTAAGGCAACAGGTGAGATGTATGGCATCTTCACTAGCGTGACCCTGACTAGCGGCACTGTTGTTGCCTACAGGATCTGATCATGTCCGTTTATCAGGCGCCAGATAATACGTACAGCATCGGTGGTGATTTTGTCACTTCGACTGATGCTAAAACCGGGCGCTGGAATCGGATTGTCATCCTGAAAAACAACACCAGCTTTGCCGCACTGACCGCTCAGAACTGGACTGGGAACAGTATCGTTGGCGAGGGACTGCCTGCGGGGACTGAAATCCAGGGAGTATTCACCGCTTTTACCCTCAACTCTGGCGGTGCTGTAATCGCCTACAAGATCTGATCATGGCAAAATCACACGGCGGCGCCAGTCATGTTGATTACGCCATCGGCGCTGAAGTCATTACCGACACTGCCGTTCATACTGGCAAGTTTCACCACATCGACTTTTACGAAAACAGCACAATTACTGCAATCGTTTCAACAAACATTATTGACAACAGCTTTGCCGGTGCTTCAGTAGACCAGGGGGCACACCTGACTGGCTACTTCACCAGCATCCAACTTCAAAATGGCGCCTGTATCGCTTACAAAATCTGATGGCACTTTCAACCTCGCTACGCAAGACGGCATCAAAGCTGATGGCGAAGTTCGGCGGAGAGATCACGATCCGAACGCTAACGACAGGTACTTACAACACGACAACAGGAGCTGCTACCGTAACTGCATCTACGATCACCGTCCGTGGTGTCCTGGAGAATGTCAGTGAACGCGAGGTCAATGATCTAATCAAGGGCACAGATCGCAAACTAACTGTTGCGGCAGTTGACTTAACGGCTGAGCCTACCGTTGCAGATCAGGTCACTGTCGGCGGTCGGATTTTGCAAATTGTAGAAGTTAGGCGGATTGAGCAGGATAATACAGCTATCGTCTACGAAATCTTCTTGAGGGAGTGAGATGGCTAGAAAGATTACACTCAAAGACATTGATCCTTACATCAAAGGGCAGCTAAGCAAGCTGATAAGGGTATCTATTCTGCAAGCGGAAACCAAACTAAAGGAACTCACTCCAGTCGATGAGGGGCGCCTGAGAGAAAGCTGGCAAAAAACTATAGAGCCTTTTTCTGGTACTGTATTCAACAATCTTCCTTACGCAGAACCTGTCGTGGCTGGCACTAGCCTGCCGCCATCATGGGGCGGGCAGTATAGGTCAAGACAAGGTGCAGAACCTTTCCTGGACATTGTTGCCAAAGATGTTCAGACTTGGACTGTGCAGCAAGCCGCCAAAATCGGTAAAGAATCATGAGCCTTAATACCATCAGGGCTGCTATCGAGGCACGCATTGCAACTGAGTTCGCCATAGCGCCTGCGATTCGCGTTTCGTATCAAAACGTCCCATACACCCCACCCAACAATGCAAGCTGGATTCAAACTTTCATTACATGGGGCGATTCCGCTTATCTAACCATCCTGACCGAACCGGACCGTAGCACGGGTGATGGCTTTAATCGCCGCAATGGCGCATTAACCTTCAACATTTATACCCCTCGGGGACAGGGACCGGGAGCAGGCTTGACCATCGCTCAGCGGTGCATCGACTTGTTTTCACGTTTGCAGCTACAAAATATCAAGTTTGACCCTGCAAATGGTCCGCGTTCCATCGAACCGCCTGCGCCGGAAGGGTTTTACCAAACGCAGGTCGCCATAACTTTTGAGGCTTACGAGCAAAGCTAGACTTGAAGTAGCCACTTACCGTTCAAAACATGGCTACCGTTCTGTCCGGTACGTCCGGCGCCCTCTACTACAAGCCTGCTGGCACCAAAGCCACGTTTGGCGAGTCTGCCGTTACCGTTGCCGATGATGAGATCACGGTCTCTACCTACCTGAACTTCAAGGTCGGTGATCCTGTGGTGTTTAGCGTCGTCAATACTGAAACTGGCGGCAGCGGCTCTGGCACTCTGCCTGCTGGCATCACCGCAGCAACCACCTACTACGTCATCTCCTACACCGCATCGACTGGCGTGCTGCAGGTTTCTGCAACTGCTGGCGGCTCGACCATCACCATTACTGATGATGGCACAGCAGTTTCGCCTAACGCGTTTCAGGTTGAATACGCCGCGTATGCCGCTGTCGGTGATGTGCGCGAGTGGTCTTTTGAAATCACCCGCGAAGAGATCGACGTTACCACCATCGGTCAATCTCTTGGTCAGTATGCACCGTTCCGTCGGTACATCACTGGCTTTGCTGATGGCGAAGGTTCTGCCACCGTCTACACCACTGACGATGACAGCAACCTGGCTAACCGCATGATTCAGGACGTCATTCAGCGTCAGCAAACTGGAGCTTCCTTCAAGCTCTACATTGATCGTGTGGTTTCTGGTGGCAGCGTAAGCGCAAGCCTGAGCCGGAGTGTTGAGTTTGACGCCGTGCTGACTTCTGCCAGCTTGACCGTCAACCCTGATGATGCTCAATCGGTCGAAATCGCCTTCCGTCCTGCAGGCACTCCTACTTTCGACTTCAGCAAGAGCTCATAACCTGAAACGGGAGATGATAGCCCCTGGGTTGCACCGGGGGCTTTTTGTGCTTAAAGTACGGGAGCATTTTATTCTCAAGTCATGCGTGCTCTTGACAAGCTAAAGAAAGCGGCGCATTTAGTGCCAGTCAAAAAGCGCGTAAAACTCAATGATGGTACTGATATTGAGTTTTACTGCGCTCCCTTGACGATGGCAGAGCGTGAGAAAGCACAAAAAGATGCAGGCAGCGAGGAGGCTACCGCTTTTGCTTTGCAGTTGTTGATTCAAAAAGCGAAAGATGAAAACGGCCAACCCTTGTTTCGTGCCGGTGAAATTGCTGAGCTGAAGAACGATGTGCGAGACGAAGATTTACAGGCAATGATGCTTGCGGTTATCACAGACAAAAACGATGTTTTCGATGAGGAGAAAGCAAAAAACTAGTTCGCGAGCTAAAGCGTGATCTGTACTTACGGTTAATGATGCGCCTGGCTCGTGATTTAGGCTACACATTGGCGGAGCTCAGCCAACGCATAACGCTAGAAGAACTCCGCCTATGGGCAGCTTTGTACGAAATAGAAGGGAAGGAAGAAGAGGAGGCAATACGAAAAGCCAAGCGACGATAGAATGCAGGCAGAAGGGGCTTTGCCGTGTCTGTTGTCGCTAATGTTGCGATCAATATTGACGGTAAGCAGGCAGAGAGCCTGCTTAAGTCGCTGCAGACAGAAGTTGAACGGCTGAACGGGACATTCAAGAAGATCGAGCAGCCAGCCAAGAGCTTTGGCGCCAAGATAAAAGAGGCGGCAGGTTCAGCTCTAGGACAGTTAACAGCGATAACCGGGGCAGCTTTTACGCTGCAAAAGGCATTTAATACACTGGCTGATCAATCTAGGGCTGAGGCTGCACTACAAAGTCTTGGTGTTAATTCTGAAATTGCGTCAGCACAATTTGCTGAGCTGTCTCGTGAATTGCGAGGGCAAGCATCAAGCGTTGAACTAACTGCTGCTGCTTACGATGTCGCCTCTGCTGGCTTTGTTGAAGTATCGCAGCAGGCACAAATCCTAGAGGCATCAACAAAGGGTGCAGTAGGAGGCATGAGCGAATTGAATACTGTTGGCAATGCTGTAACCAGTGTTCTTAATGCCTATGGCATGTCTGCGGATCAAGCTGGCTCACTCGTTGATGGTTTTATTCAAACGCAGAATGATGGCAAAATTGTTCTTGCTGAATATGCCACGCAAATAGGTAGGCTGGCTCCTACAGCGTCAGCAGCAGGCGTTGGCATTGATGAGCTTAACGCTGCGATCTCGACAATTACGGCTCAAGGCGTCCCTGTCGAGGCTACTTTTACAGGGCTCAATCAGGCGTTAGTCTCAATTCTCAAGCCAACAAAAGAAGCGCAAGATCTAGCGAAAAGTCTAGGTATTGAGTTCAACGAGACGGCACTTAGAACCAAAGGGTTTGGTGGTTTGTTGTCTGAAGTTGCGGAGGCTACTGGTGGCAGCACGTCGCAGCTTACGAGCCTGTTTGGCTCTGTTGATGCACTTAAATCTATCCTTCCGCTAGTCAATGATAATCTGCAAAAGTTTGACAAGAACCTAAACAATCAGAAGAAGTCAGCAGGTGTTGCAGAGAAAGCATTTAAGGATATGTCGAGCACACTGGAAGGAGCAGTTAAGGAGCTGCAGTCAGCATTTGTCGGATTGATAGTTGCTTTTAAGCCTGTCACTCCGGCGATCATTGCGCCTTTCAAGATTCTTGCTGACACGATAAATCTTGTATCGAAGAACATTAAGACGCTGGCATTAACTGCGGCGTTCTTTGGGACTTTTGTTGGCGTATTAAAAGCTGCAGCGATAGCAACAAAACTATGGGCAGTAGCAACAGCAGGTCTTGCGACAGCGAAGAAAGCGGCTGGTGTAGCCGCTGCTTTTCTGCAAGGCGTAATGAATCCAGCAAGCATTGCACAGATTGGAATTGCGCTAGGCGTTGCTACAGGAGCCGCAGTAGCCCTTGGAGCTGCCATGGGTGATGCTGGCACTAAAGCAGCAGAAAGCAAAGACCAGCAAGGGCAGGTTGCTGACGAAACTGCAAAGATTAACGAGGAGATTAAAAAGCAGATTGAAGGGCTAGACAAAATACCACCGAAGCAAAATAAGCAAGTTCAGGCAGCAGAATCAGCGTTGTCGAAAATCAAAGAGCAAACTATGGCTATTGATGCGCAGATTGCCAGCCTTGAAAGAGGTGCTTCTGTAACTTCCGCGCGATACCAGGCAGAAGCTGCAATGAATGAACTGCAAGGTAAGCAGCTTGAGTTTGACTACGAACGAGCAACAACTGCAGAAAGGCGCTTACAAATTGCGATTCAAATGTTCAAGCAGCAAGTGCAAGCTGCTGAAATCGAATACAAGCAAGCATTAGAAAATATTGCGCTGGAGCAGCGTAAGGCAGAGCTTCAGCAAAAAGCAGCGATGAGCAAATACAAAGAGATAGAAGCAGAAGGAAGACTTCAGATATTAAAAGCCGAAAGCGCAGAAGAAGAGCTGAAGAGAAAGAATATGCTAGACGAAGCGCTTGGGGCTCAAAATTCAGTCATTCAAAGCACAAAAGAAAATATAACGGCTCAAGCTCAGATCGGTAAGTATCAGCAGCAAACTGCTGCGGCACAACTGAAGAATAAAACACTGACTGCTGAAATGGCTTTGAAGCAAAAGCTTGCAACAGACGAAATTGGTTTAACAAATCAGCGAGCACATGATCTGTCACGCTCTATCGCAAACAATGTTGGACAAGCCAGAAATCTTGCCACAGCTATGTCCGGTGTAGCTGGGCAAACAGAAAGAGCTGCTTCTGCAATGTATAACTTAGCAAGGGCAAGAAGTGCATCCGCTGGTTCTTCTACTGCCACGATTCCTGCATTTGCTAATGGTGGCGTTGTAACGCGCCCAACTCTTGCGTTAATTGGTGAAGCCAATGAGAAAGAGTATATTGTCCCAGAATCAAAAGCTGCTTCATTTGCGACGAATTATCTTTCCGCTACACGCAGTCAAGCGTCTGGCAACAGAGGAGATGGGCGCCCAACTAAGATCACAATCAACACTGGTCCGGTCATTCAGCAGGACGGGCAAAATTATGTCAGCCTTTCCGACTTGGAAGGCGCACTAGAAGACTTTGCTGACATGATGATCGGCAATGGGCGATCTGCCGGTGGTCGCCGCTATGCAGGAGTTGGCTAATGGCAAACAGAGGACAGTCACAGTATTTAAGAATCCTCGATGATTCAACTACCTATGTGCGGTGGCAAAATTATTACGTCAATCAAACCGTATCGTTAAGCTCTGCTTCCTGGTCTTATTTCCCGTTTGTTGTAAATGGATTAGCGGCTGGATCAACTGAATCTGAGGGCGATCTCACGGTAGATATCCCCGCAACGGCAACCGCTGTATCAATCTTTGAGGCAGCACTGGCAAATGGCAGGCTGTGCGAAATCAAGATGTACGAGTTTGACAGCAGGCTTTCACAGGCGGCACCACAAGCATCTCAAGTCTTAATTGCTAGCGTCCTGGGAGAGATCGTGTCAGTTGGCGGCTCATTTGTTTCTCTGACCGTTAGGCTAGGTTCAAGCTTGGCGCCAGTGGGAGCACAGGTGCCGCCTCGTAAGTACAACACCATTCTTGTAGGGGCACCTTTGCGATTATGACCAGACGCAATCGCAAAAAGGTCAAAGTCAAAGCGCCGCTCAGGTTGCTGCCGTATCAGGCAGGATCTTTGATTATTTCGCCTCTGCGTGAAACCGCAGGCGGCGGTCAACAATCACTTGATGGAGAGCAAACTGCAGTCGTCTTAGGTGAGCCCGTCCCGATTGTTTTTTGTCGTCGCATTAGCGGGGCTGGCGGTGTTTTAGTCAGCCCAAAAGCTACTGAAGGACGATATTCCAATAATGCATCAACAAATACACTAACCGTTCGCTTGCAGTTGGTGCTGAGTGAAGGCAATTTACCAAAGCTTGAATTGCGCGATGTTTTTCAACGTGCATGTCGAGTTGGTACATGGAAACAAACTTACAACCGCAGAGCAGGAGGCTGGACGCCCGGCAACTTCATTACAACGGTAAGCGGTTTTGAGAAATGGGATTGCCCTGTTTATTGCGGCACTTCTGGGACATATGAAAATCTATCAATGCTGAGCTATACCAATCAGTTTGGATTTGCCAGCACTAACTGGGACAAACAGGTTCATTGCTTTGTCCGCCAGGGGATGCAGGTTACGCGGATTATTGACAGCACTTTTGGACCCAGCAACAACTTCGTAGACCTTGCACTGTATTTGATCAATCAAAGCAGCAGGCTGCCGAGTGACTTAATAGACAATGCAGCAATGTTGACGGCTGCGCAGTTCACTAACGCTGCTGGATTTTATTTCAACGGCTTATTTGATCAGTCCAGCAATTTAGACGAATGGCTGCAGGAGATCAGCACATATTACCTGCTGCGATTAGTGGACAAAGGCGGCAAAAAGGCGTTTATACCAAGGCTGCCAATCAATGAAGACTATACGATCAAAACCACCGCGATCTCCTGGGTCTTCGCTTTTACTGAAGAGCACATCCTGCCCGATGGTTTTCAGATTGAGTACACGCCGTTAGCTGATAGGAAGCCGATCTGTGCTCAAGTTCTTTGGCGTCAGCAGCCTGATGATGATATTGGCTTGATTCGCACTACGGAAATACGAATGGCTGGTACTGCGGCGACCGGACCGTATGAACAGTATGACATGAGTCAGTTCTGCGCGACAGAGAATCATGCTGTCAAAATGGGTGCCTATATCGTTGCCAAACGCAAGTATGTCTCTCATACGCTAAGGATCAAGGTTAAGCCTGACGCCTACAACGGCACATTGATTGTTGGCGACATTGTTCGTGTTCAGTTGCAGCGCATCACAGATGCAACGGACATTTCGCTGCATGATTACCTATATGAGGTAGAAAGAATCAGCCGGAGCATCGAAGGAACAGTTGAATTAGACCTTACGCATTTCCCTGTTGACAATCAAAATCGCAGTCTGATCGCACAAGAGGTCGCCGTAGCAGTTGGCTCAGGATATAACTTGCCAACAGGTAGAGATGACTTCAGTTGCGATGATGCAGGACGTCGTACTGACGAAACAGATCTAGAAGACGAAGGGGGCAACTTGCCTTTGCCTGACTCTGGCAATTTCCAGTACGCCGCAGCCGGTTTGACAGAATCACAGCCTGTCGGTGGAATCGACAACCCGGCTGATCCTGTTTTGTCATCCACAAATTCAATTACTGACAACCGGATTAACCCTGCAAATCCGCTCACCATTGGCGACACACTTAATCTGGTGCCACCGTGCCCTGACGGCAAAGTTGATTGGTATCGACGTGATAAGGCAACTGGCGCACGCACGTTGATTAAGTCTGAACCGTTAGGTGGTGGCTGGGAAGCTGGCAGTTCGCTGCAGATTACTACAGATGATATTGACTACTTCCTTGAAGCTGAGGCGTCATGCCCAGATCCAAGCAGCCCAACAGGGTTTGGTACGCCGGTGCCTGCTACTTTGGCTGATGGAACTACGCCTGAGCCGCAACTTGATTGCGACAATAGTGCTTATGTTGTTGCGCCAACCTGCAGCGCAGGCGCCATAAATGGCGGCACTTTAGGTGCTTACACGCAGTACGGATTCTTTTTGCAAGTACCAGCAGATTATGCACCAGGAAGGTTTGTGCTTACAGAGCCATTTAATGATGGCGGAATAATGCGACTTGGTATACAGTTCAAATCGGACAGCGGGCTTGTTATTACAGGTCAAAATCTACAGCTTGCCGACGCGCAGATTCTGTTAACCCAATTCAAAAACTTAACGTGTTCAAGCGGTGGCACACCATCTATTCCAGCAAGCCCATGTGGCACGCAGCTTGGGTGTCAAGCGGTGACAGGTAGCGGTCAGATTTTTGCAATGCGCCTATCTGATGGATTGCTAGTCCCTGGCCCTACAGATGCTGTTAGCATTGTCAACACCAACACCGGAACAACAGGGTCTGCATACGCTGAATATATCGACACAAATGGCACCTTGCAGATTACATTAGCCGGAATTACCCCGGACGATGCGTATTGGTATATCGTTCCTGCATCTGGATCATCTTGTTTGTCTTGATACTAATGGCTACCTTTCCTGCGCTTGGTCCTAATACCCGGTCCTACACACCGGGTTCCTACGCAAACTCACACATCCCGACGCTAAACGGCGATGAAATGAGCGTGCGGCACACCAACGCCGCCATCAATTACAGCTTGCGCCTTGGCTATCGCGGTCTAACCATTGAGCAGCACGCCCAGATCATTAGCCACTACACGCTTCACGGACGCTACGAACCCTTCGATTTACCCGCAGTTGTCCTGCAAAGCTCAGATCTAACCTTCCCAAGCGGCTATCTCTGGATTTATGCCAGCAGCCCGCAGACGCAGTATTCACCTGGGTTGATCGACGTTACAGTAGAGCTGGAGCTAGTGCCGCCGTACTCAATCTGAGATGTCAACTTACCCGGAGCTGATACCAAACGAGATCGGCTTCGACATGGGGAAGTCGAACATCAGCGAGGTTGAAACATTTGCTGGTCCTATCCGCTTTCGTCACTCACAGCGCGTTAGCGGTCATAGTGTCCGGCTGACATATCGCGGCTTAAATACCGCGCAAATAACACAGCTTCGCAATCACTACAACGATAACGGAGGCACGCATTTCTACTTTGACGTTCCAGTAACTATCTGGGGCGGCATCAATTTAGTCGCTAGCAACTCGGTTTATCGCTACGCCGATACGCCACAAGAAGAGCATTTCGGTCTGTATTACAACGCAACAGTTAGTTTGCGGATCACAGATGGCGTCCTGCTCCTTTACATCCTGGACGGCAACGGTGCTGATCAGCCAGCCGTCTCGGCGTTCACATCATTTGCGCTGACGGGAAATCAGCCATTTATCCTTAACGGTAATGGGGCTGATCTGACCAGCGCAGCCATCACCCACATCTTTGAAGGCGGAGGCGCCAGCCGATGACCACACCTACCACCGTTCAGGCACGTTTCCAGCTTCGCGCTGATACCGCTGCCAACTGGGCATCTGTCAATCCGGTGCTGCTAAGCAATGAGTTTGGGCTGGAGACGGACACCAAGAAACTCAAGGTAGGCGATGGCAGTACCGCATGGAACAGCCTTGGTTACTTCCCCTCCATCGTGTCCGGTGGCACGGTGCTGGGCAACTTGGAGATCGGCACCACTGGCAGCCTGACGTTTGAAGGCAGCACCGCTGATGGGTTTGAAACCACGCTGGCGGTGACGAATCCGACGGCTGATCGCACGATCACGTTGCCCGATCAATCTGGCACGGTGGTGGTGACTGGTAACGCCAGCATCGTCGATGCAGACATCGCAGCTAATGCTGAGATTGCGGTGAGCAAGCTGGCGAATGGCACTGCCAATCAGGTGCTAGTAACTGATGGCACTGATGTGAGCTGGTCGGATGATCTGACGTTGGCGGGCAACTTGACCGTTAATGGCACCACCACAACGGTCAACACCGAGACGCTGACTGTTAAGGACAAGAATATCGAGCTGGCGGTTGTTGATACGCCTACCGATACCACAGCAGACGGTGGCGGCATCACGCTGAAGGGCAGCACTGACAAGACGATTAACTGGATTGACGCAACGGATGCGTGGACTAGTAGCGAGCGGTTTAGCTATCCGCTGGGCAGTGCTGCTGCACCGGCGCTGACATTTACTGGTGATGAGAACACCGGCATTTACTCCCCCGGCGCAGATCAAGTAGCCATCTCGACTAATGGCACTGGGCGGTTGTTTGTTGATAGTTCTGGCGCAGTTCTGGTTAATACCTCTACAGGTAGAGGTGTTGGAGCCGCTGCGCAAGGGTCAATCCAGATTGAAGGAGGCTCAACAGCACGGCTCACAACCGTAAGAAACTCAAGCGATGCCTTTGGCAGCGTTATTTCTTTAGGTAAATCTAGAGGAGCAAGTGTTGGCTCATTCGATATCCTCCAAAGTGATGATACATGTGGACAAATCTATTTCTCTGGTGCAGATGGTACGGATTTGGTGTCAAGATGCGCTCAAATTGAGGGGCAAATAGATGGAACCCCTGGCGTGAATGACATGCCGGGAAGGCTTGTCTTTTCTACAACAGCAGATGGCTCTGCAGTTCCAACCGAACGCCTCCGCATCACATCGGACGGGAAGGTAGGTCTGGGGACTAGTAGTCCTAACGATATTCTCCACGTTGTGGAGTCCAGCGCATCGGCAGCAGCAGCCACAGGAGCATCCCTAGCTCAGTTTGAACGAGCAGGTAATGCTGCAATTACTGTTTCTACTGCCGACACTGGGGAATCTTCCGTATTCTTTGGCGATACCGCATCAAGCATTGCTGGTCGCGTTGTTTACAGCCACAGTGCAGATGCCTTGTACTTTGGCACGAATACAATCACCGAATGCGCCCGCATCGACAGCTCCGGCAGGCTCCTAATTGGCACGTCTAGTGCGCGTGCAAGTACAAACTTTAAGGATGGCGGATATACGACCCCACTTCAAATTGAAGGTGCAGCGGATAATACCTCA
>Ga0208161_1001555_pt1 | contig 12179 bp, 32 predicted proteins | sample CB_VirMetaG_3_FD_184538 | JGI IMG/M metagenome (GOLD analysis project Ga0208161, IMG submission 184538) | Freshwater to marine saline gradient viral communities from Chesapeake Bay - CB_1508_1S Viral MetaG (SPAdes) (version 4) | ecosystem: Environmental > Aquatic > Marine > Coastal | place: USA... | reverse complement strand
AAGAACTCAGTGGCAGGGAAGAAGTTACGCTTAACGCTATTGTGTGCCTCATCAAAGTAAATCGTATTCACCTCAATGTCTGCCAGACGCACACGATCAAGGGAATTGTATGTGGTGAAGATGATGCAAGCATCGCCAGCAGTGCGAGCAACATTAGCAAACATGTGGATTTGCTTAGGGTTGGTGCTGCTGTAGTGATGAGTTTCACCACTGTGAACATGCATCACATGCACATTCTTGGTATCAATAACTTCCAGAAACTCACTGCACAGTTGCTCTGCCAGAAGAATACGAGGACACACAACAACAATCGTGGTAGATTGTTGCTGATTGATCAGATTCCGTGCATCCGTAATCATCTTCAGAGTTTTGCCACCACCAGTAGGAACAATGATCTGTCCTTTCTTGTGCTTCTGCATAGCAGCAACGGCACGTTCTTGATGAGGACGGAGAGTGATTTGCATTGCGTTCATCATATACTAGAGGGACACTTTAGAGGCTTCAGTTTGCATCAACCATGATGCGTTTCAGATCTTTGATGATAAACTTCATCACAGATTCAGAATATCCTACAGCGTAAGGATAGGACTTCTCAGTTTCTTCTTCTTTGCTGTTAGCATTATAGCACACATTGACAGCGGACTGCAATCCCTCAATTAGGGTTTCGATGGTGCTAACAGGCACAGTCACAGTTTGCATGATGTTGTAGGCGATTGTAGGGGTGTCTCAGATACTATTGAGACACTTTAGAGGCTTCAGTTTATTTGTTAGTTGCCCAAGTTCTTGAGAAGTTCTTCAACTTAACTTCACTTGGTTTCTTCTTCTGCTTCTCTGCTTCTGCTTCTCTTACTCTCTTCTCCAGTTCTCTTTCACCCTGACGCATCAATTTTTGTCTTTCAGTTCTACTATAACCAGATGTCTTTTGTGGTTTATATTTTGGTGAAACTTCAGTCTTTTTCTTCTTCGCAAGCAGTTCAGATGCAGTCTTTGTTTTCTCTCCTGCTTCTCTTCTCTTACGTTCTAAGTATGCTTTACGTTGTGCTTCTTTGGGTGACAGAGCAGCAGAACCTCTCTCCTTTTCAGGTTGTTGAACTCTGGTTTCTGTCTTACGCTGAGTTCCAATATCTTTGCGAGGTTTGTAATCCTTAGCAGGCACCATTTTACCGCCGCCTGCTGCTTTCATCCGACGCTTTTCGGGAGCACTTTTCTTTCTTTCAGCACCGACTCTTCCACCTTCGCCTTGTCTGCGAATTTGTGAAGATTGCATTACATCTTTATCGTATGCTTCAGAAATAAACTCCCGAAAAGTTTTCATCGTTGTTTCTATATCTACCTCTTCTTATTTAGTTGTCATCTTCTTTCGGGCGGAGTCCACCTTTAGATACCAATCCATTGGCATAGAAATACTTAACGCGCTCACGACGAGCAGCAATCAAGATGTCATATTCTTCCTGTTGTTGTTTGGTAAAGGTGAAATCTTGACGCCTCCAAGTTTCACGGAGTTCCTTCAGGTGGGGCAGCACGTTCACAGTGTCAGTCATTTGTCTAATGTAGGATAAAATTGTGGGAAATAGGAGATCAGTGTGACACTAATTAAAGTGTCAGAAGTCGAACTCAGATTCTATTTGAGTCCCAAATGAGAGATCATCGAAATCAACAGAATCATCATCGTTCCATTCTTTCATCTCAGGAATGTCGAAGATCTCGCCAGGAGCATCTTGAATCTCTTGCCAAAGTTCATCAAACATGTGAAATGTGGTTGTCTCTACACTACTGGAGCACTTTAGAGGCTTCAGTTCTTGATGGCACGTCATTCCAGTGTCTTATCACACCAGCAACGATAAACATATTGGTAATCAGATAAGTTGCAAAGATAATTGTGCGAACAATAGCAACCTTATCCGATGTTTTATTGCAGGATGATGCTTTCTCACCAAGAGATTTGCTCCATACATACCACCAGTTTTTAGGTTTCTTCATTGTACTTAATATTTGCAGTTTTCTTGTTAATTTTATGCCTCAGCAAATACTTATTAAGATGTGTTTGATCTTGAAAGTAACAAACTCTTGACTGTTTACCTTCCTTAAACTCTAATTTAATTGGAAACGAGAGATAAGGAAAATCTGGAGAAGTTTTCATAATCTTATCTGTGCTTGAATTGATAATCTTGAAGCAATCCATCTCGGAAATGTAATTGGCATCGAGGCCAATCTTCCCATTCACCATTCCATTGTGCAGGGTAAATCTCTATGTATTTTGTAATTGGATGAACTCTATATTTGCCATGAAATCCTGTAGGTATCCACTCAAAGTTCAACCACTTTCTATCTGCATTATACTTTGGATGTCCTTCATCATAGATCTCCATAGATGAAGTACCAGTATAGTCACCACACCACAAATAACCAGCAGGATCTATCCAGTAGTGAGACATTGTGCCACTATAACATTCTTCAATGTCTTTCGTTTGACATTCTACATTTGTGAACTGTTCTCCCAAGTCATATGAAGATTTGAGATAGTCAAACATCCCCATCAGTCTTCCTCCTTGATTAAATCTCCGACAAGATCTTGCAGTTCTTTAATAACATCTTCTATAGGATATGTCTTAACTTTTCCAGAGTCTATATCATCAACCATCTGATGCAAATACTCAAGAAACTCTTTGGGATAAGTTTCATCTAAGTTGATGGAAGTCCAGAACCATTCATAACACTGTTCATATGGATCATCATCTTTAAGTAGAGCATAACCTTCATAGTTAGAAGTCATAAGATCTCTCCACATACGAAAATTATCCCCAAAGGATCTGATTCCTGTAGGGATAAGATGTTGAAAAATATATTCTGCCCAAGTCATTGTCTTAGATAGCGTGGTTTGTCTGTATCAAACTGATAGAACTTTACATCTTTCATATCAAGACACATACGCACAGTTTCATGCTCTCTGTGTTCTCTATCTGTCCCTTTATATATCCATCTACGTTGATATGCACAACACCAGACGCTAAAAAAGATTTTAGATTTGTCAATCATTCTTCCCAAGGTGCTTTTTTGGACATCAAATCATAAAGTTTTTGATTAAACTTTGGTGGTTCATTTATTCTTCGCACAAGTTCATTATATGCTTCTTCAGAAACAAGAAATTTTGGTAGTTCTTCTGCTAACCTTAATCTGCGTTCTGGACTGATTTTTAGATGGTATGGATCATCATAAGGAAAGATATATTCACGATACCAACCAATACTCAAACTCTCCCAAAACTCACCATAACCCCATTCATCACCATCATTAAAACAGTCAATGATACAATAGATGTTGCGGAAACCATCAAGAAAGAGTTCCAGTTTTGTTGGTTCTTCAAATCTCACGGCGTTTCATCACTCAAATAGTATCTCAGTTTACCACGATAAGCAGAGATATTCAAGTGATATATTTTACCATCTTTACCATACAAACCAATCCAAAGTGTGTCCTCATTCATACTTTCAAGGTGAAACATCTCCACATCTTTCAATACAATCTCATCTGGGTTTTCTGTAAATCTACTCATCTCTCAAACTATCCAATACTTGAAGAATAAAAGCAATAGAGTTAGCATACTCTCGTCCATCTTGCCCACCCATTACGATGTAGGCAACCTCTTTTTCGGCAAGTTCAATTCTCTCATTTCTAGTGAGTTCTTTGATCTCAGGACGATACCAGTTTCCATCAGCATCTTGTTTGAAACCAGCATTTAGTTTCTCACGACGCTCTGCTTCTTCAAACATTTCATCGGGATATGGTTCAGTCATCATCAACCTCTTTCAAATATTCAAAGTGCCAAGTACGTTCGCATACACCAATATCAAATCCAAACTTATACACCCAGCACAGAATACTCAATAGAGTTCCACTACCAGATTTGATTTGAATATAAGGCCAACCAGCATACTCATTCCACGAAACTGATGCCTGAAGAAGTGCCCAATACTTACTGTGAAGGATTTGAACATACCACTCGTTACCATAATCAACACGATGCTTAAATGAAATCAGTTTCATCATTCCAATCCAATCAAATCTGTTTGTTGCTGTAATTCAAAATCACCTTTGATCTCGGGTTCATTGACAAACCTACGCGCTGTCTCAACTTCTTCTTCAAGTTTCTTCCATTCCTCAAACTTTTTGTCAAGATCTTCATCCATAGTCAGTTCATATTCCGTGCAAACCTTACGTTGCTCTTCCTCACGCACATAGTCATTGAATACCAATGACATAGCACCAGAACGAATAGATACGGGATCCATTCCTACACAGAGGAGAAACTTTTCAAAAAGTTTGAAATACTGCTTGGCGTTAAGATCTGCTGCTGGTGCAGTGATGAGATAATGCTCTTCAGGGATAAAATCATCTCCAGTCCAGGAGGATGATCCATAGGTGGGGGTGAATGTTGCATCAAACTTGAATTGAACTTCTGCTTCGTAAGTCATTGTGGGTTACAAATGATGATTGGGTATGCGTTACCATAAGTGTCTCTACCTTGCTCACAGAAATACTGCGGTGGAGGTTCTGGTATCTTAGAAAGAGTTACCAGAGCAATGATAACCTGAAAGAATGGTAGGATGAAGATTATTTTATCTCTCATTTTTCATCAATGGGTTGAATGAGATTAAAATCAGAGTGATACACCACAACACGAACATCGTGGGATCTATGCCATCCTTTATTGACAAGAATAGAGATAGATTGATCACTTACAAATGCTATCACACCAGTGATACTTTTGTAAGTTACTGTAGTACCTTCAGCAAACACCATTCAGATACTCCAGGAACATGTATTGTTCGGGTTCTTCACCATCAACTACAAATTCAAGGTAGAGAGCATCAGAATCATCAAGACGATCTTCACTTACGAGTTCGCACATACGATTGTTCCAGTATGCTTCAAGTTCGCACATCATTTGTTCGGTGTTCATTGGAAACATGCCTCTAGAGGATTGAGTTTGAGTAACATAGCAGAGTATGGAGTTGTTCTTACTGGATCAACTACATCACCCACTGTTGATGAATTAACTGGGGAGTGCCATTGTTTTGTTTTGGAATTGTAGAATCCCCAAATACACCTAACAGGTTTGCCATTGTTGTAATCGTAAGTGCGATCATCGCAAATCCAAATGGCAGTGATGTTTCGCTTAAATGGAGTTTGCTCATAGTGATAATCTTTCGGTGCCTTGTGGGGAAACTTGACAGACATCAGGTGATAAACCGATCAATCACAGTAGATTCTACAACATCAGCAAGGGCAAAGCGTGGTGCCTTGACGATATTGTTACGAAGATTTACATAGCACTCTTCATAGACTCCATCATCATCTTCGGAGATAAGATCAAAACATTCATCATCATTCTCGGCAATCACATTCCAGACTCCACCATATTCTGATTGAGGGAATCCGACGAAGTGATCAACGATATAAAGAAACTTTGCCATCAGTGTTTGTTAATTACTCCTTTATGTTAGCAGTGTGGGTAAGATTAGTCAACTGTCTTTGAAGTTCGCATTTAATTGAAATCAAGTGTCCGTAAAGAAATAGTTGATACTCATTATCTTGCAACAAATCAGTAAGATTGTTGATTTGTTGGAGAGCAAGAATCAATTTAACTTCATCATTCATTGAATCTCATTCGATGGTGATTGTTTCAGGCGTTCGATAGCAGAATCATATGCTTCGAACATTTTTTGATCTCTTTGAATGAGAAACACATTCCAACCAAGGATAAAGGCAAAACCTACAAGTCCTGCTGCAATGTATTTGCGATTCATTTGGTGTTGTGCTTACAGTATTGGGACACTTTAGAAGCTTCAGTTTCAGTCACCGAAGGCATCTACAAGAGGGTTTGATTCAACTGCAGGTTTGACTTCACTTACAACGTGTTCTTTGATTCTTCGATTGCACACATCGTAATAAGTCTGATCAATCTCAAATCCAATATAATTGCGGTTGGTTTCGATACAGCACACTGCAGTGGTTCCTGATCCCATGAAAGGATCAAGAATCAGATCTCCTTCATCACTCCAGGTGAGAATATGATCTCTTGCGAGTGATTCTGGATAGATTGCTGGATGTTCAAATGCAGCAGCATCTTTCGATGAGTAGTTCTTTCCAGTGTTGTACTTCCAGATGTTGTTGCGAGGACTGAACTCTGGAATTGGTTTGATGTTTCTTTCTACAAGTTCTCCATCCTTTGTGCGGATAGTTCCCTTACCGAAGTGTGTGTAACCTGCCCAGCGATTTGGTTTATCACAGAGCAGATGTGCAGTCTTTGGTTTAGTTTTCTTTGACAGAATAAACATGTACTCAAATACCTGAGAGTACCTGTTTCCATCCCTACGAGCAGGAAATGGGCTGCCATTCTTCTCATAGATCATGGTATCGTGAAGGACAAAACCAAGATCCATAAAGTGAAGTGCCTGGCGAAAACTACTGCCAGTTTCACTACCCTTAACGGTAGCATCTCCAACAACCCATACAACAACTCCGCCCACTTTCATGACACGATAGAGTTGTTCTGCAACTCCTTTGAATGTCTGAAAGTTCCAGGCAGAACTGTCATTGTATGAGCGAAGATCATCATAAGGAGGAGAAGTCACACACAAATCGATGACTTCATCCTCCAGAGTCTTCATCCCATCAATACAATTAGATAGGATTACTTGATTCATGCGGTTTCGAACTGAAGGTATTTGCCGTGACGCTGAGGAATACGGAAGTTACCCCATGCCACTTGTCCCTTCACTTTATCATAATCTTCGACAGAAATCAAGAGGGAAGTGCGAGAGTTTGACTTGGTAGCATTACCGCGACGGACAAAGTTCAGGTTTTCAAATACACCGATGAAGATCTCAGAGATCAGATCTGCATTGCGTTCCAGAACGTGATAGATGTCTGCGTTCTCATCAATGCCATACTTGATGCCGATGAAATCAATCGAGTCATCTTCTTTCTTAGAAGCATGAGTAGAACCAGTCCAAGAATTGTTACCACTGGTGCCTTTGATCTCCCACACACGGGAGTTGATGACAACATCACCAGCAGAAGTGCGATCCTTCAGAACATCAAACTGACGTGCCAGTTTGCAGGTGAGAACAGACTCAAGAATACGTCCGAGGTAGACATAAACCTCGTTGCGATCTTCAGAACCCAGATCACAGAACTTGATGTCTTTGTTAGGTGCAACTCCTGCAGCAATCTCACGCTTCAGGTTGCGGAGAATCGGACAATAGGAGATTTCTTCATTCAGTTCTTCGCGGATTTCCTGAACAACTTGAGGATCAGAGAAGAAATCGCGGATGTCAGAAGAGAGAGTGGAAGTCATTGTTTAACTTGCGTGAGTACCTAAGCATTATAGGCGATGCCTAGGTCCCTTGTCAATGGGGTGAGTGGTGGTTACATAACTAGGACACTTTAGAGGCTTCAGTAAGAATCACCCTTGCCTTCCAGTGATCTTACAAAAAGTTCAGTGAATCTTTCTTGCTTTTCTGGGTGAACTGATGCTGGATTGACATTGATTGCAACCCTGAGAGCATTTAATTCGTTCCACTCTTCCGCAGTTAGATTTGCTCCACCAGTTCTTGCCAGTGTCATAAAAAAATCTCCCTTAAATACTGTGTTGAAATTCTAACAGTATTTAAGGGAGATATGTAGTTTCTTAATATTCTCTTTGGGATTGAGACATACTTCTTAACCAAAGAAAGTTCCGAAGTTTCCTTTATCATCACCAAATCCTTTCATTCGATCTTCTAACTTATCGACAAGTTGATCCATTTTGATTAGATTATCAATCGAACATATCATGGCAGAAATTTCCCGAGCAACAAAAGGTTTTTCCTGCCGTGCTGCATATGCTAAAGAATTACGCAGTGCTGCCTCTGCTTCCTTCAGACTTTCCTCTACAGATTCACTTAATGCCATTTACTTTCCTCATTTCAAAACTACCACCACCAAGATCAATCCATTCAACTTGATCGCCCTCTTTCAGATTTGCTACTTCCAACAAATCATCAGGTAAGTTAATATAGCATTCTCCAGTCAATCCGTCAAGTTCTACGGGAAGAATCCACTTTTTTACTTTATCCTGCTTTCCCTCATACTTATCAACAATTTTTTGATAGTATTCCCGAGTCCATCCATCATTATATGGTGAGTTTGCTTGAATCTTTGCTTGAGTATATTCAGAATCAAGTTTTATTCGTTTATCGTAATATTCTGCTTCACGAAGATTATATTCACGACACTTTTCTTTTTCATCATCCGATGCTGCTTTATTACACATCGCATCTAGTTCTTCTTCAGTGTATTGCGAATGCTCTTCAGGATAATTATTCTCTTCCCAGAAGTCGTTCCAGGCATTTTGACACTCGGGAGACTTATCATCTTTATCACAAGATTTAAAGTTGACACTACCATTCAGTTTTTCCATCAGTTCATATGCACGACTTGCATGATACTTATGATGGTAATAGTTTTCAGATACTACTTTCTGAATAGTATCGTAAATCTCCTGAGGCGATGCTTCGGAAGAACTCACAGCATCCTCTACCCATTTTTCAAGATTCTCAAGAGAATACTTTTTGTAATTAAAGTCATCCATAATTACTTGTCACCTAGATTGAAGTAGTTTAACTTGTTTTCGGATAAAATGTCAATACGTGCATCCAATGAGTTTTCAAGACGATACAATTCATTGGTAAGTTCTATATTTTCTTCCTCCAGAACTTTAACTCTATCTTCCAGAGAATCCAAACGTTCGATCACTTGTTCGATTGGAGTTAAATCATCCACACCCCACTTCTTATAGTTTTCCACCAACAACTCCCTCATGTTTAACAATATCGGAATCATTCCAACCCTCCTGACATCCTTTGAGATAAAATCTTGTAGCTCGAACACATTCTTCTTCAGTTAGTGAAGTAATGATACATTTACCATCCTTATCATAAGAATCCCAGAGTCCATATTTCTTCTTCTCTACACGAAAAGCATCATCAATCCATTCACTCATTGTCAAACTCCTTCATTAGTTCTTCAGCCATTTTCATAGATTTACGCCACATCAAATATTTTACCACAGGGTTCTGAGGATTATACAACAACCACCATTTGAGTTTCTCATACTGCAATCTCCACCACTGACTGTAAATAACAATCAATTGTGCAATAGATTTATCTGTGATTACCAGATAGACGAAGATTGCAAATATAAGCAACCAAAGGTAGTATGAAATCATCTTTGACTATGTAAGAAATTTAAAAGGTTTTCTTGTATCCTATCTAGTTCTTTATCACACTGATGCTTTGCGGCAGTATTGCGAAGAAATGGGTAATGACGGAAAATCATTTCAATCATTAGATCAGTTGCCTGCTGATGTTTGTTTTGGGACATCTTTAACAAGAATTCTCCTTAGTATTTACATAATCTCCCAGTGCTCATTTCCTGACTTTGGAACCCATGTAAAGTATTGACGATTGATGGATGCCAGAAAGAACATATCATCAGTCTCTTGTTCTACTTGCATGGCATGAAGAGACTGCATTTGATTCGCAAAACGATTTTTGGCACGACTGGATTTTGGTTTAATGTTGACAAACTTCTTTTTCTGTTTAGCCATCACTCTGGTTCATTTCAAAGAAATCATAACATACATTGCTAGTCCAAACACTCCTCTTGTGACAGTTTATTTTTTGTCTTAACTACATTATGCCAATACCACCTATTGTATTCATTTCTTTTTTCTTTGTTTTTTTCTCTATGTTTTTTCCAAGTTTCTTTTAAATGTTCTTTATTCTCTTCTTTCCATTTATCAATTTTTTCTTTATTATTCTTCCTCCACTCTTTCATATATTCTTTTCTTTTTTCCCTTACTTTTTGCTGATATTTTTTATCTGATTTTCTTTTCGCTTCCTGTTTTTCCTCCTCAGTAAAATATTTTTTGTTAACACATCCTCTATTTTTAGCAGAAATACTTTGTTTCTTTCTAGTTTCCTCCGATGGAATAAATCCTTTCACACCTTCTCCGCCCATGGTTGAGTTATACCCATTATTATAACTATCATAATAATCAATATAAAAAATTTCTTTTTCGTTCAAAATATCTACATCATACTCCTCTATAATTCCGTATATAAAATTTTCCCATCCATACTTTCTTACAGCACGATAAAACTTATTATCAACACCTTTTTTACAATCAATCTTATGCCTTATTTTTCTTTTTTCTTCCCTAATTGTTTGTCCTATGTATTTCTTTCCTGTAGAAATACAATAGTAGCAATAGATTACTCCTTTCATTTCTATTCTGTTGAACCGCAGAAATATTTATACTAAAAAGGAGGGACTTTCACCCTCCTCCTGCGAATTGCGGTTCAACAGGTAATAGTATTTAGAATGTCTTTAAGAACTTAAAGTTTGATCTTCAACCCTAACAAAGGTATTCTAGACAGTTTGTTGGGTATCTGTCAAGTAGTCGTGATAATAAGACTCTTCGAGTCCATGTGCTTCAACTTCATGTGGTTGTTCCCAGTAATCCAAATCATCACACTTGATGTTCTTGTAGTACACCTTACCTCTGCGTTCTTTAAGAACTCCACGAACCCATTGACGCAAGTGAATCAGTTCGTGTATGATGGTTTTAGTGTAAAGTTCCAGATCAAGTTTAGGATCAATTTCAATCAGAAACTCACGAGGACGATAGATGTTTCCAGATACAGAACAATAACCGTAGGATTCCTCTCTACGAAGTCCTCTGTGGAGCATCTCAATGGTTATATGATGCCTGGGTAGGTACTTACCTAGAAACCAGTCTACAACGTCCTCACAGCGTCTCTTACGGGCACTATAACCCGTAATATCTAACCAGTACATCAGAACAGTGCCTTAAGGGTTACTTCAGATACTCTAACACCCCAATGAAGCATCCAGATGAAGGATGTGACAAAAATCAATCTGTCCAGTGTGGAGTACCTCATCGGTTTCGTGTGTCTCCATCTACTATAAACCCCGCCAGAGTGGTTCTGGCGGGGTGGTGTGACAGTTTTTTAAGTGTCCTTAGCAAGCCATCAGAACACAAGGAACACAATAAGAACCATCTTCATAGGTACAAGTAACATGAGTTGAAGTTACTTTTGCAACTGTTTTACTACGAACGATGTCATCTTCTTGTGGTTTTGCAGTGCCATCACCAGCAGACATCAGCAAATCTCCGCGTTGAACGGTGACACCATCGGCAATGCGAATGATGAAGTCACCCGTCATCGCACAGTAGAAGTCGTCGGTGTAGGTGTCGTCATCATCATCCCAAGATTGGAATACACCAGAGACATTGGGATCGCCTTCGACATCGCTCACCTTCATGCGGTTGAGTTGTTCGTTGTCTTCATCACCCCAAGCGCACATTTCGTCGATGTTGCTTAGGACGGTGCCACGCAGGATCTCGGTGCGTTCTGTGCCAGCAGGGAGTTGAGACCAGCGGGAAAGGTGAGCACCGTTGTATCCGACGGTGGTGCCGGAGACAGTAATCGTACCTTCTTCTGTGCCATCTTGATGAAAAGCAAGCAGTGTTCCGTCGTTACTAGTTCTATTTAAGATTCCAAGCACTCCACCTGAGCGTGTATTGTATTGTGTACCATTTGGGAATAATTGAATACCTTGAATTGCAAGGCTATCCGTTGTCTTGCCGTAGAGCAAAACTCCAGCACTCGTAATCCTCATCCGCTCATTAAGGGATCCGGCGTGTGTCCGTGATTTGAAAACAAGCGCACCGGCATAATTACCAGTGGTTCCATTTTCCTTTTGCCCTTCTATACCTGCAAATGCTGTATAGTTTCCAACCCCGTCATAAATACCGTGCAAAGTAATAGAACCACCAACGCCTTGAGCAGTTGCCGTATTGTCTGCGACTGCAAGACCATCTCTAGGAATTAATTCAGAATAAGTCTTTGTTCCTAGTATGGCCATTCGAAAAGCATTGCCTCCCAGCGTAGCCGTACTACTCCCTAGGCTTAATCGCCCAGAACTATCAATTCTCGCTCTCTCAGTACCTTCAGTAGTAACAACAAATCGTCCATCAGAACCAGTATCAATAATTTCTGCTTTGGTATTACTAACTTCTATTTTTGTACCACCACTGACTCCTGCT
>Ga0208161_1001546_pt1 | contig 12216 bp, 21 predicted proteins | sample CB_VirMetaG_3_FD_184538 | JGI IMG/M metagenome (GOLD analysis project Ga0208161, IMG submission 184538) | Freshwater to marine saline gradient viral communities from Chesapeake Bay - CB_1508_1S Viral MetaG (SPAdes) (version 4) | ecosystem: Environmental > Aquatic > Marine > Coastal | place: USA... | reverse complement strand
CTGTCGAGTATCAGGTCTACACCGACTCACACCTGGACGGCCCCGATACTATCCGCCGCAACCCGTTTTTTCGACTGGGCAAACAATACAGCTTTGGCAACGACCGTAACCCAGCTGCAACACTCAAAAGCATATCGGTAAAAGGTGGACGCAGAACCAACGCTGCGGCAAGTGGCAGCGGCGGCCTTTGGCGTGTCGAGTGTTCGTTTGATACTACCAAAGAAAAAGGCAAGAAGCCCGAAGGTGGCGACGGAGGCGGAGGCGACGAACCTGGAACCACTGACGAACCGGATACTGATGATGGCGGTTCAACATTCACGAGGCCCTACCTCGAGATTGTTTATCAAACGAAACGCGAAATTGTAAACCGAGCAAAATGGATTCGAACTGTTAAAGTCTTCCCCGACAACAGCGAGGCAATCCACGGTGCAAACTCGTTTAACCTTTATCATGGCGGCAAGTTCACCGGCCCGATTTGCTCTTCCGCTTTTGTTCCCAAAGTTCCAGCACCCGAAAAGGAAATCGGCTTTCCAGTTATTCGATTAAGCGGCAATCTGTCGTTCGCTGAGGTTAATGCGAATTTTACGAGCCTCGCTTCTATGGTTGGAAAAATAAACGCGGCTGATTTTGTCATTCAAGGTCCGCCTGCTCGTGCGCGTTTTCGTCGCAACTTTGCAAAGCACTCACTTCTTATATCAAACGTTAGCGTCGGACGCATGGAACGAAACGCGGAGTTTGAACTTGTGCAAACACAAGTTGAGTTCGTCGTCGATTACGGTTTACATCTAATCAAAGACCTTGACGAAGGTTACGCCAGGCTGGCAGACCAAGCATCGTTCAACGACAGGGTAAACAACAGCAATCCAGAGACGGAAGTTTTGCGGGATGAACGCGGGGCTCCGTTACAAAATCCGGTTCTGCTCAATGCCGAGGGCGACGTTTTGCGAAAGTCGCGAGTGACTGGGACCAAAGATTCAAAGTCGGTTTTCTACAATTACTGGATTGACGCCGAGAGTGAGCGGGACTTTAACAACTTCGCCATCCTAAAACCTGGCGTTCTGTTTTAACGAGGTGAGAAACAATGGCAGTAAGAACTTGGGATGGTAACGATGCAACGACTCCGTATGACTGGAGCGTTTCCGGTAACTGGCTCGAAGGCTCGGTCCCCGTTTCAACTGATGACGTCGTTATCCCGTCCGGCTCCGCAAAGATAACGGCAGGGCTCAACCAAAGTGCTGTAACCCTGGCGAGCCTGGTCTTCGAAGATTTCGACCAGGACGTGGGAAGTTCGACAGGATATTTACAGGTGGGCGTTAGCGGCGAGGTGCGGTTTGACCTGCTCGGCGGCCAACAGTTTATTAACCTGGGCAGCTCGAGCGTTTCGCCGATTGTTAATTCAAGCGGTGGAGCCACAAGCGGCCAGCGAGCTCTCAATATCATCGGTTCGGCATTGTCAACGCTTGTCGTCAACGGTGGATCCGTAGGCGTCGCTCTCGACGCCGCACAATCGGCAACCGTAACAACAGTCAAGGTTCTCAACGGTGACGTTTGGCTCGGCGAAAATGCAACCGTGACGACGCTCTATCTGACTGGCGGCAGCGTTCGTCAACAATGTGCAACGACGACAACCGAGTTAAATGGCGGCAGCGTTCGAACGGTAGGCACTGGCACCATCGGCACGCTTAACGTTTATGGTGGAATGGTTCAGCCCGAATCAACTGGCACCATTACAACGGCCAATCTCTACGGCGGAACGATTGACGCGAGCGCCTCAAAGGCATCGCGGACAATCACGACGTTAAACGTTTTAGCTCAATCTATCGGCAACATTAGAACCGACCCCGACGGCGTAACTATCTCAACGCTAAACCTGCCGACTGACCGGAAGTTTTCGTTATCGGTGAATCCATGACCAATACGTTCGACGACAGGACAGCACGCGAACTAGGCCGGATGGTCTACCAGTTAAAAAACGAGGTCGCGGCTTTACGCCAGGCAGTCGCTCGGGATTCGTCGGGCCTCGGTATCGAATACGTCAAATGCCAGACTACGCTCTACCCTGGGCAAAGTGCAACGGCGACTCTTTGGAACTACGACCGGAAAACGGCGGCCTATCAGGAATCGAACCGCTTCACCAGTCTCACCGTTTACGACCCGCACAACTGGGCGTTCGCGATTGGCATGGGGGACTATTCAAGCACCGACGACATTTTGCCGGTCTACGCAAACCCGCAATCTGGACGGCTTGAAGTAATCGCACCGACGGGCCTGATACGCCAGGCAAAGCCAGACAGCACGATTGCAACTGGTGGTGCAGGCACGTTCAGCATTTACCAAGACCATACCGACACAACCGTTAACGTCGACAGCGTTAGCGTTCTTTGGGGCGACAATGGCGAAGGCGTAACGAGTGGCAAAGAGTCCTGGATTCGCTGGAATGGTACTCGCTGGGAGTGGATTGGAGGCGACTGCGAATAATGCCATTCGGAAAGCGTGGGTCTAGGTGTTGCTGTGTTGCAGGTAATCCCTGCTTTGGATGTTCCGGAGACATTGGCGATAATATGCAGGTGGTCTTGAGCGGCACTGCAAACTGCGGCACTTGCTCGAATTGCCCAACTCTAGATGGAACTTATGTTGTCCCGTATACGGGAAATTGCGTATTCGACGACTGCTTTGCTGTATCTTCACCAGTCCCAACTAACGGCCTTTATGCGACGAATGGTTTTAGGATACAGGTAGCAATCTTTTTTTTGTTCGGAACGTATTATGTCGACGTTAATGTTGGTCAATATACGTCGTCTGTATGTTCTGGTTCGTCGTTCGATGGGGCAACTTTCAGGTATACGACAGTTACAGAACCGAGCTGTTCATTTTCTGGTCTAGTGGTGCCTCATTTTGGGTCAACCACTAACGCGCCCTGCGACTTTACCTCTGCGACATGCACTTTGACGGTGGTTTAATGGAAAAATGGGTTTGCGAGTTCTGCGGATTGGAATTGCGAAACGTTGTCTTGCCAGTTCGCCACAACTGCAAGTCTCGCGGCCTTGGCGACACAGTCGCAAAGGTTCTGTCGAGCGTTGGTGTAAAAAAAGGGGAGGGCTGCGGCTGTGCAGAACGCCAGGCAAAGCTCAACGAGCTGGTGCCGTATAAGCGTCAGCAGTAGCCCGACTCTTGGGCCGGTAGCACTTGGCCGGCCGTCCAGTGGTCGAAACGTTGAAAACCTCAACATCTCCGCTTTCGACCAAATGCTCAACCACCTCGTCGAACTCCCGCGAACTAATGAACCTGGTCTGCTTCCGCAACTGCGAATGTTGGAGCGTCTTGCGAGCTTTCCAGGCGTTGCGAATGAGGTCCAAAACGGCTCGGCTGTTGCGCTCAAACTTGGTGCTTCCGCCAGTGTTCTGGATTGCTTTTGAAATCAGCGTCGCCGTACACCACTTGGCAACGTTCACAGCCCAGGCGGCATCATCAACCGTAATTCGCAGGTCGCTAATCGACTTAGCCCGCGAAACTGCCGAAATGATAGCCAGGCGAGCGGCTTTTTCGGCCGCTCGTTTCCAAACGTTCTGAGCCGCTTCGTTGTCTTCGACGTCTTCAGCGTATTGGTGCAGCGTTTCAATCTGCCGGATTGCGTCCTCGTCTCGAGGTATTCGGTAAGGCCGCACATCGTCCAGGGCTTCGAGATTGCCCATCTCAAGCCCTTTATAGTTGAAAAGATATTTCAGACGCTCGATGACATGCTCGGGCGGGTCAACGTCCTGGCGACGCTTTGCCGGGACTTTCGTATCGGTAACGTCGAACAGCAACAGCCTGGCAACAAATCCGTCTGTCAGCTGGGCCTCAGTCACTGTCGGCCAAAACATTGTCGGCGTCGACCATCCGGCAAACGAGACGCAAGGCTTGCGAATAATTCGAGGTCCGCTTGAATCGCTCAAAAACTTACAAGAGTGGCTCGAGTCGGTTTTGTTCCACAGCTTTAGCAAGATAGTGTTGATGCTGTGAAGCCAGGGAGCAGAGTTGACGGTCTGGCCCTTTAACGCGCTGCCGTACTCGTCCCAGCTATACAATTTAACGCCGTTGTTTAGCATCAAATCGTTTTCAATAGCTCGGTCTGCCGTTACCTCCTCGCCGACTAGCGCCTCAAATTCTGAGCCGCACAGCTCAACTAGGCGACGGATCCCAGATTGTGGGGCTTGCTTCCCCTCGCCGGTTCTCGCGAGATTGACGACGTACAGGTTAGCCCGCGTTCCGTCGTCGTCGCATATCTTGCGGCTGATGGCGAGCGAAATAACCGACAACGCGGCCGACATGGCAAGCACTGGCTGGCTCTTGCGATTTGTCGTCTCTATCCATTCGATAATGTCGCCGATAAGCCCATCTGTCGGTATAAGGTGACTCGGAAAAATCGACTTTGCCATCCAGTCTGGCTCAGAGACTTCGTACCAGTCGAGGAACTCAGCCGTCGTCGTTGCTTCCGCCTCGAGGTCTTCGTCCGAATACATATAACCGCGCGGGTCGAGCTCGCCGAACTTTACCGCTTCGCTGACCTTGTGCTCGAGTTCGCGTTGACTCCACGGCGGCTCGCACCTGGCATTGTACTTGTCGAGAATGGGCCAAAGCTCCGCCTCGGTCAAATCAAAACCGTTGAGGATACGGCAACAGAAGTAAAGCAGCCGGCCGTGTCCGTCCTGGCCCGAAATGGCCGCGTCGATTGTGTCGGCGTATGCTTCGGCACGTTCCACGGCGTTGGCCGGCCTCAAGCCGGCAACGCGAGCCGACCGCCTGGACTGCTTAAAGTATTTATTGGAAATCGCGACGAGTTCGTTCGATGCGTCTCGCAGCTCAAGCGGCGAGTTCTCAACCATCTCGCCTGTGAAAGTAAAGAAACGATTACTAGTGTAAACTTCGATAGATTGCGTGGAATCAATCGGACCCTTCCGGCCTTTTGCCAGCGGTAGCCTGGCCCGAGTGAAAATCTTAACGCCGCGTCCGCTCGGCGACACCTCGCAATAGCTTCCGAGCTTTGACAGGATTTCCGCCGCCTCAGGCGAAAACTTGCCATCAACGCGGCAGCCGTCAATGTCAACTCCGCATATATCGTCTTCGGCTACGAACACGAAGCCGACGCCGTTATACCCGTCCTCCTCGGCCGTCTCGATTGCTTCAGCGTAGCTCGTCCAGTGGTTCGGGTTGCTGTGACTTGCTGGTTCTCCGTTGATTTGGAACGGTACCTTTCGCGGCTTGCTGCCTGGGTTGGCGACGTAACGCCAAACAACCCACCTATCGAGCTCCGCCAGTGCTGCCGGAATCGTCATCGTTTTTAAGGCTCCTAATTTTGACATGCACGCTTTGAAAACTGAACGGCTTGTTGGCACGATTGCGAAACCCTCGCTCGTTAATATGTTGAGCGATTTCTCGGCCGCTTTTACCGGACTTTCTCAGGCGTTTGATGATTCGTAAAACTTTCTGCTCGTATTTGTCGGCAACCAAGTTGTCGTTCTTGTCTCGGCGTAGTCCGTAAGGCACTTCGCCGTAGACTTTGCCCGCTTTTTTGCGTTTGGCCCATGCGGCTTCGGACAACTTCAACTGGTCGACGTTATGGGCTTTTGAGTGGCAGGTCGCACAAAGCGGAACCGTGGCACGCCCTCCTTTACTTTTCGGGACAACATGGTGCCGATGGTCTGCCGGCTCGTTGCAATCAAAGCATTTATTCTTTTTCACGGCGAAACCCCAATCGGTAAAGATTTCTCGCCAAGTCAACTCCGGCAGCCGCAACAAACTCTTCGTCTAGGTGCCAGAATAGGGCGTGGAGTTGTTCGTGGAGCAAAACCTCCAAAAGCTCTTCGCCGTCCAAGTCGGCGTCAACGACGATTCGTTTCCCGACCGTCTCGGGCGATTCGCAGAAGCCGCGGACCTTTTGACGTCGTTTTAGGTGCTTTTGAAAACAGAGGCTCCAAAACTTACCGCCTAGTTTCAACCGCATAGTGCCGACCTTTTCGGCGGCTCCTCCAACCGTTTTTGCTCGAGCTTGATAGCTCGAACTGCCGCAACCCTTTGGTAAACCCAAAAGTTCAAAGCCCGTAGCTCAGTCGGCGTCGCGATGTGCCGGCAGTCCATGGCTGTTTGGAGACGTTCCTCCGTTTTTTCGTCGCACGTTGGTAATCCGAACTCGTCTTGCCTATCCATGACAATCATAAAGTCACCCTCGCTAAAGCTCGCCGGCGTAGAACGTTGACCCTCTGCGGACTTATCCCGAGCTTGTGCGCGATTTGTCTGAGCGTCCATCCGTTTAACCAGCAATAGCAAATGTAACGCTCCCGGCTCGTTAAGCTTTCGAGCGTTTCTTTGAGTTGTTCATCCGTGTTTTGGCGGGCCATCGCGTCAGAAAATTCGCCGTAGCAAATTGTTCGTCGATGATGTTCCGCCTCGCGTCGCATAACGGCCCAGGCGTTGAGGAAGGCGAACTGGCGGCCGTTGCCTCGGGCTCGGTAAAGCGCGAGCGTTTGCCTAGTGTCGTCAAAGTCGACTCCGAGGCGTTTAGCAATTCGGCCCGCACAGCGGCTCAGCCAGTCGCTTTCGTCAACCATCACTTAGACCTATTTGAGTCTATCAAAAGGGCGTATCGACAAAGCCTGGCGAGTTAGCCGGCAGCCAGTTGATTTTGTAATCTGGGTAGCCGTTCGCGTTCATCTTGTGCGACTTTATTTTCATCACAACATGGCGACTAACAAACTCGTCAGTGCTCGTTCCCTTCACGCCAACAGCTCGGCAGAAATCAGCCCAGAGTTGCTTCACGAAATCGCTAACAACAATGTTGTTAGCTGGGTAAGTGAACCATTCACTATGGCGACGGCCGGCGTTTTTGCCGTCCACGATTTCAAACTTGAACACGACGCCTGGCTTGTTGTTGGCGCTCATCTTTTGTTCGGCGTCTGTAATCGTGACTTCGTAGTTTCCGGGCTCAAGCGGCTCGTAAGATACGGGCTCACTCTCGACGGATGGAAAGTCGTCGGGGTCAAAGTTCATCTCAAACATGCTCTAAACTCCTTGGTTAAAAAAAGACTTCAAAAACGTTTCGGCTTCGCTCGTTGGGAGCGTCATAGTCAATTTGGCTCCGTCCTTTTCGAAGACTAAAACAGCCTCGGTCGCCGGCGTTGTGACTTTCGAATACTGGACAGCCTTTGCCTGACGGTTTCGGCGTGGGGCTGAATTACTCCATCTAACAACATCGGAAAACATCACGCAGGTTTTGCCAGTAACGACCTTTTGAGTTGCTTTACCGTTTTCGTCCCTGGCTTGTATTTCGCCTCGAGCAACTGGTTCGCGTAGGCTGGTCTTATGGCGGCCGACCTTTGCCGCTGCCTTCTCAAACGGCAACCATTGTTCGTCTAATAAATTGGGCATTGCCTAGGCTCCTGTCTTGGGTAGAAACTTCGCAAACTCGGACCACTCCAGCGGCAGCTCCGCTGGCAAGCCGAGACGGTTCTTTGCCGTGGCAGTTGGTTTGTCGTCGCAACGCAAAACACGCCGACTTTCACCTACAGCTTTTGTCTGCTTCTGGCCGAAATCGCCAGACACTGTACGAACGCGAGTCTCGAACCTGGCAAACAAAACCTCGTCGCACCATTCGACCAGGTGATTCGCTGACTTCTTATGCAGTCGAGGAACGAATCGGTCGAAACTTTCCGTTTCCGGGTCTTCGTGCCGCTTTGTTTCGGCGTGTCCAATGAAAATACAACCAACGCCCTTATCGCGGAGCAGGTCGAAAGCGTTAGTGATGCGTTGCCAGTAACCGAGGGCGTATTCGTAGCCGCGACCGTAGGCGACGTCGCCGACGCTTTTCACCCCCTGAGTCTTCACTATGTCGGCAAAAATCAACTTTTCGAGCCAGTCGGCCGAGTCGGTCACAATCCACTTAAAAGAATGGTTTTCTTTGATTAGTTGCGATAGTGTCGACTCGTACTCGTCCCAGCTTTCGAGTTTGTCCAGGCGTGAGACGTCGAGGTTGTCAACGCCGTCTTCGAGCGGAATAAAGAGCGAACCAGGGGCCATGCTTGCGAACGTCGACTTGCCAACGCCTGGCGGCCCATAAACAAACATTCTGCGCGGCTTCTGCCGCTTGCCTTTGCTAACTTTCAACATCGTAACGGCTCCTTAAAACAGGCTTTCACCGATGCAACCAAGCAACGTCGAAAGCGCGAACAGAAAAAAAATCAAATGCTTCTTAATGTCTCCGTCCTCGTCGGCCAGTCGTCCTTCTTTTGACATTCTCGATACTCCTCCAAAAGTGAATAAACCTCCAACCTGGCTTGCTCAATCGTGGCAACGGAAACCAGGTAGACAGCAACGACAAACGGTGGCGTCTTCTCGATAGCGACGAAAAAAAACTTTTCGCAAGGCAGACCGTTTGCTCTAACGAGCTCGCAATAAAACGCGGCTTGTAAGTCGTAGCCATAGTGGAAAAAGTGGCGCTCGAAACGCTCGATGCTTTCGCAGGTCTTGAGGTCCGCGATATAGTTTTCGCCGAGCCAGTCGACCTTGCCCTGGCAGGCGACCTTGCCGAGCTCCGCACGAACCGCAACCTCTGGACGGCCCTCTCGAAAAACGAGCTTCGCGAACGGATGCTCGAAAACCCGCTCTCGGGCCTCAAATACCGCCTCAGCAGTTTCTGACGCGATAACTTCGGCCGGATTGTCTTGCGATTCAATCCACGCCTGGAACGCTTTGCTTTGCGAGCCGAATGGCTTGCCAGTGCGGGCGTTAATTGGGCCGTCGCTCACGGTGTAACGCTCAAGGAAGGTTTCCCGGCCCTCGAGGATTCCACAATGGAACGCGGATCCGTCACGCAGCGTTTGCGTTTCCGGCTTAACGATGACGCCTCGGCGTTCCAGGTCGAACAGCTGCGGCGACCGCTTAAAAGTTTTTAATTGCGTCGCCGTCATATAGTCCGAATAGCTCGCGAAGTATTCGGCGTCGGTCATTTCTAAAATGGCGGGCTTCATTCGATAGGCTCCTTAGATTTATTTGTGTCTATGAAAAAAGCCAGCCAAAAAAGATGATGAGCGAAAGCAACGCGGAGCTGGTCGACATGATGACGCAAAAAACAAACAGCTCTTTTAGAATTTCTCGATTAAACATTTCGCTGGGCTCCTTGGTATTTTGCTAGGCTTTCACTGGTTCGCTTCTCAATCTCACGGTCGAGATACCAGCGGGCCTTCCGCAAGTCTTCAATGGGGTTTGATTTGTGGTCACAGCGGGCAACGTATTTGACAACGTTTCCGAGACGGTAGTTAAGGTTCCAGGCTTCAATAGCGTCGATGACTTGGACGCCCGAGTAGGTGTAGTGCAGCGGCTTGTTGACGTTGTCGCTCATCTCGTCCCCCTCCCTTCACAGGTTCGACAGGGCTTATGCTGGCCGAAGTCGTCTGGCGGCGGACCACTTGGACAGCATCCAGAACCGTGGCAGCGGTGGCAAATGGTAGGCTTGCAATCGTCGCAAACCTTCGACTGGCACCATTCGCCGCAATTCTCGCACTGCTGAACGTCTGTCTCCTCGACCAGATAATCCAACAGCTTTGACCAGTATTTTTCAAAGTCCGCAACGGCGTAGTCGATATGCAACGCCAGCTTGGCCGTTTCCGAGCAGTTAAAGGCGTGGCGTTGGTGGTTGCCCTGAATGATTCTGGAGCAATCACGCCGCAGGTTAAGCAACTTCTCGAGCATTTCATCCATTTTGTAAGCTCCCTAGTTAGTGTCGGAGAGGTGGTGGTTTATGACCTCAATCACGATTGCATTCGCTTGCTGCCTGGTGGCGTTGCTGAGCTCTTCTAAAACGTCGTCAATGATGGCGTCGCTAAATCCTTCGATGGCAACTGAAGCCGCACAGTGAGCAGCTAAAACCATATCCAGAGCAACGGTCACGTCGGCCGCAGCTTGCCGGCTGGGATTGTCGGGCGATTCGCCGCGAGAAATAAGAAAGGCATAGATTGCCTTTTCAAGATGGGCTGCCAGTTGGTTCGCTCGCTTGAGCTTAAAACCGGACGAGCCGAAATAACGCGAGATGCGATTTGCCATAGCGACCTCCATGCTTAGGCGTGATACTCCGTTTACGAGACACACTTGTGTCTAACGAGGCTAGATATTGGCGAAATCTGCGTCGGTTGTCCAGAGTTTTAGCAAGAACCTAGGGTTTACCCCATGCTAAAACGACAACGTAAAGGTTGTTAATGCGGGCCTAAACCTCGAAAATATAGGCATTTAAAGGTCTAAACGGACTACAGACAGCAAAACGCCAGGGAGCCGCGTAAATGCCGAGATACAACTACAAGCCACAAACTTCTAAAAGTTTGAGAGAGATAGCCCGAGAATTACAGAGGGCGCGTGATGCCGTCGACGCGATGGCCGAGCGAATGGAAGCCGACAAGATTAAAGTCCTGGAAACGCGGAATAACATTATCGGTATCCGCGGTCTGGACTACATAGGCAAATTCGTTGAGGCGATTCGCGAGGCACATCTCGAGTTTCGCCGCAATCGTGGAGATTTTGAAGGATAACAAGTTAAGCCAGGTAGACTGCCACAGCTTTTGTGGCAATGCCACAGGTTTTGTGGCAAAGTGGGCGACGCAGGATTCGAACCAGCGACCTCCGCCGTGTGAAGACGGCGCTCTAACCTGGCTCCCGACAAGGAGCCCTAAACGTGATAAATCGAGAGCTTGTTTCGGCATATTTGGAGCATTGCCGAACGTACTACGGCGAAGGACCGCGAACAACCACAGCGGCCGTCGAATTGGCCGTTAAACCGCTTCTGGAGCTATTCGGCGACGTTGAGGGGCTGAACCTGTCCCAACTTAAGAAGGTCCGTCAGGCGTTGTTATACGGCAACCTGGCACGCTCTACCATCAATGCGCGAATCGACAAGATAGTCAGGCTTTACAGATGGGCCGAGGTTGAGCAGCTGGTCGAGCCTGGCGTCTGGCAGCAGCTGCGAACGTTGCCCCATCTGAAGCGAGGCAGGTCGACAGCTCGCGAGCCGGACAAACGACGCCCGGCAAGTGACCAGGCAATCCAGGCGACGTTAGACCGTCTGCCGCCTCTGCTGGCCGATATGGTGCGGATTCAATACTACACCGGATGCCGCTCTGGTTCGCTGGTACAAGCCAAGGGGGGCGAGTTTACGACCGAAGCCGGCGAGCTCGTCTGGCGTCCTCATCACAAGACGGAATACCTCGGCCATGAACTAGAGCTTCCCATCGGCCCTCGTTGTTTTCTTATTTTGCGGCCCTATCTCAAAAAACCTGGCTCGCTCTTCATTCATCGTCGCGGCGGTACTTATTCACCGTGGAGCTACCGGAAGCAAATCGAACGGACGCAGACCAGGCACCACCTACCCAAGTGGACGCCGCACCAGCTCCGGCACGCTCGAGCGGTCAAAGTTCGGGCCGAAATGGGGGTGGAAGCTGCCCAGGCTGTGCTTGGCCATAAGTCTATCACCGCGACTCAAATCTATGCAGGTAGGCAGTTTGGGTTAGCCAGGGAAGCAGCACGCCGAATGGGCTAGCTAAATTTTGCTGACTTGACCGAACGTGTCATTCAGAGTTAATACCATGCACAAAAGCCAAATTAACGGCCATAACTGCACAAAAGGTACGAATCGTAAAGCTATCCAGGGTAAAGGGTTACTGCTTCCGCTGACCCTTTTGGACCTTTTGGACTTTTGGACAAGGGGGCCTCCAGGCATCCAACCTCCGGGGGGGAGCTACTAATATATATAGATATATATCTATAGCTATTAATAAATATCATTAATAGCGTAAGTAAGTAAAAGCCCCCCTGGAACGCCTCAAACCCCATAAAAACAAGGAAAAATGGTCAAAACTTTTGGACAAATGGAGTGCGCAAAAGGTGGAAGGTTTGATTAGCGACATTTGCGAGGCTCTCGAGGTGGTTTGGGAGGTAGCTGGGATGGACAGCGACCGAAGCGAGTATGACCGCGAGACGCTAGAGGAATTTGTCCAGGCAGCCTCAGCAGCCCTGGACAGCTTCAAAGACAAACTGGGAAAAGCGTTTGACATAAACGGCTAGATGGCTTACATAGACACACAAGGAGTCTATCGCCATGGAAGCCGCAAGCGCGATTTACAGCCCCGCCAGGCTTGCTCAGAGCCGTTGCCTCGACCACAGTGCTTGGTCTGGCAAGCTCAAGAGCAACGGAAACGA
>Ga0208161_1001545_pt1 | contig 12217 bp, 19 predicted proteins | sample CB_VirMetaG_3_FD_184538 | JGI IMG/M metagenome (GOLD analysis project Ga0208161, IMG submission 184538) | Freshwater to marine saline gradient viral communities from Chesapeake Bay - CB_1508_1S Viral MetaG (SPAdes) (version 4) | ecosystem: Environmental > Aquatic > Marine > Coastal | place: USA... | reverse complement strand
TTTCTTTAGCGAACCTGCGCGCCTGGCTGCGCAGTTGGGCAATGTTTAAATCAACTCTGTCCTCGATGTGTATGGGTGCAGAGGCGCACGCTTGAGCGGCTTTAATAATGGATGGCAGGTTGCCAACTCCTGTTTCGAGGTAATGGCCCATGTCCTCGCCGCTATGGTTGGCAATGAGGCGCGTGCCAAGTTGCGCGTGTGGCATCTCATATGACCAGACAACCACATGCTCGCCAGCAATGGCGGTGTTGAGCGCCACCTGTAGCGCCCAAGCAGTTTTGCCGCCTCCAGGGCGACCTGCCACCACATTCATTGAGCCAGGCTTAAAACCTCTGATGATGTCATCGATTGGCCCCATGCCTGTGTGCAGGCCAATTGTTTTGAGGCCATTGGGGTGCGCTTCCTCTAGCAATTCAATCAGCGACCGCCAGGCCTCTTTTTGATTCTTTTTGCTGGCGTGGCTAGTTGTAGCGGCAAAAAAGTCCTGCTCCATGCTCTCAATGAGGCTTGCTGTAGTTACATCATCATCAGCAATGCGGCGCATGGTCTCGTAATATCGCAAAAACACGCCTCGCCGCTTTGCCGTATCAAGCAAATCTGGCAGCCAGTAGCGCAAATTGATGGCGGTTGGTGCCTTCTCTAATGCGTCAAATAAATACATGCCCAAGCCCTCGCACTGGTTGCCCAGGTTAACCGCATTAATCTCTTGGCCTTGCTCATCCAGGCGGCCACATGCCTGCCAGATGGAGCGAGCGTTGTCATTATGCCAGCAATTGGCGTCAACACCCGCCTCAATGGCGTCTTGGTAGGCACCTAATGCAATGCAGCCAATGGCGCCTTGCTCGGCCTCGTGGTTGGCCGGCACGTCCACCGGCAGCATCATTTTGTCTTTCATCCCCATTTTTCCTTTGGTTTAGGTTTTGTCTCGTGCTTGACCTGCATGTGGCTAAAGCCTTCCAGCAGGCCAAAAGTTGCGTGACCATTCTCCAGCATCCATGCCAACCAATCGCCTGTGCCTCTAGGATGCGGATTTTCGGACGCTGGGCGGCCTTTTGGGTGCGCCCCCTCTCGCTCTACCAGCGATGGGGTAAAAGCGCCTTGTGGGGCATCCTCGTGCGTTCTAGGGGCATTCTGGTTTTCATCCAGGCCCGCCCGCTCGCGCCCTTGGCGCTCGTTATCTTCAGACTCATCCATTGAAGGCGATTGTTGATTTGCCGCTTTTGGTCGATTGGTAGATTTATTGGGCGTTTCTGTATGGCTATATATAGCTACTAAGGCATTAGTTTGGGGCTCTGGCTGAAGCCTTTGCCCTACCGTAAGTCGCCGTTTTTCGTCAGCCCTTATACCCTCAACAGGCGCCAGGTGGTAACAGTTGGACCTCGTTTTGCTGCCTGGAGCGAGTTTAGATGTTTTGACCAACCATTGCAATGCGACAAGCTCATCCAAGGTTTTGCGCAGCGTGTTGATTCCAATGCGCAAGTTGTAGGCCATCCTGCGCTTGTTTTCGTAACAGTCGCCGCGCATCATGACATACAGCAGCACCTCGCGCTGAGTGATGGAAAATCCGCGCTCAAATACCCATTGAGGCACAAAACCGCGTTGGATTGCTGGCCTGTTCACATGCTAGCCCTCTGGTTTTTCCAAGTGTTGCCGTCCATGATTGGGGTGCGGCCCTCTAGGTGTGCTATAAAGTCGTCTTTGCACAAGTTCTTGATGCCAGCCCATTCAATCAACTGCTCCAGGTATGGCCCGCGGATGAACTCTATCAGCTCTTCCACCGCTCGTGGGTGGTTATAGTGGTTGCCATATTTGTAAGCTTGCAGCTTTTTGCACCGGCTCTTGACTAGCTTGTAAGGCCATTTCTTGGTGACCTCGCCATCCACCAAAATGCCGTTTCTGCGCAATATGTGAATATCAAGCACCGCCTGCTCCATGATGGCGCAAGCAAGAGCCACATAAGGCTCTGTTAGGTCCTCGTTGGGCGTGAATTGGTAGGCGTGGGCAATCATTCGTCGCTCTCAAGGTCGTCAATGATGCGGTAAGCCGCGCCCAGTTCAACCGATAAGTCCTGGGCGGCCTCTTTCCAATAGATAGCACTGTCTCGCAACGCCTCATTGAGTTGCCGCAGTTCTTCAAGTTGCGCCTGGCCTTCGTCAATGATTGGGCATGTGTAAGGTGGCACCTTGGGCGCCTCGCGTTTTATGCGGTCATAGATTTTGATTGGGTTTCTCATGCGATGGCTAACGTTATTGCTGCAATTTCGTCCCTAACTCGCTGGCTCTTGTCCAACTTGGCTTTCACAGTCTTAATGGCGTGATACACAGAGCCATGGTTGCGCCGGTTATAAAGTGCCGCGATATCGCAATTGCTCATGTCGTATAGCCGCCAAGTTAAATACATCGCCACATGCCTTGCCCATGCCAATGAATGGGTGCGGGCTTGGCTGGTCAACGCTCTTTGTGGAAAAGCGTAAAAATTGGCTGTGGCTTTGAGGATGCGTTTTGCTGTCGCTTCTTTTTTGATTTGATTGGTTTTGGTGTGTCGCATGGGTCAACATGGCAGCCAGGCACACTGTCAAGCTCTTCGCCTGGCTCATAAACTTTGATTGATTTAGCCATGAACATGGCGGCAGCCTTTTGCCCAATTGGGCTCAACTTGTGCCAATGTTCGCGTGGGAAAACTTTCAATAAAATAATTGTATAACTTGGCTTTTTTGCGGCGTGTAATCAGGCCATTGGTCAAACTCTAGGCAGTCAACCAGGCGCTCAATGTTGGCAACCGTCTCTTTGCCAGCCTGCACCATGTCTTCTGGCGCAAACTCATATTGGCCGGCTAGGTAATCGCCTCCAGTCTCAACCACTAGCCACACCCATCGCTTAATTGGTAGGCCCGCCCTTGCTGCAATGTGGCAGTAGTTAAACTGCTGCATGTAATACTTGAGCGCCTTGCTTTGGCGTCTAAATGCCATTGGATGCGCGCCACCTGGAGCCGTGGTCTTGATGTCGTAAACGGTGGCCGTTGTGGGGTCATAAGCATCAATCCTGCACTTGCTAGGCATTGGCCAAGCGGTCTGGCTAAAAACTGAAACCTCGGCTTGGCAATCAAGCACTTTGTTGCCTTCTGGAAGCTCACGCATTGCTTTGGCCATGCGTTGCAATTGCTTTAGGTCGTCCTCCTTGATGGCGTTTTCTCCGTGGGCTTCCCACCATTCGCGGCCTGCCTTTTTGCGCCGGTCGGAAAACTCGTCAGGGCAAACGGTGACGGTCTTGGTAAAAATGTCCGGTTCCAGCACATAGGTGTGGAACATCGTCCCCAAGGCCATGGATGGCGTGCGCTGAAAATGCGTCTGCTTTGTTATGCGCTGCCAGAAGGCTTTAGGGTTCTCCATCAATTTCAAGTCGCTGGTGGCTAGGGCAGGCTCGGCGCGATATTCGCGCTCCGCCATGCCCTGAAACACACCGTCGAGTGTGCTTGAAAATGAAACCTCAGAATGGGGCGTCAGTGGTTTCATCAATGGTTGCTGTTGATTTATCGGCGGCCTTGTATTCCTGGCTTTGCTGCACGCGCTCCTTTTGCCAATCAAGCAGTTTGTCCCAATTGAACTCAGGCTTGCTAGGGTCAAATGCCATTAATTCGGTTCCAGTTGCTGCCACTTCCATGCCTTCCGGCAACGATGAAACGCCATTGACGCCGGCAGCCTGCTCACCGCGTCCGTTGGTATAATGGCCAACGGTCACAAGGCATTCTTTGCCAAGCAACGTCTCAGGGTTGAAGCTGCGCAATTGCTCGGCTGTTGGGGCAATCCATGAGTCCAAGAATTTGCGCAAAACCGATTTAGGGTCGAGCGATGCGGTAAACTTCTTGCTCAAGCGCATTGGCTTTAACTCGCCGTCAATTTCAATGGTCTGCTTCGGCAATTCCCATGTGATATTGATTGTGCGCCTAATGTTGGTTTCGCCCTTATACGTCTCAGGCCCAGTTCCTAGGTCCACGATGCTAATGCAGCGGCCAGGGTGGGTGCCTTTTGGCACGAGTTTGCGTTCGGTTGTTGTATGTTCGCTTATGGTGTTCATGTTTTCTAGTGTGTTTGTTTTGCTTTTTTTTGCAGTGATTTGAGAAAAGAACCGCTGACAAAATGCGGGCGTTTAGCCTGACCTTTAGCCACAAAAATTGATATTGTTGGCCATTGGTCGTAGATTGCGCGCTGGCGAATGCCCATGGCTGAAACCCCAGTCAGGCGTGCAATGTCGGCAAAGCTGTAAAGCTTATCCGCATCAAAAATGTGCTCACTATTCGCCATTTTTTTGTAGGCTGGCGTGTCTGTGTTTATGTCTTGTGGTTTCATTCGTAGGTCCACTCGTGAGTGTTGTTGATTTTGCCAAATTCTAAAGGTTGATAGACTTGCCACCTGCTTTCGTATTGGTGGCAGTAATAGACAACACCATCATCTCCCAAACCTAACAATGTGAGCGGCCAAGCTTCGGTGCTGCCTCCATCAATGATTTGTATAATTTTTGGTTTATAAGCTTTCACCATTCGTTTTTGTCGTAGTTCATCAACCGCACTGCCAGCGCCTTTAGGTCGCAGCATTGCAAGATGATAAAGAGGGTTTTCATGGGCAGCATTGCCCACCATTTGCCGTGGTTTTCTCGGTGGCAAATCACTGGCACTTGGCCAGGCTTGGCGCCAGTGGTCGCTTGGTGCTGAAATGAGCGCCGGTCAAAGGTCTGCGTCCGCTTTACTTCCAAATGCAAGAAAGGCAGGTCGGCAATAGTCACATCAGCGGCATCATGGCCCTGGTGGTCCTGGTGGTGGCCGGTGCGCTTGGCATCAAAACCAAACTCATGTTTGGCGATGTTGGTCACCTCGCGCTCGCCAACTTTGCCTTTCGTGCGTGCGTTCATCACCGCAGTTTGAAAAATTTATGATTGCCAATTACTGAAACCGGCCTTTTGCCCTTTGACCAGTAGGGATTGATTTTCACGGTGCAATAATGGTCTGCATGACAAATGGCCGCCGCGTCAAGTTTGCCAAACCTGCGCACCACCTTGATTGCATCAGGTGCGGCTGGTGATTGCCAAAGGTGTCGCAAGTTGTCGCTTGTTTTGCCATTCCAGCAACTAAACTGCTTGGGAGCCAGGCAAACCTGGCTGGCGGTTTGCTTCCTGTTTGCCATGCGTTGCTTGATTACCATGGCCACCGCTTCCATGCCTTCAACGCCCTCGCCGCGTGCCTCTGCCAAGAGGGTCAATGCAATGATTTGCTGCTCGTCGGTCAATGTTGGTTCGGCAAACGCCGCAAATGCTATTAATGATGCTGCAAGTATCGTTTTCATGATTGCTGTAAATTATGAGCGGCCACCTCGACCGCTCGACCGCCTGGCTTCCTGAGAGCATAGTCTTGATTGCTCTGGCTGAATGCCTCCAGGTGGTTAAAATTACGGGTGACCACCTCGGCCACCCAACCTGCCAGTTTATTAAGCCCAAACGTGATTTTGTTGGTGCGGCAACTTGCCGCCTGACAGGTCATAAAAGAAAATGCCCAAAGCGCCTTGGCGTTACCTAGCGCCCCAGAGGCGTTGCATCCTTGTTGGTGCGCAATGGGCATGTGAATCAACGGCGGGCGTTGTGGTTGGAGCCATTACAGGCTTCTTTGCCGTCTGGGGTTGTCGCTAGGTAGCCAGATGCCGCACATGCGGCCAAAATGGTGGTCAATGCAATGAATGTGATTGTTGCCATGGGAAACACCAGTAATGCAGGCTTAAGCATCCGTCAACAAAAATTATCAATTTTATCACTCAGGGGCAAAAAGGGAGGCGATGGCCGCAGCCACCGCCCCTTGTTCAACGAAGACAAAAAAGATGCTAAAACCTGGCTTGATGATGGCACAAGTTGACTAAAAATCAAGGACGTTTTTAGGGTCAAAAATCGTGAGTTCGCTTGAGCAACACAGGCCTTTGCTAAATCAAATAAGGTTAAGCTTGATTAATGTGAAAAAAACCCGTTACCACTTGTTTATTGGACATCCCCATGCCTCCAGGGCGCTCTTAAACGCCAGCACACAGCCGCACTTCATGCAACGCTCGTATTTGGTGCGCAAAAAAAAGCGCTCATTGGCTGGAACCAGAAGAGCGCGAAAAGTGCTTCGAGAAGCGGGTTGTATTCGTTAGATACGCTTCTAATCATGCCAGAGGATTCTGGATTTGTCAAATGCTCACCACTTGCCATCTGGGCATCCCCATGCCTCCAGGGCGCTCTTGAACGCCAGCACACACCCGCATTTTAGGCAACGCTCGTATTTGGTGCCGCTGCTCTCCATGTGTGGGCATTGGCGGCAAATATCAAGCCGCCTCTTGCGCTCCTTGGCGCTAACGCGTTTGACGCCTTTCTTAAGCAATTGACCGGCGGCATCAAGCAGGCTCTTGGCCATGGTGGCCATCGTTGGCTTTTCCTTGGCGGTTAGGCCAGGGTTTTGTGGGGTGCGCTTAAAGCACAACTTTTGCGGCCTGCGCTCAGAGTCTGTCATCGTATTGTCCAGCGCCGCCAAACTGGTTTTCGTGCATGGTCTCAACGTGGTCGTCAATCGTCACTGTGCCAGTGGGTAAGCTGTAAGTGTTGCCAACAGTGGTGTTGCTGCCGCTCACCTTTAGTTGGCTATCAAGCACGGCCACACCTTGCACATTGGCGGTGGTTAAGGATGGCATGACCGCTGTATCTTCCAATCCAGTTGATTCAGTCACGCCATCCGTGTCAACGCTTGTGACCTTATAGTCATACTCCATTAACGCGCCCGCCTGGCTGAAGTTGGCAACGTAGTCGGTCAGAAAAAAGTTGCTGCTGCCGCCATCATAAATCAGCACATACGCGCCGCTTCCAGTTTTGCGCCTAATGCGGTAGCCGCTGGCGCCTGCGCTAGTCCACGACAAGCTTACCTTGGACAATGAAGGCGTTACGGTGAACGTGCTGGGGTCGGTGACTGCCATTAGGAAAGCGGAACTTCAACGAAGGCTTGAATATCGGTTGCGGAAATAAAGCGGTGACTTTCAGCAGCAAGCGCGGTGTTTTGGTTAAAGGTGTCTACATAATCACTTGTTGGAACTGCTGTGCTTTCCAAAATGCCGCCGGTCGTGGTGACGCACTCGCAAGAATACTTGCCCGCGTCTGGGCTGGCCACCTCGTCCCATGTTTGATAGCTTGCCGATTCATTAAAGGGCGCGTGATAATAATCATCTTCATCACCGTTGGCTGGGCTTGATGGCGTGTCATCACGGCCTTGCCCCTGGGCAACTGCTGTGCGAACGGTTGCCACGGTTTGCGCTCCGTCAACAGCCCCAAATCCTAGTGCAGTGTCGGTGTCGACCAAGGTGCGTAAATCATCAGGCAATGAATTGAGCGCTTCGTCGGTCAATCGGAAGCGGTAATGCAAATCCGTGCGCTGGCAAAAGACAACGCAATTGCCGTTTGCATCAGCGCCCAAGCGGCAGCGCTTAAACGCAACGCCGGAGCTTGTGCTCGAATCTCTCCAATTGGCGTCATAAGTCGTCAAGGACCAGCTTGGGTTCACGCTGTAATTTTCAAGCCAAATCGGACTTGTTGCGCAATCTACATTTTCAACCGTGTAACCAGGCGTCACAAATGAGTTGCTTTCATATTGGTAATTTTTGAATTGAAAGCTAACAGGCAGATATAGCCGCGCACGGGTTAGTTTGTTGACCGCTCGCGCCAACTGGTTGAAGTGGTCGGCGTATGTGAACATTGACGGTTGAGGCCCAAAGCCGCGCACCTCATCGCTGCGCACCGTGTCAGGCAAGGCACGGTAATGCTGCTTGCCATTGGCCGCATACATCAATTGTTCAAATGTCCAATCGTAGAGGCGCTTGTCATAACAGGCATCACCAAAGCAACCGTTTGTATTAATGTTGCCCGTGTCGTCAAATGTGCGCTGAGTGTTGGTCGAGTCTTCATCAACGTAACCCTCGCAAACCGCCCGCAAGATGGTTTCCATCCAGGTCAATTCATCAGTGCGCGCCAAGGTGTCGGTGGTGTTGTAATCCGCGTTGCTGTCTTCGTAAACGTATGGGATGAGCCTCGTGAAATAAAAGCGAGGCATACAACTGCCATTTATCACGCTAGTATCCCAACCGCTACCGGCATCAGCATCTGGTGCCATGTCGCCAATGCGCTGGCCGCACTGTGTGGCGCTGCCATCAATAAACGTGCGCAGATATTCCACAACCGCATTCTCGTCTGTTCGATAACCACCGTTAGCGCTGCCAGTGCTATCTGCTGTAATGTATGCCGCGCGGCTTGTGGCGTTGTCTGCAATCGTGCTAGGTGCGTCCTCGTTATAGGAAAGCCGGCGGTCGAGCTCTACGCGGACTTGGTTGCTGCCAGCATCGCGAACGCTCACCACCTTGTAGTCAGGCACATATACCTTGCACGATTTGTAATGACCATTAGCGCCAATGCAATCAGTGTTACCAGAGTCTTCGCAATTGTCGTAATTGGCTTGAGTAATTAAATGGCTGCCTGCTGTGCCTGGGTAAACCTCGCCCAATGGCACGGCGTGCGTGTTGAGCAAATAGCGGTATCCAGTAGGGTTTTCTGAGCGCTGCAAGTAGGCGCCAGGGTAGGGCGTCACATGCGGCAAAATCTCCTTGCCTACAGGGTCGCCAGCGCCGGCAACGTTGGTCCAGTCCTTAGAAAACATGGCGCACCTATCATGGCCCCAGCCAATCACATCGCTGTAGCCGCTGGGCTTGTAGGCGCTCGATTCGCTGTTTTGATAGCCAATGCTTTGCATGAACATTGACCACTGGTTGGAATAGCCCGCCTCTGACGCATCCTCGCGGATGAGCTCATATTCAAGCACGGTCTCAGTGCCTGCGGTTTTGGTGTAGGTATCGACGCCGTGAACGCCTGTGAATTGCGCACCAGCGGCCACCGTGGCGCCGTTGTATGTAATGCTCGTGCCACCGCTTACCGTGTAAACAATGCCGGCCTGGATGGCGCCGCTTGCAATCGGGCTTTGGCTGGGCGCTATGTCCTCAAACTGGTCGGCATAGGAAAGACCAAAAGCGCGCCGGTTAAAATAAAGCACGCTTTTGCCGCCGCTTACCTCGTAACCAACCAGGCCATGTCGGTCGACCATGCGCAATCGCTTGCGCACCTGCTCGGCAACGGTGCGGTAAATAGGATTTGCATTAATGGCCACCGTGTCATCTTGAACGTCTGAGCGGTTGCCGTTGTAAATCATCCCATGGCGCAAGTAAGCATCGCTGATATCTTTGGGCGTGCTGGTGTCCTTGCCTTCTGCATCATAAGTAACATTAGAGGCGCTGCCGCATCGCAATACAAGGTAGGTGTCCTCGTTCTCTGGCTTGTATTCGAGAAGCTCGGCAATCTCAACATAACACTCATCGAGCGCACCCATGGCGTCTATGTTTTTGACGCGCACGTTCCCGCCCGCTGGCACTTCAAACCATGCGCTGGCTGAGTTGCTGCCGTTGGCAATCGTTAGCCTGGTAAGCTCTGTGCCGTCGACTTCAACCGCAAAAGTCTTGTCACCGCTGCCAAAATCTCGATAAGCCAGCACACCAGCCAGCACAAAGCCGCTGTGAATGTTGTAGTTTGTGGTTGCAGTAGGGTTGCCGCTTGAATCCATCAGGCCGCCATAGGTTTCGGCTGCCGTGTTGTTGGCAAACGCAAAGCGCTCATAGGTGGCCTCGATGGTGCCGGTGCCATCATCTTCGCCATAGGCAGGCGCAAGGTAATATTGCCGCGTCAGAAAGCCCTCAAAATCAAAAGCCTTTTCCTCGACCTTGTAACCGCTTGCCGCTTGCTCGGCTTCAGTGCCTCGGAATTGCTCAACGAATGTGTTAAGCGCTCGCGCTAGTTGGTCGCCTGCTGGATGCGCAAGGCGTGCGTCATTAAATTCGCCATCATATGGCCCCTCCATGTAAGACGCGATTGGCAGGCGCGTAATACTGCCATTCCAGTGGAGCAGTATATAATCCTTGGACGCCTTAAACCATGAGAACACCGCATTGGTTTGCCCTGGGCAAGTGCTGTATATGGTGGTCGTGTCGGTGTCGGTGTTGGTAAACTTTAGGCTATAGTCGGGCAGGTCGGGCGAGTCAGCGCATTGGCCGTTGTAGGCTGGGCGCGGAATGAATCCGCCATAAGAGCGTTGAAACCAATTGAAAAAGCCCATGCGGAAATGCGAGCGGGCTGCCACTAGCGCATTTGCAAGGCTCAAGTCGGTCGTGTTGCTGCCATCAACCACGCCGCGTTGATAGCGGCCAATGTCCCATTTTTCCGAATCAGTAGATGGTGCACCGCTGACATTGTGCAGCAATATGCCTTGCCCATCTGCGCTATCATAACTAAGGCGCCCAGCTTCGCTTTTGATGTCGTCGCCGTTACCAAAAACAAAGCCATTGATGGGGTTGCCAAGGAAGGCGCCTTCTGGTTGCCCAGCGGCGGTGGTTGGAAATGTGGCCTCGTCTGGCTGGACGTGCGCGTAAATCTTCCACCATTCATCCTCTGGCGCAAAGTTGGTGCCATTGGGCGCACGTAGCACGCGGAACAATGAATGCCAATACCAGTGCAGGCGGTATGTTGGGTCGCCAACACCGCCAAGGAGACGGTCATTGAATGCCTGGGCAAGTTGATTCCATTGGCCGCTTGTGATAGTAGCGCCAGCGGTAACCGTGGGCGCTTGCTTGTAGGTCAGCGCCATGAGGCAATCTTACACAATAGTGTAGCGCTTGGTGATTTGCAGCTTGCAGTTGGTCGCCGTGTTGCACTCAACATAAATCATGCCATCGCTTGCGGTGCGATAACGTGAATCAACAGGCAGCAAATGCTTCTCGCCGCCGGCCACCGTTATCACCTTGTCTGCAAACGTAATGCCAAGCGCATCATATTCGTCAGGCTCATCAAGCTTGATGGTGAAGGTGACCGTTGTGCCGCCGGCGTTGTAGAAAATCATAAAGCCAGCGCTGGCAAACTCAAACTTCACGCCATTGCCTGAGCCATTTACTAGCGTTGTAAATGCGGCCACCTCGTCAAGCTCAAGTCCTTGGTTGCCGTATGCGCTGGTAGAGAAATCGCGAAAAGATGTAGTTGGAATTTCGACTGCTGCCATGATGTCAGATTTTGCCTAGAATTGATTTAATAAGGCCCCAGGTTCCAGCGGCCTTTTGCTGTGTTTTTAAATTGCCAAGAATGCCGTCTAGCTTGCCTTTAGCGTTGCTTTTGTTGAGCGCTGCCTTGAACTCTTGCGCCGCCTCAACGCCGCTTACAGCGGCCTTTTTCCACTGCCTACCGCGAATGGCTGCACCAATGCCAAGCAGTGCCAGGATGGCTTGGCTTGCAATACTGCCAACAGGCTGCGGTGCCAATTGGCCGCCAATGGTGATGCCGGTTTTGACGTTGGGCTTGGTCACCCAGTTGGTCACAGATTGCTGGCTGCCATCCGGCAAAACTTGCGTTGTGACTTCGGCCTCATATGCCCAACCGGTGGCTTGCTCTAGCGCCGCACAACCGCTCAACATGAAGAGCGCCGTTGCTAAAAATCCAATCTCAATTGCGTTTTTCATTGCGTTTTCTTTTGAACTCAATCACTGCATTGCCGGCCTTGGCGATAGTGTAGACAAGCGTTGCAATTGCAATGGCAATTCGCAACCACTCGTCAATTGTGCTGCCGGTGACAGTGAAACCAATCACGCCAACCATTGGCACTTTGAACCATTCGCCCCAGGACTCAGCCATCGTTTTCACGCCCAAACCCTGGCGGGGCTGTTCACATTAACCTTGAATGGCTCAATTAAATCAATTGGCTCGCCGGCAAGTGCGCGCACGTTTGCGTGGTAGCCATCAGCAAAAACAGGCGGCGTGATTTCGTTGCCTTCCTCGTCATAGGTGCCAACCTGGTCAACCACCAGCGGCAGGATGTCGATGTTGCGGAACCTTGGCCGCTCTTCCCATTCGGTGGCCACGCGCTCGGCCTCTGGGTCGTCGTTTGGTTCCCAAGCAATCGCCACCTTCTCAAACAATGTGGCGCGGCATTCGGCCTCGTCGGCAAACTTCAAATAATAATCGGTAAACATGGTCATTGATTGGTGGTCTGTTGCTATGACGTGATGGCTTGGAGGTTAGTGTCTGAGAGGGCTTCGGAATAAATCGCAATGCGCTTTAGATTGGAGTTGAGGTAG
>Ga0208161_1001544_pt1 | contig 12218 bp, 12 predicted proteins | sample CB_VirMetaG_3_FD_184538 | JGI IMG/M metagenome (GOLD analysis project Ga0208161, IMG submission 184538) | Freshwater to marine saline gradient viral communities from Chesapeake Bay - CB_1508_1S Viral MetaG (SPAdes) (version 4) | ecosystem: Environmental > Aquatic > Marine > Coastal | place: USA... | reverse complement strand
CTATTTAACCGACTATGAAGAAGGATATAGATTTGATGAAGAACAAATATGCGAAATGTTTGATGCTGAATATCCTGATTATGAATGGAATGGTTATAGTAATGATTGGTGTGATATTGAAGAAACAGATACTAAAGAGCAAGCATTAGAGAAATGGGAAGTTTATAAAAACAAATTTCCATTACTAACATCTAAAGAACAGTTTGATATATTATAAAAAAATTAATTATGAGTAAAATGGAAAAAGGATTTATGTCTCAAGAAGACATGGCAAGAGCTAACATCATGTTGGCTTTACTTAGAGCGTTCTGCGACTCCATAAATGGAATGAATGGAGCTCATAGACATGCTTTAAAGTTAAAGTATAATAGATTAGTCAAAACAGCTAATCAATATATTAGGGAGTTAGATAAGATAAACGCACTAACTGACGGATATATGGCAATATATGATGATATAAATGATATGCTTTATGAGAAAAGAGATATACCTACTGGAGCTGAGAGTGAGATGGTGGAAGACCAAGACCAACAATCTGGGAGTAACGAGAAGGGAAAAGAATAGTAACGAAAAGGTTATAGATATTATAACAGTAGAGAAAGATAAGGATGCTATATATTCAAATCCATACATTATGAATAAGATAAGAAATAAAATTGGTATATCTTCTATAGCTAAAGTTGATATTGTGATTATAGAAACAATTAAAGAAACATCATTAGGAATAAGCAATGACGTATACTAAATTTAAAAACGATTTAAACACTGGAAACGAAGGTGAGTGGAATGTAGCTAACTTCTTGATGAAGGAGTACGGAGTTTATAACATAGAGTATAATGATGATTATAGGTGGGATATATCAGCTACTAGTCTAGCTACTAAAAACAATACTTATTTCGAGGTTAAGACAGATGTGTACGAGAGAGACACTGGAAACATGGCTATAGAAATAAGATATAGAGGAAATCCAAGCGGAATATCTCATACTCTAGCGAATTATTTTATATATTACTATAAAAATACTGGTCAACTTTATATGATAAGATGTGAGGATTTGAGACAGTTAATAAAACAAAACATAAAGGAACTGAAAGTCGTAATGGGGGGAGATGATAACCAAAGTGAATTAGTGCTCTTGGATAGAAGAGAGTACGGAGACCACTTCCAAATGTTTTACCACACCTATGAACAAAAAGGTAAAGAATGCGACAGTAACGAAGAAGGGCAAGAAGACGTTCCGTTCTAAGCTTGAACTTTTTACATACAACGAATTAAATAGTAATAATATACCATTTCAATACGAAGAGGTTAGGTTTGAATTAATACCTGCATTTAACTTTGAACCTAGCTGTATTGAAAAGAAAAAGAGCAGAGGTAGGATTATAATGAAGGAGTCTGTTAAAAAAAATAGACCAGCTACTTATCTTCCTGACTTCGTTAATATTAAGGAAGGATGGATAATAGAAGTTAAGGGTCTCAGAACAGAAGCATTTAATCTTAGATGGAAGCTATTCAAGAAATACCTTGTCGATAACAAATTATTTTACGACCTTTACATGCCTGGAAATCAGGCACAAGTAAAAGAAGTTATTAAGATAATTAAACGTAAATATGATAGGTAATATACTTGGTGGTTTATTCGGTAAAGTAGTTGAGAATGCCGAAGGTATACTCGATGAAATCATAACCACAGACGAAGAAAGAGAAAAGGTTAAGTTAGAATTACAGAAGATTTTACTAGAAGCTGAACGTGAAGCTTTCGCTAAAGAAGTGGAAGATAGAAAGTCTGCTAGAGAGTTATACAAGGATGACGCTATAATACAAAAGGTTTTAGCGACATTATTTACTGTAGCGTATTTTGGAATCAGCTTTGTAATGTTCCAGTATTTTGTAACAGGTAGCCTAGACTTAGGTGAGTTTGAGATTAGTTTCATCTCTACAATATTTGGAGCTATGAGTGCTAAGGTTAATACTATAATCGACTTCTTCTTTGGAGGAAGCTCACAAAAACAAAGTAAGTAATGGCAAAGGCAGTAGGATTTAGCTTCAGAAAAAGAGTTCCTAAAAAAAGACCTAATCGTCATAGCAAAAATGCTAGTAAAGGTCAGAATGGATATAAGTCAAATTATAGAGGTCAGGGTAAATAAAAGATAACCCCCTTTTTCAGGAGGCTATCTCAACAAAACAATGAAAAAACAAAAAGTGTAGTCAGGATGACTACGAGAAAGAAATTATAAACCCTTGTAGTTTATGGTTACTTCTTCACCACTCTCCAAAGCTTCAGCAATAGGAGGATAAATTCTTTTATAAGCTTGCGTAGACTCACCAATGAATCCGTCTTTTTGTACCATGTTATTAACTTGGGAGTCCCCAACAAGGAGACAACCAGCGGTATGCTCGTCTGTGTTTCCGCAATGTATAAGAATAAAATCAAAGCCAGGAACATCATTAATCTGTAGCATTCCTTTGTGGATTGAAGGGAACCTTTTCTTGTACTTAGAGTGAAAACCACCCTCTTTGCGAAACCCAATCTTGTAAACGCCATCAGGAATACGAGTCTCACCAGCAATTTTATTGTCTCTATACTCATCTTCTAATGTATACGCAAGAAACACACGCTCAGTTGTTACATCAAATAACAATCCTGAAGTAGAGTCTTCTCCGTTACTGAATCTGAGTACTTCTAATTTCATATTAAGCTTTAGTATAGAATGCTAATTCTCCAACTACAGCAGCGGTTGTAGATGTAGCTTGAAGAGTAGTACTACCTTTCAAAGGAAAGAAAGCAAATTCTCCAGCTCCTAAAACCATAAAATCATTTGTTCCGTCAGAAAGAGTAATGACATTTGTTGTGTCAGCACCATCAGCAGCTAATTTACCTGTGTTCTTGAAATAAACATAGGCAATATTTGTTTGAGATGTAACAACAGTTGTTCCTCCAGTAGCACACTCTATCTTTCCAGGACCTTGACTTAAATGAGTCGTAGTTAAAGTGCTATCAACAGAAAAGTTAAGATTATCAGATGAAGCGTCTGTACTTACTAATGATAATGTTGGTGTTAATGTTGCCATTTTAAATTATTTTTTACAAATATAGTTATTTATTCTGGTATTCTTTTACTTGTATTAGATATTCTTCTGGAGTTCCAGCAGCATCTAATAATGAGTTATAATACTTATCCCAATACTTAGCTCTACCTTCTACTGTAGTAGGTATTGGCTCAGCTACTTTACCATACATAAGTCTGGCTCCGAAAGCTTGTAAGTCAGGGTTTGTTTTCCATTCGTTCTCAGTAGCTTTTCTAGCGTCTATGCCAGTTGCTTGTTGGAATTTATCGTAATAGTTTTTTAATCTAGGATGAGACTTAAAGTCTTTTATTCCCTCAATACCCTTACTGGTTAATTGCATATAATTAGCACCAGCTCTAGTATCGTTTCCTATCTTACTCTCTATTATAGCTGTCTCAATAAGCATTTCTTTGGCTCCAGGAAATATACTATCAATCTTATTTATACTTTCTAAAGCCATTTGATTTATAGATTTCTCTTTAGCACTCATCTCATCAACAAAAGGGTTTTCAGGACCTCCTGGATAATTAGTTGCTCCAAACTCGTTTAACTTAGGACCTATCTTAGGTCTAGCTGGTTGAGCTGGTGGTTTTACTCCACCATTTTGGTATCTCTTTATAAGTCTATAATTTACGTCTCTCTTTTTTAAATTAGCCATGTTTCTTTTGTATTTTAAATTCTGCTTTCAAGCTAGCTCCATTATGTTCAACAAACTTACCTGTATGCTTCATCAATTTATATCCTCCTTTATGCTTCATCCAATGATAACCAGATGGAGCCTTAACCATCATACCTTTACTAGCGTTTCTAACCTTCTTAGCTAATTCCTCAGTATATGGAGCCACCTGTTTACCTTGAGCAGTAGCTTTTCTTTTCTTTCTATTTTCGGCAGCCTTTTGTGCTGGAGTTAATGACTCTCTAACAGACTTAGGTAAATATCTATCTCCCTTCTTTCCAGATACATTACCCCATTCTTGTTTAGTCCATTCCTTTAAACTCTGTTGTGATTTCTTTAAATTTGCCATATTAGTTTCTGTACCCTCCTCCAGCAGCTTTATATTCCTTAGCTAATAGTTGAGCCTTACGAGCTGACCATTGTCCAGGTCTACCGCCTCTACTGCCAGCTTTAATCTTATTAAATAAACCTTTACGAAGACTAGGCTTGGTGTAGTTGCCAGCCTCATTAACTCTTGATTTACTTTTTTTATTTACTTTAGCCATCTTACCATTTAACTTTGTCAGCCCAATAAGCAGCGGACATTTTACCTTTCTTAATATTCTTAGCATGACGAGCTTTAAAACTTGCACGTTTCTTCTTCATTCTTTCAGACTCACCAGCTTTCGGTGCTCCAGCAGTAGAAGCACCCTGCTCACCAAAACGAATAGTCTTAATCTTATCACCTTCTTTAGCTACAACTATATGAGACTTTTTAGGGTGATTTGGAGTACGCTTAGGTTTGTTAAAACCACTTACTCCTGCTCTTGTTAATCTTGAATCTTTTTTATTTAATCTAGCCATTATTATTTAGAATTTAATTCTTCTTTTCTCGCTTTAATTCTTTCATCTTCTAAAGTTGTAAGAGCTATATTGAATAAGTTATTACCTTTTTTAATAATACCATATTTTTCAGCAAACTCATCAATTTTTTTAGCAGCATCAATTCCATAGTCCTTTTCCATTTTATTATAGAAATTAATATAATATATTGCTGCTGTTTCTGGATTTGAGTCTTTCATTTGAGATACTCTGTTTAAAGTATAACCTATATTTATTCCTTCAAAATCTAATCCCTCTGACTTTAATGATTCGTTCAAATCTCTTTGCTCAACATAATCATCTAATTTTTTACCTAATTTGGCTTTAATATTTTCATCTGTATCATAGAACCTAACTTCAGGACCAACGTAATATGTTAAGCTATTTTTAGCTCTATTAAATGCTGTATTTATAAAATCTCTTATTTTATCCGAATCTTCAGACTTTATAATATCGTAATACTCTTTTCCTTGTTCATTCGTAATCCTCCTCCAAATCTCATTTTTGGTATCTTCTAATTTTATATTCTTTTCAATTTCAATAATAGATTCATCTTTAGCAACCTCTGGTACAGAACGGAGAATTGTTCCTCTAGCTGGCTCTGATATGTTGTTTAAAAATCCTTTATTAAGATAATTATTTAACTCAACAATATCTTCTTCTCTCATTCCAGATGTTATTTCCTCATAGACTGTACTAAATCCATTAATCCAAATGTTTCTGTTTGGGTCTGTGAAAAGTTTACCAAAAGATGTTTGAAGCCTAGCTGGAGACATATTTGTGGCTTGACCAATATCTATAAATAATTGTTGAGTATTATAATTAACTTCACTAGAACTCTTAACGTCTCTATAAGACTTATATATTTCATCATCTCTAAATGTATCATAATTAGCGTTATACGCTATCAAAGCACTAAAAGTAGGTATTCCCGTAAACACATCTCCTAAGTCAACTATTCCAGTAATAGGATTAGATAATTCAAAAGCCTTTTGTAGGTTAGATTTATCCTCTTCATCAATAAAAAGACCAAAGTCAGCTGATGAGTTAGGGTTGATTCCTGTTTCATTAAGATAAGCATAATCTTCAAAAATCGTAGTAAAAGGCATCATGAAATGGTCCTTTTTAACTCTAAGGTACTGTCTATTACCTTTTTCATCTTTCCATGGCAGCATAAATATGAAATTATTTATTTTCTCATATTTACTAAGCTTATCATAATCATCTTTATATTTAGCAATATTATAAGCAGCTAAAGACATAGTCATAACTCCAAGTTGACCTATTTTAAATGCAGACTTTATAGGATTATCTTTCATGTATTTGGCTCCAACTCTAAAACCTTGTAATGAAGCGTTTAGATAAGGTGATGCAGCATCAAGCTGTTTAGTAAATGTTCCTCCTTGAGAGAAATCCAAAGTTCTTCTAGCATCCTCAGTGGCTAACCTTTCTATCTTGTCTAATTCTTTTAAGCTAGGTTTTCTTTTATACTGAGCTTCAAATTCAGCTGTTCTTTTAGTTATTTGCCTACTTCTAACAGCCATACGAACCAAAATTTCAGAAGTCTCTCCAAACCATGACATAGCATTAGAAACATCTTTAGCACCTTTAGCAACTTTACTATCACCTTTGTTTATCTCTATTTTACCACTAGTAGATAGATAATCCATACCTAATCCTTGAGATAATGCTTTTTGATATTCTTTACCCCTAGTCATGCTAGTCATCATTACAGAACTTAGGTCTGAAGAAAACTGTGCGGCACCAATAGGTAGTATAGAGGAATATGTATCTGTACTAAGTAAAACATGTTGGAAATCTCTTGGGAAGTTTGTTAAAGCAAACAGTGGATTAGTTCCTGTAGCCCATGTTTTAAGTAATGAAGTACCACTTAAAATTCTACCCCAATTAGCTGATGTTGTTTTACTACTAAAAGAACCAGCTATTTCATTATCTATAGCCATTTCAGTTACCTCTCCATCAATAAGGACATCCATCACAGTGTAACCATCCTTTTTCGGATTTGACTTACTTATAACATAACCAAAATCACTAACGTCTTGTCCGTTTTTTTCAGCTTCATTTAAAAAGTCTAAAACTGATTTTCTAGAGTCATTTAAAAATGCTATTTTTTCAGCAGCAAGAATTTGTTTCTGTATTAAGTCTGAAGCATTATTATACAAGGCTTTTGTTGAGCCAGACTCTAAAGATGCTAATATTCCAGACAAAGACTGAACATCTTTTTTGGTTTCAAATTTATCAGCTATTACTTCACCTTTATCATCAGTATAAAGTATTTTGTCAATAAAAACTCTAGGAGAATATTTAATATCTTTTAATCTATCGTATGTTTCTTTTGTTATAAGACCTTTCTCATACTTAAACTTTAAAAGATTATTAGTTGCTTCAAAGTATATATCCGCTCTTTCTCTAGCTCTCTGCCAATCAGGATTATTAGCCATCTCTCTATCCATCCATGCTTTAGCATCAGCAGAGTTCATAATCACTGGTTTTCCTTTTAAATCAACTGATGTGTTTAGTATTCTCCAAGGAAGAGTTTTTTTACCATCAATATCAACTGAGCCTAATCCTGCTGGAACTATAACATCTTCCTTCATAAGATTTCCGTTTTCAGTATCAAACGTTAGTCCCATTTTTTCAGCTAAAGAATTAATTTTTTTTAGATAACTCTCATAAATATCAGGATTTTTTTCAGCATCTATAGATGATAATTCATTAATAAGATTATCAGCTTGAGACTTCACGCTATCATAAAAATTATCCAAAGCTATTATACGCTCTTGTTCTATTATTGAGTCGCTTAATTTTCTTTGCTTTTTATTTAAGTGAGATTTACCTATACCTCCATCCATCTCTCTTAAAATCTTTTGAGCCTTTGATTTAGCTGATGCTGAGGCTCCATTAACTAAGTTTCTAAAGGCTACAGCTTCTAATGCTTGAGCACTTAAACCGTATTCCTCACCTAATTTTTCCAACTCATATTTGAATCTGTAATTTTCATCAAATATTAATTCTTGAACCTTTATTCTAAACTCTTTAGCTGTTAATTTTTTACTTTGATTAAAATCGTTTTCTCTTTTAGCTTCAACTTTATCAATAACACTAGCATCACCTTCTCTTTCTTCTTGGTATAAAGGACCTTCAACATCTATAGGTGGTGTAGAAGGAGCATCTTCTTCTAATTCATTTTCATTTACCTCAACAATACCTTCAGGATTTCTGTTAGGAATATCAACATTTATAGGACTAAATCCTTTCTTATTGAAGAAATCTCTAAACATTTGCTCGTTAAATTCTTCTGAGTTAGGTTTGTTAGCCTTAATATAATCAATAGCTTGTTGAACAGCTTTATCTAAAGACTTCTTAGTATAAACGGTTCCTCTCATAGCTTGCTGAACAATACTAACTCCTACTTTAACAGTTGGTGTAAGTAAGAATGGGTCTGTTAAAAATCCCATATCTCTTTCGAGAAACTCGGTCATTTGTTTATCTAATTTAGAATAAAATGACTCATCTATATTTGCTTCTTCTATATCAGATATTCTTTGTTCTATTGTAGGCATACCTTCAATAGTTTCTCCAGTTCCACCAGTCTGTCTAACCTTCCCTCTATATAAATCATAAAAAGATTCTTGATTATAATCTATAGCCATCTGCTCTGCTTTAGCAGCATCTGAAACTAATGCAACTATATCTAAATAAGATATTCCTGAATCTCCACTGGTAAATGTACCTACAGCTAAATTCTTGTTTCTATCTAATAAGTTTCTATGCTTTATTTTAAAAGCTTCAATCTCCTCTTGAGTGAATGTTTGACCAGCTGGTTTTTTAACAGATAGGTCAGGGAATATACTAACAGAAAATAGTTTCTTTCCATCTAAATTACCCATCTCCTCATTGAATGTAGTACCACCTTCGACAGTACCATTCTGAGTTCTTTGCATATTTAAGTCAAACTGCTCTTTGTTTAATTCAGGTCTATTAAATACATAAGGTTGGTCTTTGGTAACTTTTACATCTGGTTTAATATTATTTAATTCAGATGTATTAACAGTATTTCTAACTACTTTTTTACCATCAGTTCCTAAGAATTTAATCTCACCAGAATCATACATTGTTTTAAGAGCGTTCTCTAAATCAGCTCTCTCTTCACTTTCAATACCATTCTTGTAATCACTTATTCCTTTCTGAATCTTAACAGTACTCATTCCTAAGTCTAATCTGCCTAACCTATTTTTTGTTTTTTGGTCTACTTTATTTTCTAAAGCGTTCTCTATTTGTTCAGAAGCAAATGTATTAGCTTCTTCAGTAAATTCTACAGTTGGCTCAACATCAGTAACCTCAGTTATAACTGTCTGTAAACCAGGTAGTTGGTTAACTATATCATCTGGAAGTAATCCTATCTTTTGGTCAGCGTATTGTCTTTCAGATAAAGGAACATAATCAGGGTCTCCTTTAACTGGTATGGAGCCATCTTCTCTTCTTATTTGTTTACCAAAGTTAACCCAAGAGTTTTGACCTCTAGTCTCTGTAGTCATAGCTCTTCTAGCTTGTGGACTATACATACGAGAATGATTAACCCAAGCGTTTTCCTCACCTTTAGGACCGAAACCATTACCTAACTCAGCATGACCAAAGAAATCATGAACGAATCTAAATAAGTCGTTAACTAACAATGGCTCTCCGTTAATATCGGTAAACTCTGTTTCTGCTAGTAAAGGATTTTCTGCTCTTTGCTCTTGAGTAATTCCTTCTTGACCAAAACCAGACTCAGTAGAGAATATATACATGTGCTTATTATCTCTAACATCTCTAAGCATTTCAGCTGAATTAGCATACGGTTCTCCTTCACCTTTCCATATCTCCACTTTATATCCTCTATCGCTAATTAAATTATATTGGTCTATAGTTTCTTGAGCCATTGCAGCATAAGCAGCTTTAACTTCAGGATTATTAGGGTCATGTTTCATAGCGTCAAAAGCATCAGCTATACGCTTTGAATTTTCTATATCTATATCAGGGATAGGGCTAGCACTTGTTGGAGTTATTCCTAGCTCCTCAGAATTTTGCTGTAAGTATTCATCAGCTATCGCAGAGGCATCTGATACTGGGTCATTAAATAGCTTTGAGCCTTCAGGAACACTTGTAGCTTCACCACCTCTTTGTCTTACAGACTCTTCATCAAGTAATGTTGTTCCTTCAACAAAAGCTTCATTATCTAATAAAGATAATTGAGTTCCAGATTCAGTTCTTTTGTATTTTTCTATTAACTCATCTAATTTAGCTAAAGCTTCTTGAACACGCTGTGAATCACTTCCACCATATATAGTATTAATCTCATCAACTGTAAGTTTAAGCATTCCAGCACTGAAAGCACTAGAGAACATGGTACATGTGATAGCTGTAGCTAATAGTTTATCTAATTTTTCGTCATCCGTTTTTCCAAATGTTTCTTCTAAAGCCTTTTCCCAATTAAGACCTTTCTTAGTTAAACTATCCAACATCTCTCCAGAATACTCAGCTATAAGTTCAACTTGACCCCCTAAAACAGACCTAACACTATAAAGACCAATAGGTATAGCTTTATCTCCTATTTTAGCAGCCTTCATTAATTTAACTAGTCTAGCGTATCTTGCAGTTACAGGAAAGAAGGCTTCAACAAATCCTTCTGCTGTACCCATTTGCCAGCTTACTTTATCAGATGGAGCTAAACCAAAAGATACGGCTCCAGTAAATGTTCCTTTAGCTAAGTTTAATGCAAATTTACCTGGAGTTCCTTGACTAGATAAATAATTAGCCAAAGCCATAACTCTTGGACTAGATTTTAATGATTTTAAAAATGCAACAGGGACATTTCTTGTGAGCATTATTTGAGCCATTATAGGAATAGAATTTCCTAATCCCATAGCAACCATATCACTAACATCATTTCTAACTTGTTCAAGTTGACTTTCTGTTAATTCAATACCATTCTCCTTCATTACCTGACCAAACATACTTATGAAGTCAGCATCAGAATCAACATTAAAACCTAAACCTTCAGCAAAACCTTCTCCAAAAAGCTTTAAATTTAAAAAGCCTCCTTTATTCATGGAGCCTGGGTCTGTGTTAGTAAACAATACTCTTGTTGCTGCTATAAGCTTAGCTTTGTTGCTAGAGTATAAGTTTTGATAATTCTCAACTACACTCTTAATATATTCTTTCTCCTCATCATTTATTCTTAGAGGTTCTACAATATCATCTGATTCAGATTTAAAAAACATATTAACCAAACCACTAGCATCAACAGGGTCATAAGGATTTGTTGATTTAATTAGTGCTATAGTAGCATCCTTTAAAGATATTTCTCCAGACTTAGTTTTGAACTTAAAGTTTAAATAATCATCTTTTAATTGTTTATCAGCAGCAGAATACTTTTCAAATATGGTTAGTAATTGACCTCTTTCTGTTCCATCAAAAAGAGAATAGTTAGCTTCTATCTCTTGATTAAAATTAATTGTTTTTTCATCACTAGAAGAAACAAACTCTCTATCAATTCTGTTACCATCAAAATCAAACATTGGAGTAATCTTAGCACTTTCACCATAACCCCTAGTTATTGTTAATTTTAAATCTGATAATTCATTTCTTAAATCAGCTATATTTTCAGCGTTAGGATTATCTGCTATTTCTTTTTGTAATTCAAACTGTCTTTTTCTTAGTTTAGATAAATTTATTTCTTCATCAGATAAAAATTCATAAGCTCTATCTTGTAACTCTTTATCAAAAGCTTTTGACATTGAAGACCTTAAATCAGACTCATTTAATTCTTGAGCTGGTGTAGATTCTATTATTTTAGTAAACAAACCATGATTTTCTTCTGATAACTCAAATAATAAATCATTAGTATAATCAAATTTTTCTTGAGTTGTTGCTCCAAATAATACTATATCATTGGCTGGCTCACCAAACAATCCTTCTGAAGGTGTATTATATATTATCTTCTTTTTAAAATCTGGCTCAGTGCTTATAATATCGTAAGAGTAAGCATTTTGTATTAAAGTATTTTGACCTGAGTTTTGTTGTAATTCTGATGTTATAGTCTCAAGCTCTTGTAGCTTTAAATTCTTTTCTTCCTCAAGCTTATCTAAAGTTTCTTTTGGAATACCTCTTGTTGATGTAGCTTGACTATATCTAAAATTTAAACTATCATATTCTTCTTTTATAGTTTTATAGTCGTTGTATAATCCAACTCCTTCACTATCAACAAAAACTTCCTGACCTTCATCTCCAAATGGTATAGGTCTTACTGAAGTTCCATCAAGACCAAAAGCTCTTGGATATTTATTTATTTCTACCTCACCTATATTAGAGCCATCAAATGTATACTCATCATATATTGGGTTTATAAATGTCTTTTCTTTTATTGAGTCTGGTACTTGAGAAATATCAACTACTTCACCACTCTCATTAATAAAGTTTCTAGATTGGTAATCAAAATTTAGTGATGCCGATACACCATCTTCCGAATCTGATGTAGTACTTTCCGTATCCGAAATTTTTTTTTTACCGTATTTTTGTTTAAACTCATCTACAATGAATTGAATATCT
>Ga0208161_1001543_pt1 | contig 12221 bp, 12 predicted proteins | sample CB_VirMetaG_3_FD_184538 | JGI IMG/M metagenome (GOLD analysis project Ga0208161, IMG submission 184538) | Freshwater to marine saline gradient viral communities from Chesapeake Bay - CB_1508_1S Viral MetaG (SPAdes) (version 4) | ecosystem: Environmental > Aquatic > Marine > Coastal | place: USA... | reverse complement strand
TATCAATAAAAGATATTAATATTTCTTTTTTCTAACGACATTATTTTTTCTTAATTCAAATATTTCTTTGGGTTTAATTTTTTCTCTTTCAACACTTTTTTTGAATTCAGTATCAAATTGTAATTTTTGTTTGTATGAAGGAACTCTTTCATTTAAAGGTTTCATATGTTTCGGCATCTTATGATTTAACTTTTATTTTTTTAAGAAATTAATTTTATTTAAATTATTATAATATAAATGAGTCTTGTTATTTGTTCAAACCAAGATGCCGATGGAAAGGGTAACAGACAGCAGTCATCTGTTTACACTCCATGGTCTTTTAGAAATACTCTGAGTAGCACTTATAAGATACCGGCTAACGCCCAAGTTGCTCTACAGTCTTGTAAAGTGAATATTGATGGTCGTGTTGTAGTTTCTGAAGCGAATAGTAAATTCTATCAGTATTTCGGTAAGAAGTTAAATCTTGATGGTACAACCGCTCCACAACATAATCAAACAACGAGTTATCCAGTATTTACTGATTTTTTAAAGGATGACCAGCAGGGAGTTTTAGAAGTATCAGTTGATGATTTTGCGAATGTTATTCAGAAAGCAATTCGTGAAACTACTTTTCATCCAAATGTAAAAGGTAATCCAACATGTCAAGTCTTAAGAAATGCTTCCAGTCTTGATTTTCTTGGATATAAAATTACTTATGATCAGACAACGGATAAATTCGCAGGTATTCCGGCGAATGGTGCTTTTCAACAGTGGTTTCGTAATGACGGAGTTTATTCTGATGAATCTGGTAGTGGTATATTTTCATACACTACTGGAGTATTTCAGCGTGAATCAACCGATTCAAGTGTAACATGTGTTGGAATTGCTCCCGCTCTTCCGATGCACAATCTGACTGGTGAATTCACTGTAAATATTTCTGGAACTTCTGGAAGAGCAAATGCTTCGGGTGTTGAATGGCATGTCGGTTTATCCAGATTTATCAATAATACCGATGAATCTGGTTATTATTATCCAAGTTACGGTAATTATTTTGAAGCACCAGTTGGGAATTTTAATCAAGAAATTTATGTTGATTTTGGTATAGCGAGAGATTTAGATGATAATTTAGTTTTATATCAGAATGGATATAGTGGCACTTACGGTGGATTAGTTTATCAAGAAATTAACTATTGGACGAATGGCAGTAGTTATTTCACATCACAAGAAAATTTATCTGGTAAAAATTATACAGATGTAAAGTTTGAAGTTGAAGGTGAAGTAGTGAAAGCCAAGATATATGATAATGCTTCTAAAGCATGGAGAACTATTACTGAATATGCTGCTGGTCAACCAAAGAACAGTTATTTTAAACCAGTGAATCAAGCATGTTGGTGTCTTCATCCAGTATTAGCGGTTGGAATTGACGGCAATGCCAGTCGTTGTACATTAGAAATTACAGATTTCAATGATGTAGATATAACTGATTATAATCCAAAAGTGGCGTTTAAAGGTGGTTGGTTTGAGACAATGGAACTTCTTGGAACTGACAATTTATGCCGAAATCTTGAAGCGAGATCTATATTAAGACAAGATGGTGTTGCTTACACACAAGTCGGCGTGAATGCCAGTGATGGTATAGTTTATGACCATGTATTAATCTTGCAACAGAGTGATGTTTATAAATTTACTCCGGGTGCGAATGCTGGACCGATACTCGGATTCAATGGAACAGTTATTGATACTCCAACAACTGTAGTGAATCTTAACAATGTAACATATCAATCAAGCTTCTCACCGAGTTTAGTATCATCTCTTTCCATGTTTGTAAGATTAAACAATTTTGGACAGAACTGTGTAAATGCTCGTGTTGGTAATCGGTCTAAAATACTCGCTCATTTGACTGATTTGGAAAATAAATCTGGTAGAAATACTTATGAACCGAGTAATTTAATCTGGTTGGATCTGGATAATCCTGCGGAACTGAATGTCAATGAGTTTGATATTTCATTCTGTTACGTGAATGAGCAATATGCCAGAATACTTACTGGTCAGAGTATAGTTGCTCTCTATTTTCGGAAGAAAATGAATGATTAATCTAAAAAATTTAAATAGATTTTTTATATTTTAGTCTTTAAACATAATTTAACAAAAATAAATTAAATATTAGAAATTTTTTTGTATAATAATAGTAAATATGAGTAAAAAAATTGCCCCACGAGTAATGTTAAACTTTGAACCAGAACATATTTCTGATGAAGAAGAATTAATTGAAGATGAAGAATTAGACTTGGCGAAGCCTGCCAATGGCTTGCCATGTGAAGTACCTGAAGTCATAGAGCGTAAGAAGATAGTAGAGAATGATATTTTTGATAATATAAGCACAGCATCTGACGTAAATCCTTCTTTGAATGGTATGTGTGAAGATATAGTCATTAATGAAGTAGATGAATCGCCACCACCTGCTCCAAGAAAGAAACCACAAAAGAAGACTGATAATACTAAACCGCAGGTAAGCAACGCAAAACCCAAGAGAAAATTAAGTGAAGAGCATGCTGCTAAATTAGCATTAGCACGTGAAAAAGCACTCGCAACAAGACGTGCCAAAGCTGAAGAGAAAAAGAAAATGAAAAAGATAGAAGATGAAACAAAAGAATTAAAAAAGAAAAAAGCACAGAAAGATTTAGAAATCTTAAAAGATGAAGTCGTTAACAATAAACCTGTCACAGTTCAGCAAAATTCTAATGTTATGTTTTCAAAGAAAGATTTGGAAGATGCACAACTTGAAGCGATCATGAAATATGAAGCGATTCGTAAAGCACGTAAAGAAGAAAAAAAGAAGCAACAACTTATTGATCAGCAAAAGGAGCAATTGAAGAGAAAAATACAAGGATATGGAGCAAGAGATGCGAATGGCAGATTATTAAATAAATATGATATTTGCTATTGAGATATTTAAAGATAAAGTTTCTTTATGTATCAATGACTGAAGAAAATATACTCTATGAAGATAGCAGATATAAATTCTATGAAGATCGTATCTATAGTAAAACAAGATTTCAAGATTTGCAAATAATGGTGAGAAGAGATGGAAATGGTCGTGGACAATATAAACATACCCGTGTTTTATCTTCTTTCATTACAAAAGGACCTGCACATAAAGGTGTTAGAACAGTCCTGATTAGATATCCAATAACAATGGAGAAAATTAATTCCGTTTATTTATCTTAAACTTTTTTAATGAATGTATTATAAATGACGATTCCAAGAAAAATACATCAGATATTTTGGTCTTTCACTGCAAGCGGAGCAGACCCGAAAGAGCTCAATGATATTCCCAAATTTAAAGAATGTACCGATAAAACAAAAGAATTCGCTAAAAAATATGGTTATGAATATAAATTATGGGATTTAAAGGATTGTGAAGAATTTTTAGTTGAATATTTTGTGGAATACATAGATCTTTGGAATGAATTCAGATATCCAATTCAGAAGTGTGATTTCATAAGATATCTTATTCTTTTCATTCATGGTGGTTGGTATTTAGATTGTGATGTATATCCTTTGCAAGATTTATCACCTTTAGAGAATAATAATCAGTGTTTTACGACTTGGCATATTGATCATAAAAGACTTCCTTACAATGCTGTAATGGGATCTAATTTTAGAAATCCATTATTTATTGATATAATGAGAGATGTTGAAAACAGAACTTATGAAAAACAAAGCCAAAAAATATATGATAAATGGATTGGTAGATTAGTCTTTCAAACTACGGGACACTGGATGTTGAAGCGACATGTTCCAAAAGAAGATATCCATGATTTACTCACAGTATTCAATGAACATAAACATATTGATTGTTCATCAAAAAATCCTTATTTTCATGATAGTAATATATCAAGTTGGTATGGAAAGTGAAAAAAAAAGTGATTCGCGTAAATAATTTAAAATTATTTTATACTATTAAATAAATGAGTTGTCTTGTGCTCGGTAATGGGAAATCGCTACAAAATTTTAAATTTCAAAAGATAGCAAGTAGATATGATGCATGGGTCGGTTGCTGTTTAGCTTTCCGTAGATGGAATCAACTTAATATTCATCCAGATTTTTATGTGAATGTAGATAGAGTCGTTTGTGAAAAGAATCCAGAAGTCAAAGAATATATTCAGCAAAAGAAGTGCAAAAAATATTTAGTGAGTGAAACAATTAAGAATGTATGGCATGATTATCCGAAGGATGGAACAATTGTATTCATTGAAGAATTAAAGCGAGATTCAGATTCAATATTTAAATTTGCGAATAATTATTGTTCGGGTTCATCTGCTGTCTTATTTGCTTTAGATCATTATGATCATATTGATATCGCAGGGTTTGACTGTGACTATGTGGAATTCATTCCAGAATGTGAACAACTTGAAGACGGTACTTTAAGAATCACTAAAACTCCAAATTACAATCCAAATTATTTTTTTAATGATTATCAAAGGGAAGGTGATATTTATAATGTTCCGAATGGCAAGCGAGTACATTTAAGATCATGGCAAGAATTATCTATGATAATTTCTTTTATAAAGGGTATGTTTCCATCATATAATAAGTCTGTTATAAATTTCAATGATAAAAAGTCTATTTCAAATTTTATAATGACTCTACCTTTAGATAATCTATTTACTGATACAAAAGAGAATATTGCATTCCTTGTTCCATCAACAAGTAATAAGCGTGATTGGAAAAATTTTAGAGATACTTATTTAAATCAAATACTTTTACCGAGTATCACTACACTGAGTAAAGATTATAATATTACAGTTTATATTGGATATGATGAAGATGATAAATTATACAGTAATATTTCTTTACCAGAATCTTATGATAACATTTCATTAAAATGGATACGATTTGAAGATACATTTAAGGGAAAGCCAACTCATATTTGGAACTGTTTAGCAAATTCATGTATCAATGATGGATTTGATTATTTTCAAGTCTGTGGTGATGATATTAGATTTGATCCGAATCCAATTTGGTTAAGAGTCTTTTTGAAAGCATTAAAAGAAAACAATAATATCGGTTATTCAGCTGGATACAGTAACAATGATCAAATTCCAACTCAGTTCTTACTTCATAAGAAACATTATAAGATGTTCGGATGGGTATTTCCACCACAGATTACAGACTGGCAATGCGACGATTTCATTTATCATCTGTATGGTAAAAAGGGTAATTGGTTAAGGGAATTTAATCATTATAATGTTGGTGGAGAACCGAGATACACACCATCAAACCCTGTGAAACTTCGGGAAATGTTAGTTAAAAGAAATAAAAAAATTTTATCCAAATATATATAATAAGTATTATATAATGCCCAAGAAAGCAAAGCAGCAGCAAGAAGAAATAAAAAAGAATTCTGTACCAAAAGTTCTTAAAGTGAAGGATGAAGCACCTTCTGAAAAGTTCGCTGATATTCATCCAAATTTACCCGCCATGCCTTCACTCTGTTTAATTATCGGTTCAGTGAGATCTGGGAAAAGTAATCTTTTAGTGAATTACTTCTGTAATCCAGATTTTTACAAAGACAAGTTTGATGTTGTGAAGTTCGTATCAACTACTCTTCACACAGATAACAAAGGTAAAATACTCTCAAAACACTTTGATTGTATGGATCATTACGAAGATAATATTATTGAAAATATAAAACAATCTCAAGGTCAATATGAAAATAAAGAAGACCGACCAACTTATGCTCTTGTTATGGACGATGTGTTAACAAAAGATTTTAAGAAAACAAATCAAGTGTCATTCTTCTCAACAAGATTCAGACATTATATTGATTTTTATATTATCGCAGTTCAGAGTTTCCGTGCTGTATCTGGTATGATTCGGAACAACGCTCAAGACGTGATCATCTGCAAACAACAGAACATTAAGGAATTAGAAAAGATCGCAGAAGAGTATGGAGATATGGTCGGTGGTCATGATAATTTCATTAAATTATATGAAGAAGCACACAAAGATAGATATTCATTTTTATATTTGAAATTATCTGAGAACCCAGCTGAAGCATATATAAGACATGAAACTAAAATATGGCCGACAAGAGATACAGAAGAGCAAGAATTAGAAATTGATTAATTATTTCTTTTTCAAAATTTAAATAATTATTAATTTATAAAAATGAGTGATTTATTTGGTGTCAATGGTGCTGCTGTCGCCATGGGTAATGCCAGAATGCAACAAGTTCGTGATTTTAATGATCGTGTAAAAGAACATAATGACAATGTATTGAATCAGATTCAAGGATTAAGAGAAGCACAGAAATCGGCAGATACAATCCAAGCGATTAAAACTCAAGCGACTAATCTTTGGACAGCAAAAGATATTCCCGGTAAAGTCGCAGAATTTAATAAATATTATGCTGATCGTGCTGCTGGAAAAGCACTTGGAACGAATCCAGTTCAAAATACAGTAAATAATCTGAAACAGCAAGCACAGAGTAAAGCAAGTGGATTTTTAGATCAAGCAAAATCAACGACACAAGCAGGGGGTGAAGCGATTTCTGAAGGTGCGAATGCTGCTGAAAGTGTTTCTGATGTTGCTAAATCAGCGACATCTGCAGTTGGAAAAGGTCTGACTAGTACTTTAGAAGGTGCTGCTGCTGCTAAAGATGCTGCTGGTGGTATTGCTGGGAAGGTATCTGGTGCTCTTGGTAAAGTGGGTGTTCTTGGTTCAGCAGCACTTGGTGGTATGGATTTATATGAAGACATTGCCCATGGTGGTATCCAAGGAAATAACAATTGGGAAAAAGCGAGTAATCTTTTACAGATTGGTGGAACTATTGGAGATTTAGCCGGAACATTCTTTCCACCCGCTAAACTCATTGGTGGTGTTCTTGATTTAGCGAGTGGTCTCACTGATACAGTTGGTGAAAAATTAGATGAAGATAAACAAGCGTCTGATTTACAGACACAGCAACAGCAAGAAACCGAGAAACCAATGGCAGTAGCAGCACCAACAACTGTTACGACTGGAAGAACTCAGTAAGCACAGCAACCCTTCGGTAACTTTTTTAATAATTATTTTTTTAATTTTTTTATAATTTAACTATTATAAAATTAAATGTCAACATATTGGTCTGCAGATGATTCGGCACGAGTTGGCGAGAAGAAGATTTCAGTTCCTTCGGAGAATGGACTTTCATATTCTCCCGGTCAGAAGGTTCAGATCTTTGTAGATCCTTCCACTAAATTCATGGATGGTCGCGAGACTTATCTTCAGTTTAATGTGAAGCTATCTCTACCTTCGGGTGCTACTCCAACTCGTCTTCAGTTAGATAAGTGTACATCTACTCTGATTAAGAATATTAGAATTTATGATGGATCTCGTGGTCAGTTACTTGAAGAGATTGCTGATTACGCAACATATGTATCTGTCAAGTATGATTATGATAAAGATAAGAATACTGAAAACATGCGTGCATTGACTGAGTGCTGCGCTGTTCATCAACCCGATAATCGCGGTGACTTGGGCACGACCAAGACAGGAATGGCAAACACTGTTACAAACCCCTTCTTTAAGAAGACTTCGGGTAATCAAGCAACTGCTTTCTCTGATGCTGATTTCTTAAACGCGAAGATAACTCTACCTTTACACACTGGTATCTTTGCTGATTCAGTATCTATCTTTCCAGTCATGATGACCAATGGTCTTTACATTGAAATTGATCTCAATGAAGCACAGTATGTTATCAAGCAGTTAGATAGTGTTATGCGTGATGTAAGAACTCCACTAAATCCACACTTCCATTCGCTAAATGGTTCGGATACGCCAAATGACTGGGCAAATGGTTCGGCAACAACCACTTTTTATGTAAGTGATCTAAATAATCTCGGTGGTTCTGACAGAGTCGCAAGGTTTCCATTTGTTGTTGGTGAAACTTTTAAATTCTGTCATGAACGCAATAATGGCAGTGGTTCTACTTTATCTGCAGTCGCTAAAATCAGTGAAATTAATCTTTCTGCTGCTGCTAATGGTGGTGCTGGATTAATTGAAATTGTATGTGACGCAAGTATTACAAATAATGGTTCTGATATCACATCTGATGATTATGTTATGTATTCTACTGCTGTTGCAGACGCTGCTACATATGATGCCAGTTATGAAGTTTCTAATGTAGCATTAATCGTTTCTCAAGTCATCCTTGATCCACAGTATGAAGCTGGTATGATTAATAAAGTTCGTGAAGGAAGGGCAATAGAGTTTGATATCATGTCAACTACAAATTACAAGCATAGCATACTGGCAACTGATAGACAGACTACATTCCAGATTTTCGCACAGAATAGTCGTGCTAAATCTCTATTAGTTGTTCCGCAGGATTCCAGTGTTTATACATCCGCCCAGTTGATTTCTGGTTCTGGAACTTATATTATCCAAGGAACAAGTCATCTTGGTGCTGTAGCAGCAACAAAGAATCCACAAGATGTATGTATCGCATCTACTCGGTCGGCATACACCGGTATCTGTGATGAACTCTCCAGCATTCAATACACGATTAACGGAAAGCGAGTTCCGTCTCGTGAAATCTCTACCAAGAAAATTGCTACAAAGAATAGTCTGGATGCGATGCATCTGTATGAATTAGAGAAGACTCTTGATAACGCTGGTATCAAACCAAGGTCTTTCACTGAATTCATGACTAACTTTGTATTCGGTCGTAGTTTCTCAGCTGGTTCTCAGAATGGTGTCATGGATTTAAGGGGTAAGGATCTCGCTGTAATTGCCCGTTACCAGACGGGAACTGCCCCGAGCAAACCGAAACTCTTTAACTCGTATGTGTTTCATATCCGCCGTTTAGTAATTCGTGATGGCAGCGTGGAAGTAGTACAATAAATTAATTTGTTCTCTTAACTACTCTATTATTTATATCACTAAAATCATTCTCTAATTGAGTTCCAATCATGTTTTTATGTTTCAAAATTAAATGATCTGGAAATATTTTTGACCAATAAACATCAAGATAATTACAATGTTTATTTTCTTTATCCAATGCTTTTAATGATTCTTCAAAAACATCTATTAATTTTTGATAGAATCGGTTATGAACTAAATGACCGCTTGTCCAAACACATTTAAATACTCTGTCAAACTTATCATTATATTTTGTCATATCTTTTTCAGATTTAATCAGATTTGATAACAAAAGCATGTCATATTCTTCTGGAATATCCATGGTCTGAAGCCTTCTATTGTCTTTGTAATTAAAATCATCTTCTAATATAATCACTGATTCATATCTTCTCGCCATAGCGATTTTTAAACATAAGATATGAGATCTTACACATCCGAAATATCCACCCCTTTTATCTTTAATTGCTGATACTCTTTCCGCTTCTGGAAATAATTTCTCAATATGATTCCTTCTGTCAGTTCTTTGATCAAGATTAATATAAAGTATTTTTTGCCGATTTATCTTTTGAAAACATACGAATCCTTGTGTATCTTTAGAATGTTTAAATGAACTAACTATCCAATTATCATCACTTAAACTGCAAAGAGTCTGTAAATTTTCTGGTTTAACATCTTCAATGATATAAATATCTTTGCAGTATTTATTCAGTGTTTGAAATGTTAAGATTTGATGTTCAAGTACATGACTTCCATCATCAATGATAAAGTCTACATTACCAATCGTATTCATCATAATTTCTAATGAATCTACTTTACTTTGATCACATTGATGAATTTTAATATTCTCTTCATTGATATTGAATTCTTTAATATCAGCTCCATGAATAATACAATCCTTAAAATAGTCTCGCCACATAAATAAAGATGCACCAGACTTATAATTTTCATTTGTGAATTTTTTCATTAGTTCTTGATAACCGATTCCAATTTCAAGCATACATGAGTATTTTTTATCTTTCAAAATCTTATCATATTCTTCTGTATAATAATGATTATATTTTGGTGTCTTATCAACGATATATTTTTCAGCGAGTTTACAAAGTTCAGTCATTATATAAATTTGATTTAAAAATATATCTCTAAATATTATTGTTAAAACATGGAAATTCAAGATTATCCAAACTATCTGATATATCCAGATGGTCGTATATGGGGTAAAAAAACAAAAGGAAGAAAAGAAGGATTTATGAAAATTCATGTAGATAAATCGGTTGGTTATTTAAGACTTGGATTAACGAATGAAAATGGAGAAAGAAAATTTAGACTTCATAGATTACTTGCTGAACATTATATTCCAAATCCAAATAATTATCCAGAAGTAGATCACATTGATGGTGATCCGTCAAATAATGATTTATCTAATTTAAGATGGTGTGATAGAAGTATAAATTGTCAAAACAGAAGAATATTTAAAAACAATAAATCTGGTTTTAAAAATATATCTCAAAGAGAAAATGGATCTTGGAGAGTATTTTATCAAAAATATAAAATAAATAAATGTTTTAAAACAAAAAAGGAAGCATTATGTTATAAATATATAATTCAGTTAAGAATCAAAGCAAATCACTTTCAATAATTTTTTAATAATTTAATTTTGATATTTTTATAATTTAAATATTATAAATAAGTCAATGACGTCGCGTTACATAGAGATCAGGCCGGAAAACATTCCCGCTGATGGAAAGATATCTTTCAAGAATGGTTTCCCAGTTCTTTCATTTACTGTATCGGCACAAGATGGCATGCTTGATCCGAGCACAATAAGAATTGTTGGAAATTTCAATGCTTATAAAGACAATCTCACCAATCCAACTCGTTTAATTGATGGTGATAATGTTACAATGAATAATCGTCTTGGTATTTACAATGTTATTGAATCTTTAACGATTCGTGCTAATCGCTCCAAGATGGTCTGCGAAAATATTCGTCATTATTCCAAGTTTATGAATTCATACCTTGCTTGCACGAGTTCTCTACAAGACCAACTTGGACATCTCCAGCAGTCGTGTTTAATCTACCCGAATGCGACGGCTTTCCGTAAGGCAGTCATGGAGAATGCTTCTAATGCTGTTTCTCAGACAAATGAATTTTCTTTCCACGTTCCTTGTGGATTTTTACAGTCTGGACAGATGGTTGATTTAAGACCAGATGCTTTTGGTGGTATTCAGTTAGAATTTTTACTTCAACCCGATTCTAATGTATTATTCAATACGAATGGTTCTACTGCTGGAATTGGTGATGCTCACTACGAACTAACTAATCTCAAGTTAACTTGTGAAATTAGTGATATTCCTGCTGGAACGCCGAGTGGTGCTGAAGGAGCATATGAATTTAATACTATCACTTCTCTGTACTCCAGTATTAATTCTACGAATGCACAGATTCAGTATTCTCTTGCTCTACAGAATGTTATTTCGGCATTTGTTACTTTCATGCCAGTATCTAATATTAATACTCTTACTCAAGACGGTCAAGCAACAACCTTCCCAAGCGGTGATGGTTCAAGTATCACAGCACTCGCTCCAATCCGCAGAGTTCAGTGGTTAAAGGGTGGTGCTAAATACCCTGCGGAGTTTGATTATGTCGCAAATATTGTGAATGCTACAAATACTACTTCTAAAGTTGTTGATCCGCAGTTAGTGAAGAATCTTGTACAAGCTATTTCTCCAGATAAACAGTATTCAATGGAGAGACTTTCAATTTCTCCAGTTAATATGAATAGAAATTACAATATGACTACTGGTGCTACTGCTGAAGATTCTTACATGAATATTGCTGAAGGCGGTGGTGTCTATGCATTAGCGGTGAAGTATGGAATTGGGGAGAGTGGGGATGACTTCCGAGATGAGCAGTGGGGTCTATCTATTGACTCTGACCTTAAGAGTGACAATCCCATCGGGTGTTATATGTTCATTAAGTCCAAGGCACAACTCTTATATTCTCCGCAGGGCGTCCAACTACGCAACTGATCAAATAAATATTTTCTATATCAATTAAATTAATTAATTTTTTTTTGTTTTTTTTATAATAGATTTATTATAAATTAAATATGTCTTCCGATGATGCTGATATTCCGACCGATGATATTGATATTCCGAACTTTCTCATGCTTGATCAGATCCCTGCTAACTACACACAGCAGTTAGAGACTGATCTACTTGAACCAGTCGTATTCTCGCAGGGTGCTGCTAATACAGATGGGTTCTGTCGTTTTACGCTCCAGAACAAGGGTTTTCTGCACTCTCATTCAAAGATTTTCGTAGCACTTAAACCTG